>Ga0163108_10003533_pt1 | contig 11113 bp, 13 predicted proteins | sample Fk1155metaG_FD_109644 | JGI IMG/M metagenome (GOLD analysis project Ga0163108, IMG submission 109644) | Marine microbial communities from the Central Pacific Ocean - Fk160115 155m metaG | ecosystem: Environmental > Aquatic > Marine > Oceanic > Photic zone | place: The Central Pacific Ocean...
AACATATTTAGATCATCCAGTTTTTAACAGTTATCATTCCGAGACAGAAATGCTTAGATATTTAAAAAAATTAGAAGATTCTGATATTGCATTGAATAGGTCAATGATAGCTTTAGGTTCATGTACGATGAAATTAAATTCAGTTTCCGAAATGATACCTGTAACATGGAAAGAATTTTCACATCCACATCCATATTCTCCCATCGAACAAATGGATGGTTATAGGGAATTATTCACTGATTTAAAAAATTGGTTAAGAACAATAACGGGTTTTTCTGGCGTTTCTTTGCAGCCAAATGCAGGAGCTCAAGGAGAATTTGCTGGCTTAATGGTTATTAGAAAGTTTCATGAAAAAAATGGACAGAAAAAGAGAAACGTTTGTTTAATACCGAGTTCTGCGCATGGAACTAATCCAGCTAGCGCACAAATGGCTGGCATGAAAGTTGTTGTTGTTAATTGCGACTCACATGGAAATGTAGATTATGAAGATTTAAAGAAAAAGTCCGAAGAATACTCAGATACTTTGTCTGCATTAATGGTAACTTATCCATCAACTCATGGAGTTTTTGAGGAAAAAATAACGGATATTTGTGATTTAATTCACAAACATGGTGGTCAAGTTTATATGGATGGGGCAAATCTAAATGCACTGGTTGGCATTGCAAAACCAGGAAATTTTGGTCCCGATGTTTGTCATATCAATTTACATAAAACATTCTGTATACCTCATGGAGGAGGAGGACCAGGCATGGGACCAATTGCTTGCAAAAAACATTTGGAAATTTACTTACCAAATCATCCGATAATAAGTGATTGTGGGCCAGCAACTGGAATAGGGGCAATCTCAGCAGCACCCTGGGGAAGCTCAAGCATTCTTTCTATATCGTGGATGTATATTAAAATGATGGGTTCCGAAGGTTTGAAGCTTGCCACCCAAAATGCAATTTTAAACGCTAATTATATAGCAAATAAACTTAAGGATCATTTTCCTATTTTATATAAAGGTAAAAATGGAAATGTGGCTCACGAATGCATTATAGATATTAGAAAAATTAAAAGTGAAACAGGGATAACAGAAGAGGATATTGCAAAAAGGTTAATAGATTTTGGTTTCCACGCGCCTACAATGTCTTGGCCTGTTCCAGGAACAATAATGATAGAACCGACAGAAAGTGAAAGCCTATCTGAAATCAATCGATTTTGTGAAACGCTAGTAAAAATTAAAGAAGAAATTAACAAAGTAAAGAATGGAGAATTTGATAAAATTGATAATCCTTTAAAGAATGCACCTCACACTCATGTAGAGCTTGCTGCCAACGAATGGAAACATAAATACGACAGAGAGACCGCAGCATATCCTTCTGCGATTCTAAAATCTTATAAGTATTGGCCTCCAGTTGCTAGAGTAGATAATGTCTATGGAGATAAAAACCTTGTCTGCTCTTGTCCTTCAATGGATGAATACAAAGAGACAGCAGCTTAGATATTTATATGAAGATTTTTAAATATTAACGCTTCACCAATTTACTTACTAAAAATAAATAAATTCTATTAGGCAGAATCCTAAGAAATTTGAAAATTGTAGTTAATTGTTTTGGAAAAGTTATTTCAAAAGCATTACTTTTGATCAAACCGTTATATATCTTGTCCGCAGCAAACTCTGGTGATTTAATAAATGGCATACGGAATTTGTTTTGATCTGTCATAGGTGTTTTAATAAACCCTGGAGAGATCAAAGAAACTTTAATGTTATATTTTTTAAAATCAAAATATAAGCTTTCCGTTAAGTTAGACAGAGCCGCTTTCGAGGGTCCATAACCACTTGAATTTGGAAGGCCACGATATCCCGCAATGGATGAAACGATTGAGACATGACCGCTTTTTTTATTTTTAAAATATCTTTCAACAACTTTAATACAATTGGTAACACCAAAAAAATTAACTTCCATAGTACGTTTTATGCTTTCAACATTAATCTCCTTTTCTAGCTTTCTCTCATAAACTCCAGAATTAAAAATACATAAATCAATATCACCAAAATCATTTATGATTTTATTAAAAACTTCTTGAATTTTAACAGAATCAGTAACATCCGCTGGATATGAAAAAATATTTTTGTTTTTTGCTAGTTCATTCAATAGTTCAGTTCTTCTCGCAGAAATTGCAACTTTCCAATTTTCTTTAGCAAATTTTTCAGCAACAGCTTTGCCTATCCCGCTGCTGGCACCTGTAATCCAAATTTTTTTCTGGTTTTCGTCCATAATAAATTATATCCCATACTTAACATGAAGAATAAATATTTATCTTTAGTATTAATACTTTTGGTCACATTTGTAGCATCCGCAATTGGGGGAATCGCAACTTCTTCATATAAAGAACCTTGGTATTCAGACATTATTTTACCAAACTTCAATCCTCCGAGTTGGGTCTTCAGTCCAGTATGGACAGCTTTGTATATACTCATGTCAGTTTCTGCATGGCATGCTTGGAAAAGAGTATCAGATAAAAAAATTTTACAAGTTTACTTTGTTCACTTATTTTTTAATGCTATATGGAGCGTTATTTTTTTTGGTTTTCACCAGATCTTCATTGCCTTAGTCGATTTGGGAATAATATTAATTTTTATAATTTGGTTAATGAAAATTTATTACAAAGTTAGTAAAATAAGTTTTTTACTAATGATGCCTTATTTGCTATGGTCTTCTTACGCTTTAATTCTTAATACAACTATTTTTTATTTAAATTGATTATGGATGATGTAGTTATAATTGGCGGAGGAATAATAGGTGCAGCTTCAGCTTACTTTTTGTCTAAAGAAGGAAGAAAAGTTAAGGTTATAGAAAGAGATCCGACCTATAAAAAAGCTTCATTTCCTTTATCTCTCGGCGGTTTTAGAAGACAATTTTTTCAAAAAGAAAACATTTTATTAGGCAAATTTGCTAGAGAGTTTATTTTTCAGATACCAGAGCTATTGAAAACTAAAAAAAATCCAAAACCTACAGCAAGCGTGGTTCCAAATGGATACTTATTCTTATTCGGATCTGAACATGCTCCTGAACAGTACGAGGCTTTAAAAAATCATCAAGCTTGTGAAGCTGGAACAAAAAATATTAAAGGAAGTGAATTAAAAAAGATATTTCCCTACGTTAATGACGAAGGCATTGAGACCGTAACTTATACAGACAATCAAATAGAAGGCTGGATGGATCCACACATGTTTCATAGTGCTTTTAAAAATAAAGCAATAGAATTGGGAGCTGAATTTATTAAAGGAGAAATAAAAAATATATCAGAGGTAAAGGCAAAAATTATTATTTCAGCCGTAGGTTATTGCACAAACGAATTGTTAAAAGACATACCTGTAGTTCCACAAAAGCATACGGTTTTCAGGGTTAGTTGCCCAAAACATATTCCTGAAATGCCTCTTACTTCTGATTTTACTACCGGAGTTTATTGGAGACCTGAAGGCAAAGAGTATTTAGCAGGCTCTCCTATATCAAAATTTGATGCAAAAGATTTAGAGCCAGAATGGAATGATTTTGAAGAATTAGTCTGGCCAGCTCTTGCAAAAAGAGTTCCTATATTCGAGGAATTAAAATTAACTGGTGGTTGGGCAGGATATTATGATTGTAATAAGCTGGACAACAATGCTGTTATAGGAAAACATCCTAAATATGAAAATTTATATATTGCCTCAGGTTTTACCGGTAGAGGCTTAATGCAGGCACCCGGAGTTGGTAGGGCATTAACTGAGTTGATTACCACAGGATCATACCAGTCTATTGATTTAAGCGCCCTTTCTATTGAAAGAGTATTAGAAAACAAAAAAGCTCCAGAACCCTATGTATTGTAAATGAAATCAAATTTTTTAAACAGAATATACAGAGCAATTAAAATAGATCCTGATTTATACGAAGAAGTCGAACATGATAAGTCAGCCACTATTCAAGCTGCCTCAGTTGTTGTTTTATCAAGCTTGGCAGCGGGATTTGGAGCCATTCATTTAGGTGCCTCCAATTTTCTTTTGGGACCACTTGTGTCCTTGGCTAGTTGGTATTTTTGGGCCTTTTTAATTTATATAGTTGGCACAAAATTGTTTCCTGACAAACAAACAAAAAGTGATCATGGTGAACTATTAAGGACAATTGGATTCTCAAGTGCGCCAGGATTAATAAGAGTGTTTGGTTTCACTCCAGAGTTAATGAGCGTAACTTTTATTGGCTCATCCTTTTGGATGCTTGCATGCATGGTAGTTGGCGTGAGACAAGCTCTTGATTATAAAAGTTTATGGAAAGCTTTTGGAGTTGTTGTGGTCTGTTGGTTTATTCAGGCTCTTTTATTAATTTTAATTTTTGTTTTTTTTAAATAGATAAATTTTATATTTTTAAACTTTGGCTGAGTAAACGTTATAAACCTCTTCATCAATGCGAGCATTAAAAGCAATTGACCTTCTCTCTTCGTCTCCATAAAAAGGATAAACAGTGTGCATTAGATAGGCAGGAAATATAAACATTCTTCCCACCTTAGGTTCTATCGTGAATTCACTTTTACAGTTAAACATTCTTGAACCATGTATAAATTGAATTTTTCCATTAAAATTGTATTGTTTGTCCTCTTGTTTTGTTGCACCCCAACCCGATGGTAATTTTAACCATCCCGCACCAGACAAATGTCCTCCATGATAATGAATTGGATTATATTCTCCTCCGTACTGCCTAACTATCCAAATGCTCATAAATTCTAATTTTTTCATATTTTTTCCAGTAGTATTAAGTATATAAGTTTGAATTGCTTTTGAAATTTCTGTTACAATTCCTTGCTTTCCAATTTCTTCAGGCACTAAAATTTCTTCTGTTACTTGCCCAGCTAAATTTTTTCCATGATTAAGTTTTTTTCTTAAATCACTATTTTCTGATAAATCATCTATCCATTTATTTAAATTTATTATCGTTTTTTCAGAAATTGAAAACTCGCAAAATACTGGCCCAAACGGTCTATGAACATATATCTTATCTTGTTCTTTATTCATAAGATTTAAATTTTTGTTGGGTTGGGTTTATTTTTGTAAATAACTTTTGGATCAAATTTCTTTTTATTATCTTTAAACTTCATTTCTACATTTTCAGTATCTTGAATTTTTCCAAGTGGAACAGATCTGTAAAAACAAGATTTATATCCGACATGACAACTTGCTCCATCCCCAATATCTACACTCATCCATATCGAGTCTTGATCATCATCAATTCTAATTTCAACAACTTTTTGAACAAATCCACTTGTTTTACCTTTGTGCCAAACTTCTTTTCTCGATCTACTCCAGTAATAAGCTTCTTTTGTTTCAATAGTTTTTTTAAGAGCATCCGAATTCATATATCCATGCATCAGCACTTCTCCCGTTTTACAATCAGTAGTTATAACCGGAATAAGAGCATCTTTATCAAATTTAGGCGATAATAATTTCCCTTCTTCTATATCAGCGACATTTTCTCTTTTTTTAAACATTTGATTAAATTAATGAAAAAATAGTAGAATAGCAATTTGCATTAATAATATTTTTTCTATATGAAGGGTTCAAAATATGAAAATTGTTAAAAATACAGAAAAAGTTAACGAAAATAGAACAAGAATCTCTGACAAGGAAGCAGAAGAAGCGTTTAAAACAATTATTCAGTGGATTGGTGAAGATCCAAACAGAGAAGGGCTGGTTGAAACTCCTCGAAGAGTTATGAAAGCATTTAGGGAGTATTTTAAAGGATACAGTCAAGACTCCACTTTGGAATTAAAAAAAACATTTGGAGATGTTGAGGGCTATGATGACATGGTGTTACAAAAGAATATATCCGTATCAAGTCATTGCGAACACCATATGGCACCAATTATTGGTGTAGCCCATGTTGCTTATTTGCCCAATAAAAGAATAGTTGGCTTAAGCAAACTTGCAAGAACAGTTGAAGTTTTTTCAAAAAGACTTCAAACACAGGAAAGATTAACAACGCAAATTGCCAATACCTTAATGAAAGGTCTTGATGCGTATGGAGTTGCAGTTACAATCGAAGCGACACATCAATGTATGACCATGAGAGGAATTAAGAAAGAAAAAGCTACTACTGTAACCAATTATTTTACGGGTAAATTTAAAAATGATCTAAGTTATCAAAATAGGTTCCTAAGATATATTGCTGGCAAAAATTAGTTACTAATGTCCAAGAAATTTAAAGCCCTCGTTATTGACAATCAAAATGAAAATTTTACTAGAAATGTAAAGGAGCTAAGTACCGATTCCCTAAAGGACGGAAACGTTCTGGTCAAGATTGATTATTCAGGTTTAAATTATAAAGATGCTTTAATATTAAACAATGGTGGTCGCATTGTAAAAAAATACCCTTTTGTTCCAGGTATTGATTTTTCGGGAACTGTAGAAGAAAGTGAAGATGATAAGTTCAAAAAGGGCGATCGGATAATTTTAACCGGTTTTAGAGTAGGGGAGATTTATTTTGGTGGTTTTGCCGGTTATGCTAAAGTTAATTCTTCTTTTTTAGTTAAAACTCCTAAAGAATTAACAAACTTACAAACTATGATGATGGGTACAGCTGGATTCACAGCACTTTTATGTTCTTTTGCGATAAAAGCTAGAGAAGAATTGTTGATGGGAGAGAAAGTAAAAGATGTGCTCGTTACTGGTGCAACCGGAGGAGTAGGAAGCATTGCTGTGATGATTTTATCAAAAATGGGTTACGATGTTCATGCAGTTACTGGAAAAAAAGACAAGCATGATTATTTAAAAGATTTAGGGGCAAAAAATATTATAGATAGAAAAGAATTTCAGGGCGAAAGCAAATTATTAGAAAAGGGCATATGGGACGGAGTAGTAGACACTGTAGGTGGAGAATCTTTAACTAAAATTTTGGCACAAACAAAACCTAGTGGAATTGTTGCTGCGTGCGGAAACGCTGGAGGCATCAAGTTAAATACAAGTGTTATGCCGTTTATAATTAGAGGTGTTAAGTTATGGGGAATAGATTCTTCAGCATCAAGCATAAAACGTAGAGAATTTGCCTGGAATGAGGCCAAAAATTTAGTGGATTTTGACAAGTTAAAAAACTTAACAAAAGAACATTCTCTTGAAGATTTAGTTAAAATTTATCCAAAAATGTTAAAAGGTGAAATTTTTGGAAGGGTTGTGGTTAACCCAAATAAGTAATTTATGGATTGGGATAAATTAAAAATTTTTCATACAGTTGCTGAATCTGGAAGTTTTACAAAGGCGTCTACTGTTTTAAATTTAAGTCAATCTGCTATCAGTCGACAAATTCAATCTTTAGAGAATGAATTAAAAATCCATCTCTTCGAAAGACATGCAAGAGGTCTTGTTCTTACTGATAACGGTGAATACCTATACAAAACTGCTCATGAAGTAATATCAAAATTAAAAGATGTTGAAGCCACACTAAGTGATGAAAAAGACAAACTTCACGGAAAGTTAACCGTTACAACAGTAGTAAGTTTTGGAACTACCTGGTTAACTCCTAGAATTAAAGAGTTTATGTCATTACACCCTGAAATTGAAGTTGAGTTAATTTTTGATGATAGAGAATTAGATTTGAGCACGCGTCAAGCTGATATTGGAATTTTTATGAGAAGGCCTAAACAACTAAACTATATACAAAAAAAATTAATTAATCTTCATTACCATATCTATGGCTCAACAAAATATTTAGAAAAACATGGACATCCAAAGAATATAAGAGACTTAGATAAGCATAAATTTATTAGTTATGGAAGAGGCGCACCATCACCTGTTTTTAATCCAGATTGGGCATTAAAATTAGGATCAAAAGATAGCAAGAAAAGAAAACCAGTGATGAAAGTTAATAGTGTTTATGGATTGCTTTTGGCTGTACAAAGTGGTGTAGGTTTAGCAGCTTTACCAGATTATATAACTCTAAACGTTCCAAACATTACAAAAGTTCTTCCGGATGTTGAGGGGCCTCTCACAGAAACTCACTTCGTTTATCCTCAATCGTTAAAAAATATTGCAAAAGTAAAAGCTTTTAGAAACTTTTTGTTTAGTAAAGTAAGTGAGTGGAAGTTTTAACTAGTATGTTTCAGCTTTAATTTTAAGCTTTGCTCCCTCTTCTATTGAGAGATTTTTTTGATTCAAAACTCCATCTACATCAGCTGTTGATCTTACTTTGACAACATCAGAATTTATATTACCTTTGGAGGTTCCTCCTAAAGTAATATCGGATGCGTTTATGTTTCCGTTGATATTTGATCCAGAGTGAGTCTGAAGTTTACCTGCAGTAATATCTCCATCGATCTTTGAATCTATCACCAAGGTTTCTTTTTCAACTATGTCACCTTTTACGGTAACATCTGAAAGTAATATCGAAGTCTTTTCGCTCATAGCGATAATCTTACAATTATAAGTTGATAAAATCAAATACTTAAAATATTAAAAAAATATAGGAAATATGCGAAAAAACTAATATCAGTAAGAAAGAATGATACCTCTAAAAGACGATAATCCAACGAGCAGCAAGCCAATTGTAAGTTATGGAATTATAGGATTTTGTGTTCTTATATTTTTAGCTCAGTTAGGATTAAGTGAAGAAGAGCTCCGCGATTTTACTTATTCTTATGGTTTAATACCATCAGTCTTAATGGGAATTGACCAACTACCCAGTGATCTTTTTAAAATTTCTCCTGTAGGAACTATTTTTACCTCAATGTTTATGCACGGAGGATGGATGCATCTTATTGGCAATATGCTGTATTTATGGATTTTTGCAGACAACATTGAAGATGATTTAGGCACTTTAAATTTTGTAATTTTTTATTTTGTTTCTGGAGTGGGTGCCGCAATGTCTCAGGTGTTTATGGATATTAACTCACAAATTCCAATGATTGGTGCTAGCGGTGCAATTGGAGGTGTATTAGGAGCGTACTTAATCAACTATCCAAATGCTAGAGTTTTAGTTTTAATTCCATTTGGTTTTTTTAGCCAATTAATAAAAATAAGAGCACTCTATGTTTTAGGATTTTGGTTTATTTTGCAGTTTATAAATTCTTTTTTATCTTCTTCTTCTGGTGGAGGCGTGGCATATGCTGCACACATAGGTGGTTTTATTACAGGTCTAGTTTTGATATTATTTTTTAATAGAAAAAACAAGAAAAAAATTTACAAACGTAAAGTTAAAAAAATAAAGAAAGGTCCCTGGGAACAATGAGCTATATTATTCCTTTTATTATATTGATAACTATTGTTGTATTTATTCATGAATACGGACATTATTATTTTGCAAGGAAATACGGTGTTGGTATAACTGATTTTTCCATAGGATTTGGAAAAGAGATTTTTGGATTTAACGACAAGAATGGAACTAGATGGAAATTTTGTCTTATTCCTCTTGGGGGGTATGTTAAATTTTTTGGAGATAGGAATGTGTTTAGTCAAGCAGAACAGAAAGAAATTCTAAAAAAATATAGCAAAACTGATCAAAAAAAATTATTTGTTGTCAAACCACTTTATCAACGTGCTTTAATTGTTGCAGGAGGTCCGCTAGCCAATTTTTTATTAGCTATAGTTATTTTTTCATTCATTTATATGTTTGTTGGAAAAGACTTTACCCCAGCAAAAATAGAAGAAGTGGTAATAGAAAGTCCTGCAGAAAAAGCAGGTCTTAAAAAAAATGATATAATTATTGGCATTAATAACAACAAAATTGAAAGCATTTTAGAAGTATCTATGTTTATCAATACTACTTCTGCAGATAAAATAAGTATTAAAGTTTTAAGAAATCAAAGAGAACTTACGCTTGTAGCGGAGCCAAATGTTACTGAATCGAAAGACGCTTTTGGAAATTCTATAAAAAAGAGAATAATTGGTATTAAGATTGGTCCAGCAAGCGATGAATTTAATAGAGAGAAATTGGGCCCTGCTAAAGCACTGTACTATTCAATCAAGGAAATTTGGTTTGTATGCAAAACAACGATCCAATTTATTGGATCTCTGTTTCAAGGAAAAGGTGACACATCTCAGCTTGGAGGGCCAATAAAAATTGCCAAAATTTCGGGACAGGTGATGGAATTTGGAATCTTAGCTTTTCTTAGCACTATAGCTTACATATCAATCAGTCTTGGCCTAATTAATTTATTTCCTATACCTCTGTTGGATGGCGGACATTTAATGTTTTATTTATTTGAAAAAGTTTTAGGGAGACCTTTGAAACAAGCTACCCAAGAAGGTTTTTTTCGAATCGGGCTTTTTTTATTACTTTCGCTTATGGTTTTTACTACTTTTAATGATCTAAAGGATTGGGGATTGTTTCAGTAAGAGACTTAGAACCGTAAAAAAGTCAGTAAAATCAACGTTTTTTAACATATACTGTATATTGTGTTAACACATGCTTTAATCACTATATTTTCGTTGATTTTATTGAATTTTTGTACAAATTGAAAAAAGCAACAAAAAAGGGGTTAAAATGAATAAAAAACAACTGGTAAATAAAATCGCATCTACTATGAGCCAAAGTAAGGCTGATGCGGAAAGAATGTTCGATACTATTACTGGTATTATCCTAGATTGCCTTAAAAACGACGAAGCTGTGAAAATTGCAGGTTTTGGCACTTATAAGGTAGCTAAGAGAAAAGCTAGAATAGGTCGAAATCCACGTACAGGAGAACAGATCCAAATTGCTGCATCTCAGAAGGTTAAATTCCTTCCCGCTAAAGGCTTAAAAGATATGTTCAATAGATAGATAAATCGATTTAAACAATCCCTAAAAAATAAGTACTTTTAGGGATTGTTTTAAGGCAAGTTTTACTACACCACAGAATACTTCATAACTAAGTTTCCTATAAAGCATTACTACCCTGTCTTATATCCAAGTATAAAAAACCTAGAGATGGAGGTTTTATGAAAAAAGTTATAGCTTATTTTTTATCAGGTACTGCTATATATTTCGGGTTTGCCAGTTTAGGTTATGCCGAAACAACTGTATCTGCAGAAGTACAATACATATTTAATACCCTATTATTTTTAATGTCAGGTTTTCTAGTTATGTGGATGGCAGCGGGTTTTGCCATGCTCGAATCTGGACTGGTAACATCT
>Ga0163108_10003536_pt1 | contig 11110 bp, 9 predicted proteins | sample Fk1155metaG_FD_109644 | JGI IMG/M metagenome (GOLD analysis project Ga0163108, IMG submission 109644) | Marine microbial communities from the Central Pacific Ocean - Fk160115 155m metaG | ecosystem: Environmental > Aquatic > Marine > Oceanic > Photic zone | place: The Central Pacific Ocean...
GCCCCAATGACTTTACCGTAAACGGAAACCGGTTGCCCCTGCTCGTTGTCACCCCGCAACTCGATCAGATAAGTCGGAGCAAATATGGGCGGCAAAAACTCGACAATGGATGCCACGGTGGATCCTATAATTGAGCGCCCCTTGGTGGCCAACTTCGCCAGTACAATGTCGGCCATGTCTTTGGCCAACTTCCCCCTTGGCTCCAGTGGTTTGCCCCCACTATGTCCAAACGGTCCCGGCGAGGCCAACGCCTTCGGGATTAGCTGAATGCGGTAAAACAGGTTACCAGGCCGGTCGTTGCGGGAGTCAGTCCACTCGATAATTTCGCCCGTTCCCTCGATACTCTCAACCGTTTTCCAGTGGACTAAATCAGCTGATGCTTGCACCGATGAAGTGTAGTTGTTCGGGCCGAAAAACTGGATCTTCAGCGGTGAGTCCGGCTCCGGACCGAGGAAGATCGGTGGGAGCGCAAATATCGGCGGGAGGCCACCCACTACACTATCGCCAGGATTCACGTGGATCAAATAACGATCGTTTGCGGCAGCAACAATCGGGCGCTTGGCCAAGGCCGGTTGACGTATGATACTCAGTTCGTAGCCCGACTGGCCCTCCTTGGTCGGAAGCGACTGGGCAAAGTACACCAGCGTGTGTCCCGTAGCCTCATTGCGCTGCACTCGAAACAGTTCCTGATCCTCTCCCTCGAGTGAAATCTCCGAGCCGGTGCTGTCGGAGAACACCACGCCATACGGCGCCCACGAGTCTAGATTCAATCCACGCCCGAGTGGATCGGCAGGATCAAAAAAAACATCTTTCGGTACCTCGATGGAATACTCGATCAGTTCCTCGGGCAAAAACGCTGGCGAGTCACCGCTTGGCTTGAGCGTCAACTGATGCCCAGTATCCCCCGCCGTCATGAGAACCTCCCCCTCCTGCCCCTTGGCCACGGTATACCTGCGGGAAATTAACTCGATCGAGGATACAACACCCCATTTCGACAGTGAACGAAACCGGACCGTATTGTCGGCGGGATCGATCGACCAGACGCCATGGCCGTCGCTGGTCACAGATATCAGCAACGGATACTGCGAAAAGAACCGCCCCTCCGGCGAAATGTACAGGACGACTTCTCTACCGATGGAATCGATACCTTTCCATACTGCTGGTTCCTCAAAAAACTGCCCCTTGGCTAAGCTTGGAAACAGGGAACACAAAGCAATTGCAATGGCCCAAACCCATTGACGCTGTCGGCTCAAAATCATGAAATCAGGCTCTGAATTAGCAGTTGGCTCAACCCCGCCAACCCATATGGACGCACGAAACAAGCATTCGCTGCTGGAATCTATCAACTGATTGATTCGTGTCAACAGGTTTGCGATTTTTTATTTTCAAAAAAAATGTGACATTTCGGCTTTTTTAAGTTAGTCAGTTGACTGTTTTCTGCATGTTTGAGAAAAAGAACGGCCTGAACAAGGGTGAAAAAACCCGCATTTTGCTGTTGGACACCGCTGAGCGGTTGTTCGGCCAAGACGGCGTGACAGCCACGTCATTGCGAGTGGTGATGAAGACGGCTGATGTCAACATGGCCATGGTCCATTACTATTTCAAAAATAAGGATGGGCTGCTCGACGCCATTTTGGAGCGCCGACTCGTGCCGATCAATCAGGCCCGGTTGAATCTGCTCGGAAAATATGCACTCGAGACCGGTGGCCAACCCATCGCCATGGAGAACATCATCCGGGCCTACGTTGAGCCATTCATCCGGTTGCGTGACAAGGCGGATGAGGGAGGAGCGGATTTTCTCAAACTCTTCGCCTGGCTGCGGATGGAGCCAAACTTCACTTATCACCAGTTGATGAAAAAACACTTGGGCGATTCGCTGGCGGCGTTCCAAAAGGAACTCAAACGGTCGCTCCCGGATAAAACTGACGAGGAGCTCAACTGGAAGTGGGCATTCCTCGGTGGAACCGCGGTGATGACGATCACGCTGATGGATCAGATCGACTGGTTCAACGACGAAGGCGACATGGGAGGCAGCGCGGACTGGATCATTAAAAATCTGATCAGCTACACTGCTGCAGGTTTTCAGTCCAACTTCGCCCCCGAGCCAGTTCCCTCCGCCAAGACGGATTAGTCACACTTCCCCAACTGCCAGCCGGACAAGCGGCAGATCAGCTGGCGAGCTTGATGAGATATTTCTGAACGCGATCCCGTTCTCCGAAGTGCCGGCTTTTCTGGTAGATTTGATGCAGGTTAGAGCAAATACGCATTAGAATACGGCGGGGGGTGGTCGTGGAAAGAAAGCCGGCATCAACGCCGTACCCGCATCGCTTGAGCCGAGCCGCGCAGTCGGAGTGAGTCAAAAAATTACCGCCGTTGAAGGCGTCGATGTAAATGGTGAACGCCGGTGACTGCAGTCGCAGGATGAAATGGCCCGGCATCCCCACGCCAGTCACCGGGAGGCCAAGCCGGCGAGCGACAAATAGATACACCAAGCACAAGCTGAGCGGATTGCCCAGTCGACGGTCGATCACGCGGTTCAGGTAACAGTTTTGCGGATCGTAGTAGTTCGCCTTGTCGCTCCGGAAATGTTCCTTCCGGTACAGCACCCGGTTGACTGCCATCAGTGCGGCTGGGGTGCTTTGCTCGGGTTCGCACACTTTTCGCACGGACTCGGCAAACTCATCAAACTGAGCCTGATAAGATGTCTGGTCGAGTCTGGGGAAGGCGGTGCGAACCAACAACCAAACGCCTTTTTCGAGGTTGAGTTGCTCCCCGCCCCGATTGCAAAAGGCGACAAACTCACGATCAGCCTCGCTCCGCTCCAGTGCGGTAAGAATCTCCCAAGAATGTTTCCGAACAAGCCTATCCCGGCTGCCAAGGCCGGACTCCAGCCAAGGCCGGGATTCAGTGCCACAGTTGAGCAATGTCTGGCGGATGGCCTCAAACACCTCGGGATCGGGGTCGGACAACAGGCGAACCAACGCAGCCTTGTCCTTCTCGGAGAGAGAGGCAAGTTCGAGCGGATCTGCCAGCAGAGCCTTCATGACTTGGTTGCGGCGGATTGTAAGCACCATGGCGGTATGGCGGCAATTAGAAGTTATTCACAACACCGCCAGCAAATCCCTTGTTTTGCCGTCAAAAAGAAAACTCTTTTGACGTATGCCTACCAGTTGGGTTACTCATCCCTGTCCGCAATGGATGCTCGGCTTGGCCAAGCGGCCCGGCTGGACGGCTGATTTGAGTATGAACATCGCAGGTATCATTCCCGCCCGTTACGGCTCCTCCCGGTTTCCCGGCAAACCGTTGGAGTTGCTGGCCGGCAAACCGGTCATCGAGCATGTCGTTGAGCAGTGCCGCTTGGCCAAGCGGCTCGGCGAGGTGATCGTGGCCACTGACGATCAGCGGATCGTTGACGTGGTGGGCAAATTTTGCCGGGTTGAAATGACACGGGCCGATCATCCAAGCGGCTCCGACCGCGTGGCCGAAGTGGCCAAACGTTGCGAGCTCGACGCCGTCGTGAACGTGCAGGGCGACGAGCCGATGATCGACCCGAGCGTGATCGACCAAGTGGCTGCGTTGCTCAACAACAACGAGATATCCACCGCCGCAGTGCGAATCGACGATCCCGACGAACATAACAATCCCAACGCGGTGAAAGTCGTAGTCAGTGCCACGGGCCAGGCCCTGTACTTTTCCCGGCACTCGATACCGTATCTGCGTGGCGCCGCCGACGCACCCAGCCAAGTGCAGTTGACGGCTTTCCCGTTTTTGAAACATCTCGGCATTTATGGCTACCGCCGGGACACCCTGCTCCGATTGGTGGCCCTGCCAGTTTCCCCCCTTGAGCAGGCGGAGAGTCTGGAGCAACTGCGAGCGCTGGAGAACGGCATCGCGATCGCCGTCGCGGTGGTGGAACACGACAGCGTGGGCATCGACACCCCGGAGGATCTGCGGCGGGTAAACGAAATTTGGACGATAAAACAGTGAAACACATCTTTATAACAGGCGGCGTGGTGAGTTCCCTTGGCAAGGGATTGACGGCAGCCTCCATCGGCACACTGCTGGAGAACCGCGGTCTCAAGGTCGCGATACAAAAGTTCGATCCCTACCTGAACGTCGATCCCGGCACGATGAGCCCGTTCCAGCACGGCGAGGTGTATGTACTCGACGACGGCGCGGAGACCGATCTCGACCTTGGCCACTACGAGCGCTTCACCGACTCGAAGCTGACACGATTCAACAACCTCACCAGCGGGCAGGTTTACCAAAGCGTGCTGGACAAGGAACGGCGCGGCGATTACCTCGGCAAAACCGTGCAGGTTATCCCGCACGTGACCGACGAAATCCAGAACCGCATCCGGGAGATCAGCGACAAGACCGGAGCCGACGTGGTGATCACCGAGATTGGCGGCACCATCGGCGACATCGAGGGCCTGCCGTTCGTCGAGGCAATCCGAGAGTTTGCGCTGGGCGCAGGCCGCGGGAACGTGCTCTTCCTTCATGTCACATTTGTCCCGTTCATCAACGCTGCCGGCGAGCTCAAAACCAAGCCTACCCAGCAGAGCGTGGCCAAGCTTCGCGAGATTGGCATTACGCCAGACGTTCTCGTTTGCCGGTGTGAAAAGCCGTTGACCAAAGAGCTGCGACAGAAACTTTCCCTCTTCTGCAACGTGCCGTACGAGGCGGTGATCGAGGAGATCGACGTCAAGCACTCCATTTACGAAGTGCCACTAATGCTACAGTGCGAAGGGATGGACAATCTCATCTGCGAGCAGCTTGGCCTCGACTCCCCGTCGGCCGACATGGCGCACTGGCGCGAAATCATCCGCAAACTCACCACGCCGCGCCACCAGGTACGCATCGGGGTCGTGGGCAAATATGTCGAACTTCAGGACGCCTACAAATCAGTTTATGAATCGGTGATCCACGGCGGTGTGGCCAACGATTGCGGCGTCGAGATCGAGCGGATCGATGCGGAGGACATCGAGGAAAACGGGGCGGCCAAGACACTCAAGACTTGCAACGGCATCCTGGTGCCGGGCGGATTCGGCGAGCGCGGCACGGAGGGCAAAATCCAGGCGGCCCAGTATGCACGCGAAAACAACATTCCTTACCTCGGGCTTTGCCTCGGGATGCAGGTTGCCACAATCGAGTTCGCCCGCAATGTGCTAAAGCTCGAAGGGGCGCACTCAGCCGAGTTCGATCCCGGCACTGCCCACCCGGTCATCGCCCTGCTGGACGAGCAGCAAAACGTCACCGACAAGGGCGGCACCATGCGGCTGGGCTCACAGCCGTGCAGCCTCGCGCCCGGCTCGCTGGCGGCCCGACTTTACGGGGCTGAGGAAATCCACGAGCGCCACCGCCACCGATACGAGTTCAACAACGCCTACCGCGAGGCGTTTGAGGCGGCCGGACTGGTTTTCAGCGGCACCTCGCCGGACGGGAATCTCGTTGAGATCGTCGAGATCCCCGGCCATCCGTTTTATGTGGCCAGCCAGTTCCATCCGGAGTTCAAAAGCAAACCAAACAAGCCGCACCCGCTTTTCGAGGGATTTATTGCGGCAGCCCACGCTTGCGGTCACAACGAAAGCGTGTAGACTGTTTGTTTTGTAAGAACCTCTTATCGTTACCCCCGATGGAATATTTACCGCCTGTCATCCTTGCCTCCACCTCCCCGAGACGATCGGAACTGCTAGGCTCGATGAATATCGAGTTCGAGATCGTTCCCAGTCACGCGGAAGAAATTATGGAAGGCAGCGATTTCATCCCCGACCTCTGCGAAACCAATGCCAAGGCCAAGGCCGAGCCGATCGCCGAACTGCACCCGGAATGCCTCGTGATCGCCGCCGACACGATGGTTTATCTCGAGGACGACCTGTTCGGCAAACCGACCCATATCGACGAGGCTGCACGCATGCTAGCCCGGTTGCAGGGCCGCACGCATCAGGTCTCCACCGGCGTCTCGCTCATCTATCACAACGAAGAAATCAACAAAACCTTCTCGGTGATCACGAACGTCACCTTCCTCTCGCTGAACAGGGGACAAATCGATGACTACCTGGCCGGAATCGATCCACTCGACAAAGCCGGCGGCTACGCCATCCAGCAGGACAAACACAAGATCGTCAAACGGGTCTCGGGCTCGGTGTCCAACGTGGTCGGCCTGCCAGTTGAGCGCCTCAAGGAGGAACTGAACCACCTGTTCGGCGAAAAAGTAGAGGAAGAATGGTAAACCGGGCCAGAAAATTGAACATTTCCAATCCGCCGTGCTGTCCAACTCCCCGCCTCGACTGTTCCGGGATTGATTCCTGACTGGCCGAAACGTACAAGTCCTGACCTGCCATACCGGGCCACCCGACCCATATGCTGCGTAATCAACGTCTCCTTCAGACCGGCATCAACAAGATGCTCGATGGCATGGTATTCGCCATCAGCCTATGGCTGGCGCACAAATTGCGTGACATTCCGCAATTTGAAGTATTTGGCGGCACGGCAGAGATTGCGCCGTTTGAAGGGTCGTACTTCTGGATCAGTCTTCTGCTTTTCTTCGTGGCACCGCTCGTGCTGGACACACAAGGCTTTTACTCCCGCTCCGCTTGGCCAAGCCGCGCACAAACCATCTGGCCGCTGGCCAAGACTTCGCTGATCATCACACTGCTCATCATCGGTGTGATGTTCATGTTCAAGATTCAGCTCACCCGCTCGGTGTTCCTGATCTTCGCCCTGCTCAGCATCGTGTTGGCTTGGGGTAAGGAGGAAGGCTTGCTTCGCTGGCAACGCCGCCGGATGACCCGTGCCGATCTGCAGAAACGAATCATCCTGCTCGGCTCGCCGGAGGAAACGCAGCAAATGCTCGCCCGCATAGACGATGCCAACGACACGAGCTACCGCGTTGTGCTGCAGTTCAACATCGACCACGAATCGATCGAGAGCCTCCTGCGTCAGATGCACGAGTGTTCCGCCAATGTCGTCCTCATTAACGCCGGCCACACCAAGTTTACCCGGATCGAGCAGGTCATCAACGCCTGCGAACTCGAGGGCGTCGAGGTGTGGCTTGCCGCCGATTTTTTTAACACGCAAATCGCCCGCACCGCAGTTGACGATTTTCACGGTGTCCCCCTGCTGGTGTTTCACTCCACGCCGGCCGCCTCGCTCCAGGGCTTGGCCAAGCAGGCAATCGACTTCACCGGCGCAATGGCCATGCTCGTGCTGCTCTCGCCAGTGATGCTGCTGTGCGCACTGGCAGTGAAGTTCACCTCGCCCGGTTCGATCCTGTTCCAGCAAAAACGGAGCGGCATCAACGGCCGCCCGTTCACTATGTACAAGTTCCGCTCAATGGCCACCAACGCCGATCAGCGCAAGCACGAGTTGGCCGCCATGAACGAGATGAGTGGTCCAGTGTTCAAGGTCGCTGAGGATCCCCGCATCACACCGATCGGCCGATTCCTGCGGCGGTTCAGCCTCGACGAGCTGCCCCAGTTGCTCAACGTTGTCCGGGGAGAGATGAGCCTCGTCGGCCCGCGGCCGCTACCGGTGGACGAGACCAAGCGCTTCGAGGATCTCTCCCACCGCCGCCGCCTCAGCGTCAAACCGGGCCTTACCTGCCTCTGGCAGATCAGTGGCCGCAATGAGGTCAAGGAATTCTCCGACTGGGTGCGACTCGACCTCGAGTACATCGACAACTGGTCGCTCTGGCTCGACATCAAAATCCTACTTCGCACCATCCCGGTCGTTTTCATTGGCACCGGCGCGAAGTGAATCCGCGTACCTTTGCGCTTTCACACTCAGGCCGCCTCTGCTAAATAGTTTTCCCGTTCAAGGGCATGGAGCTTTTATTCATCGGTTTTGCGGCGGGATTCGCACACGTGATCAGCGGGGCGGATCACTTGGCCGCTCTGGCGCCCTTCGCCGCGCGCCGCGAACCGCAGGCCACTTGGCGGCTCGGCCTGCACTGGGGCCTTGGCCACGCCGGCGGCATCGCATTGATCGGCCTGCTCGTCTGGCTGCTCAAAGGCACCGCCGCCGCCGAATGGCTCTCCAGCGGAGCGGAGCAACTCGTCGGCGTGATGTTGATCGCCGTTGGCGCGGTGGGCATGCGCTCCCTGCTGCGGCACCGCGTGCACACCCACGAGCACGATCACTTCGGTATTAGCCACTCGCACATCCACGCGCACCTCGGACAGGCGCACGCGCACGCCAGACACTCGCACGCCGCGCTGGGCATCGGCCTGCTCCACGGCACCGCAGGCGGCACGCACCTCTGGGTGGTACTGCCGACACTGGCCATCGCCAGCTTCGCCGGCGTCGCCCTTTACCTCACGGCCTACGCGCTGGCCACGGTTGCGGCGATGACTCTGTTTTCCGCCGGGCTGGGCCGTTTGGCCAAGCGCTTGGCCAGCGGCAGCCCGCAGTTCAGCCACGGATTTGGATTGGCCTGCTGCACCGCCTCGCTGCTCATCGGCGGCTACTGGCTGTTCGCCGGTTAACGCGGCGACAACAGCGAGCGAGCCATGTCCAAGCTGATCAACCAAGCCATCGACTCGCTGCTCAAGGAAACTTCCCGCTCGTTTTACCTTACCCTCAAGGCGCTGCCACCGCGCGTCCGGCCGCAGATTGGCTTGGGCTACCTCCTCGCTCGCATCGCCGACACCGTCGCCGACTCGAAAGGCGGCCCCACCGACCAACGACTGCACGCGCTCGAGCAATTCAACGAACGTATCCAGGGCCGCACCAGTACGCTGCCCAACCTCACGATTCTTGCCCGGCTCCAGCGCGATCCCGCCGAGGCGAAACTGCTCGAGAACGCCGCAGCGCCGGTCACATATCTAGAGCAGTTTCCCGACGCCGACCGGCAGCGCATCCGACAGGTGCTCGACACGATCACTGGCGGACAAATGCTCGACCTCCATCGCTTCGCCTACGCCACCGGCGACACGATCATCCCGCTGGTACGTGAGGAGGAACTCGACGACTACACCTACCGCGTCGCCGGTTGTGTCGGCGAATTCTGGACGCATCTGTCGCTGGCGCACCTGTTCGAGGCCGATGCCGCCACCGAGGCGCGTCTGCTCGAGACCGGCGTGCGCTTCGGCAAGGGGCTGCAACTGGTCAACATCCTGCGCGACCTCCCGGCCGACCTGCGCACCGGCCGCTGCTATCTGCCCAGCGCCGTGCTGGCCGAACACGACCTTGCACCGCGCGACCTGCTCGCAGCAGATACCATCGAGCGGTTCCGACCTGTCTACAACAGCTACCTAGACAAGGCCACCGGGCATCTCGACGCCGCTGTCGAGTACATCGGCCTGCTGCCGTACCGGCAATTTCGCCTGCGCACCGCCAGCACGCTGCCAGTGCTCATCGGCCAACGAACGCTTACGCTGTTGCGCAGCCAAAACGTGCTCGACGCCGAACACCGCATCAAGGTCAACCGATCCGAGATCAAGCAACTGACCCGGCAAACCGCCCTCGCCGTGCCATCGCGGCGCCGCAGCCAGAAACTGCTCGACGCCCAACGCCATGCCTGAACCCACCCGACACCGATCTCTGCTTGGCCAAGCGCTTACGCTGTTGACGGTGGCTTGGCTGCTCGCCGGTTGCGGCGGCGACCCGGCGGCCAAGCCCGGTTTTCACGAGATCAACCAGCACCGATTTTTCGTCAACAGTCTCGGCATGCAGTTCGTACAACTGCCCGACAGCGACGCCTGGATTGGCGTCTGGGAAACGCGCGTTGCCGACTACGCCGCCTTTGCCAACGCCACCACCAATGGCTGGCAGGCCGCCTGGTTCCAGGACACCGACCGCCACCCCGCCGTCAACGTCCATTGGGAAGACGCCCAGACCTTTTGCGCGTGGCTCAGCCGACGCGAACGATCCAACGGCCTGCTCACCGCCAACGAGGGCTACCGCCTACCAACCTCAAGCGAATGGACCGCGGCGCTCGGTCAAGCGGAGCAAACCGATAGCGGCAATTTCGGTCCCAAGCTGAGCACCGACAACTTTGCCCGCACCAGCCCAGTCGGCTCGTTCCCCGGCAACGCGCTTGGCCTGCACGACCTGCGCGGCAACGTGTGGGAATGGTGCACCGCCTGGCCAAGTGAGGAGGGCGTCGGCCGCATCCTGCGTGGCGGCGGCTGGCTCGACGACCCACCCGATCAGCTCGCACCCGATCGCGAACTTATCGTCACACCCAAGGTGGCGACCGAGGACTACGGCTTCCGCTGCGTCCTCGTTCTCAAGCGCGCCACCAAGCCGTAAGACGACATTTTATTCACAATTCGGGAATCTCGCTTGGGAGGGTTTGCGTTGTCCCGTACATTGGTTGCAGGGCGACAGCACACTTCCCTCCGAGAAATTTTGAAAAACGACAATGACTGTTTGACTCAGCACCCGGACCGATTCGTGGACCGGCACATCGGCCCGAGGCAGGACGACATCAGGGCGATGCTTGCAGTGCTTGGCCACGAGTCGCTCGACGCGATGATCAACACCGGAACGCCGAGCAGTATCCGCCTCGCCGAGCCACCCAAACTCCCCACCGCCCAGAGTGAAACGGAGGCACTCCAGTCGCTTCGTCGACTGGCTGGCGAAAATCAGGTTTGGCGCTCCTACATCGGCATGGGCTACCACGACTGCATCACCCCGTCTGTGATCCAGCGCAATCTGCTTGAGAATCCTGGCTGGTACACACAGTACACACCGTACCAGGCAGAAATCTCGCAGGGCCGCCTCGAGGCGCTACTCAATTTCCAGACGATGGTCTGTGACCTCTCCGGCATGGAGATCGCCAACGCGTCGCTGCTCGACGAGGCCACCGCCGCCGCCGAGGCGGTCACGATGTGCCGCAACATCCAGTCGCGCAACAAGGCTAACGCCGTGTTCGTATCGGACAGCTGCCATCCACAGACGATCTCCGTGCTGCGCACCCGCACCGAGGCGATCGGTATCGAGATCGTCACCGGCGATGCGGCTGAGTTCGACTTCAGCACGCCGGTGTTCGCCGTCGTGCTGCAGTACCCAGCCACCGATGGCACGCTGGCCGACCCGAGCGCGTTCATCGAACGCGCCCATGAGAACGACGCGCTGGCCATCGTCGCGACCGACCTGCTGGCGC
>Ga0163108_10003538_pt1 | contig 11110 bp, 7 predicted proteins | sample Fk1155metaG_FD_109644 | JGI IMG/M metagenome (GOLD analysis project Ga0163108, IMG submission 109644) | Marine microbial communities from the Central Pacific Ocean - Fk160115 155m metaG | ecosystem: Environmental > Aquatic > Marine > Oceanic > Photic zone | place: The Central Pacific Ocean...
CCCGGTCAAAGAACTCGCAATCATCTCCAGACAACCTCACGTTCGCCCCGCTCGCGGTCGGTTCGACCCCGGCCACGTCCTCGCCCAATCGCAGCGTGACACCCGCCCCGGCGACCGATTCAAGCATCAAGTCGACCAACTCCGAATCGGACTCCTCGAGCAATCGGTAACGTCGATCGAAGATCGAGACATCGACACCGACGCTCGCCAGCAATGTCGCCGCCCGCAGGCCGTCACGACCGGCCCCGACAATCGCCACGCGATGCGCCCCCACAGCCTGCTCGAACGAATCGGCATCGAGCACGAACCGATTGTCGACCAGGAACGACGATGGACTCTCGGGCCGACTGCCGATCCCGATCACGATCGTTTCCGCGGAAAGCTGCAGCGACTGTGATTTCGTTGTGACTTCGAGTGCCCCGGGCCCGACGAAACGGGGCATCCCGGTCAGGATCCTGACCTGCTGATTCCCAACGGTCCGACCATTACCGGAAAATCCGGGCATGACCAGTGCCACGCGGGCACCGCGAGAGGCCGCCTCGGCCGCAACATTGTGGCCCTCGCGCTCACCTCCGATGACGACCAGATCCCAATGTGACGTTTCCTTGGTCATGGCCCGACTCCCCGACCCAGCAGGCCGGCTATTTCTTGTGGAAAGGTCGCGGCACAGAACACGTTTGGCCGCAACCCTATATGGGCCACAATTCGGATCAGAGAAATTGAAAAGACTTCACCGGATAGAAAAGCACGTCAAGAACGGGAAACTGTACGGATTCTGAGGGTCGTAGGACCCGACCAGATCACAAGACGCATGTCGTCTCTACCAAAGCACTTAGGACACTTTGGTCAAGGACCTTCCGGTTCGCAGATGCCACTTTCCGGCAACAACGACTCCAGCGGACACCCGTCACAACGAGGTTGGGATCCACAATGATCCCGTCCAACGCGGTTGAAAAGGACGACGATCTTCTCCAGCGACGTGCCAGAAACCTCTGAGGCCTGGTGGAAAATGTGCTGCCACTCCTCGTATTCGGATTCCATTCCACACCACCCGTGACGGCAGACCACGCGGAGTGGTCCGCGCGAGAGCGGCATCGTGCGGATTCCCAGAACGAACAGCAGGATCCGGTCAACCAGTTCGGGACCGATACCACGGATTCCGGTCAATTCGGCACGACGGGCAACCTCCGCTTCGCACCACTCGGGTTGAGGCAGATCGCCGGGCCACCACCCGGCCAGTGCCTGCAGCGCTACGGCCCGCCGCGGATCACGACCGGTCCGTTTCAGCGTGTCGCGCACGACCTCCGGGGGCGATTCCAGGACAGCGTCCGGCTCGGTCAACGCGATCCCCGACTCACCATCTTTGTCTTTCCCGGGCGTGCCGGCGACGACTTCGAGCAATGTCTTCCAACGGCCGGGAGCCCCTTCGGCCAGTCCGGAAGGGCTCATCCCATAGACGGATCGCAGCAACTCGATCGCTTCTCCCAATCGTTGACTGCTCATCACGGTCTGTCCCGAACTGGCTCTTGTACGAAGGGTTGCTCATCATGGCGGTCGATGTTCCAGCGGGCAACCGCCTGGCTCCCGCGCTTGCCGGGAACCCCATCGGACCACTAAATAGGAGAACCATGAAGCCCTGGGAATTCTGGATCGACGTCGGCGGTACCTTTACCGACTGCATCGCCCGTGCCCCGGATGACGACCTCATCGCGCAGAAAGTTCTCAGTTCTGCCGTCACCAAGGGACAGCTTCAGGAGCTGATCGGACCGGATGGGCTACTGGATCCGTCACGTCGATCCGACCCCGACGACTTCTGGGTCGGTTACCCGTTGCGGTGCCTGGACCCGGCCGGCCAGCCGTTGGTCGAGGCCCGTGTCACCGCGTTCGATGCCGCAACGGGCCGATTGACGATTGACCAGCCGCTGCCGGCATCGGTCACTCCCGCAACGGTCTACGAGCTGGTGTCTCCCGAGGAGGCCCCAATCCTGGCAATCCGCCGGACGCTGGCCCTGCGACTCGACGAGCCAATTCCTGAGATACAGGTTCGGCTTGGTACCACCCGCGGCACCAACGCCCTGCTGACCCGTGAGGGCGCACGGACCGTACTGGTCACAACCCGGGGGTTTGCCGACGTGCCGCTGATCGGCAACCAGGATCGACCGCGACTGTTTGATCTCGTGATCCACAAGCCCGAACCCTTGTTCGAACGAGTCGTGGAAGTTGACGAGCGGATCGACGCGGAGGGCAGTGTGCTGCGACCACCCGGGCTGGACTCGGTCGCCGCAGAATTGAGCGCGGCAAGAGCGGCCGGAATCGAATCGGTCGCAATCTGCCTGCTGCACTCCTTCGCAAACCCCGAACACGAGTTGCAAGTCGAGCGTGTTGCCCGCGAGGCCGGGTTCGAGGAAGTCAGCCGTTCGAGCCGATTGTCGCCATTGATCAAGGTCGTCAGTCGCACCGACACGACGCTCGTCGATGCCTACCTCAACCCGATTCTCCGGCAGTATGTTTCCCGACTCCGCGAGTCTCTCGGTGCGAGTTCACTGAAGATCATGACCTCGGCCGGGGGCCTGATCGATGCCGACCGTTTTGTCGGCAAGGACAGCATTCTCTCGGGACCCGCGGGGGGGGTGATCGGTTTTTCACGGATCGCCGAACGGGCCGGGTTCTCTCATTCGATCGGATTCGACATGGGCGGTACAAGTACCGACGTGTCACGCTACGACGGGAGCTACGAACGGGAATTCGAGACGCGAAAGGCCGGTGTCCGAATCGTCTCGCCGATGCTGGCAATCGAAACGGTCGCGGCCGGTGGCGGTAGCATCTGCCATTTCGATGGCGTCAAGCTGGCCGTCGGTCCCTCGAGCGCGGGCGCCGATCCGGGACCGGCCTGCTACGGGCGTGGAGGGCCTTTGACGGTCACCGATATCAACGTCCATCTCGGCCGGGTTCTTCCGGAACGATTCCCTTTCCCGCTGGACACCGCCGTTGTTACCAGGCGACTGGAGACGCTCTGCGAACAGATCGCCGATTCGCCGATGGGGCGACGTTACACACCGACGGAACTGGCCGAGGGATTTGTCCAGATCGCCAACGCCAACATGGTTCGGGCCATCCGCAACATCTCGGTCGCCAAGGGCTACGACCCGGCCGATTACGTTCTGGTGACTTTTGGAGGTGCCGGCGCTCAGCACGCCTGCAGCATCGCCGCTGAACTGGGAATCCAGGACGTGCTGGTGCACCCATTTGCGGGAATTCTCAGCGCCTACGGAATGGGCCTGGCCGACGTCCGCCGATTTGCCGAGCGGTCGGTGCTGCGACCGTTTGACGATGAGACCCTCGCCGATCTTGAAGAGGTGTTCGCTGAACTCGAAGACCAGGCCAGCGAGGAAGTCCGGGCCGAGGGTGTTCTCGATGAACGGATTGCTCGCCCGCTGCGAACGCTGGAGATTCGCTACCAGGGCGTCGAGGCGGCCATCGCCGTTCCACGGCCCGACGACGGTGACTACGCGTCCCGCTACGCACAACTGCACCAGCAACTCTACGGATATGTCCACCGGGCGCGGCAACTGGAGATCACCGCGGCACGCGTCGAGGTGATCGGGACCACCGCCGACCCCCCGCTGGAGACAACCGATGCCCGCGAGAGGGTCCCGCAACCTCGATCGTTGACCGAAACCGTCTTTGATGGCCAGCCTCACCAGACCGCAGTCTTTCTCAGGAATGACCTGCATCCCGGTGACCGGATCGACGGCCCCGCGATCCTCTGCGAATCCACCTCGACGGTCGTGATCGAACCCGGCTACACGGCCGGGATCACGATTCGAGACGAAGTGCACATCCGTCGGCAATCCGACGAAACCGCGGCCAGTGATGTTTCGACCACAGCCGACCCGGTGATGCTGGAGATCTTCAACAACCTCTTCGCATCGATTGCCGAGCAGATGGGCCTGACACTGCAACGCACCAGTTTCTCGACCAACGTCAAGGAGCGGCTCGATTTCAGTTGTGCCATCTTCTCGACCGACGGTGACCTGGTCGTCAACGCACCCCACATCCCGGTTCACCTGGGAGCGATGAGCGAGACGGTCAAGCGAATCCTGGCCGACAACCCCGGGATGGTCGCCGGGGACGTCTTTGTCACCAACGATCCCTATCGCGGTGGATCCCACCTGCCGGATGTCACTGTGATCACCCCGGTCCATGACCCCGAAAGCGGTCAACTGCTGTTCTTCACCGCCAGCCGGGCCCACCACGCCGAGATCGGCGGGATCGTCCCTGGCAGCATGCCTCCCTTCTCGAAGAACCTCGGCGAGGAAGGCGTGCTGATCCGCAACTTTCGGCTGGTCGATGCAGGCAGATCCTGTGAGACCGAACTCGAGCAACTGCTGGGCAACGGGGAATTCCCCAGTCGCAGCATCGGCGACAACCTTGCCGATGTCTCGGCCCAGGTCGCGGCCAACAACAGCGGCGTGGAACAACTCCGCCGACTGGTCGAACGCTACACCCTGCCGGTCGTGCAGGCCTACATGAGTCACATCCAGCAGGCGGCCTCCCGAAAAATGAGGCTGGCCCTGGCCGGGATCCCCGACGGTACGATGCGGCGCACCGATCACCTCGACAACGGATCCCCGATCTGTGTCGCGATCTCGATCGACGGAGAAACTGCCAGGGTGGACTTCAGCGGCACCGGCCCGGTCATGGACTCGAATCTCAATGCCAACCGGGCCATCGTCACCGCGGCCTGCCTGTATGTCTTTCGCTGCCTGATCGCCGAGGACATCCCGCTCAACAGCGGGGTGCTGGAGCCGGTCACGATTGAACTGCCCGAGTGCCTGCTGAACCCGCCCGAGCAGGCCAACCCGGCCGAGTCGGCTGCGGTCGTCGGCGGCAACGTCGAGACCAGTCAGCGGGTCGTCGACACGCTGCTGGGAGCTCTCGGGGTGGCCGCCGCCAGCCAGGGCACGATGAACAACCTGACGTTCGGGGACGAGACGTTCGGGTACTACGAGACGATCTGCGGCGGTGCCGGGGCCACGCCGACCGCCGCCGGCACCGACGCCATTCACACCCACATGACCAACACGCGATTGACCGACGTCGAGGTGATCGAGCGTCGTTACCCGGTACGGCTCCACGAGTTCTCGATCCGCCACGGATCCGGCGGTGCCGGCCGTCATCGGGGAGGTGCCGGGATCGTTCGCCGCATCGAATTCCTCAAGCCGCTTTCGGTCTCGATCCTCTCGGAACGACGCGGCCCCCACGCTCCCTTCGGACTCGACGGCGGCGGGTCGGGCCAACTGGGCGAAAACCCCCTGCTTCGCGACGGGGATGATGTCGAGCAGGACCTCGGTGGCAAGGTGCAGATCGATGCCAGCGCCGGCGACATCCTGACGATCCGCACCCCCGGCGGCGGTGGCGTTGGACCGGGCTGACCCTCCCGGTCAAATCGTCGCTTACTGGCGACCGGCCATCCGACCGCTTACCATTCGAGTTTCCCCTGGATCTGACGGGACCGATCATGGCAGAAAATCGCCGCGAGGAAGTGGACAAGGCGTTGGAAGAAATCGATCTTTCGACAACCGATTACCAGGTCGAGTTCCAAACGACCACGGGACGGATCACCCTGGATCTCTGGCCCGACGTGGCCCCCGGGCACTGCCGTAACCTGATCGGTCTTGCTCGAATTGGATACTACGACGGCATCGTCTTTCACCGGGTCATCGCCGGGTTCATGGCCCAGGTCGGCTGCCCACAGGGAACCGGAACCGGGGGACCAGGTTACACGATCGATGCCGAGTTCAACGACCGGTTGCACGAGGCCGGTGTCATGTCGATGGCTCGCACCAACGACCCCAACTCGGCCGGATCCCAGGTCTTCCTCTGCCTCGCCCGCGTTCCCCACCTCGACCGCCAGTACACCGCCTTCGGCCAGACGGCCGACGACGAAAGCCTGCAGAACCTGCTGGCAATCGGGCAGGCCGCAACCGACGGCCAGGATCGTCCGCTCGAGGAGATCAGGATTGAGACGGGTCGGGTGATCGAGACGCCGCGTTGACCGCGTCGCCCACCCGGACCGTTCCGGCCTCGAGCACACGGGCGCAGATTCCACCGTGCCCGTTCATGGCGTTGTAGCCACCCGGACCCAGGTTCTGTTCCATCCGGTCGCATGGTTCACAGGGACCGGTCCCCTCGAGCAGGGCTTCTCCCAGCCGGAACGTCCGATCCTGCAGCGACAGCAGGTTGATGCCGCTGACGACGACGTTGCGCCGCAATTTGCCGGGATCGACACTCTCGTGACCACTCAGGCCGGCGACGGTGGCCAGATGCTCGTGCTGGATCAACGTCACCTGGCGTTGCGGGTCACCGGAACCGGCGTGGTGGTCACCGACGATTCCCGAATCGGCCTCGATCCGGCACTCCTGGACAACCTCCAGCGGTCCTTTCGGTTCGGTGGCCACACCGACCCATTCGACCCGACCGGCGCGGACAAATTGTGATTCCATCGACTCGACACTGCTCATTGTCTTCCTCGACTTGGTACTGACAACCCGACCATGGTAAACCGAGAGGGACGAGAAACGAAAGACACGAATCGACCCAGCACGTAGAGTGGCCTCATGTCCATCGACCGTACCACGCTGACCAACTCCGCGGCCGTTCGACAGGCCTGCCGCGAGGGATCGTTCACCGATCACACCGCCGGACTCGCTCCGGGCTTCGCCCAGGCCAACCTGGTCATCCTGCCGCGGGAACACGCGTTCGATTTCCTGCAGTTTTGCCGCCGAAACCCCAAGCCCTGCCCGTTACTGGACGTCACCGAACCGGGCAGCCCCCTGCCCTCGACAATCGCTCCCGACGCCGACATCCGTACCGACCTGCCACGCTACCGGATCTGGGAACACGGGGAGCTGGTTGACGAGCCAACTGATATTTCCGACCGCTGGCAGGATGACATGGTTGGTTTCCTGATCGGCTGTTCATTCACGTTCGAGGCCGCCCTGTCCCGGGCGGGGCTGCCGATCCGCCACCTCGAGCAAGGAACCAACGTGCCGATGTTCCGCACCAACGTGGCCTGTCATCCCGCCGGGGTATTTGCCGGCCCAATGGTCGTGTCGATGAGACCCTACGCTCCGGCCGAGGCCATCCGTGCCGTGCAGGTCACATCACGCTATCCCGAGGTCCACGGGGCACCGGTTCATATCGGCCACCCGGGGTTGATCGGCATTTCCGATCTCGCCCGGCCCGATTACGGCGACCCGGTCCCGGTGGCCGACGACGAACTCCCGGTCTTCTGGGCCTGTGGAGTGACCCCACAGGCAGTTCTCGCCGCGGCGGATCTCTCCCTGGCGATCACTCACGCACCCGGTGCCATGTTCGTCAGCGACCTCAGTGACGAAGAACTGGGGCAGTAGTACTCGACCGGCTCGTCGACGGCGATCCAGGCCCCGTTCGCCATCACCGACTGATCTGGATTCTTCGGCCACTTTTTCTCCTCGCTTCATTGAGAACCGGTTGCCTCGTCGGTAGGATGCCGAGCGTATGGAATGACTCGGAATCGAGTCCGTGTTTGGCAACTGTTGAGGAGAACGAAGTCCATGCGGGACCGGGACGATCAAGATCGCAGCGGGCCGGGCTTCAGCCGTCGCGATTTCCTGAGAGGCTCTGCCGCCGCCGCCACAGCCACGGCGATGGCGACGCAGGGAACTGAGGAAACGGCCGCTGCGAACGTGAAGGCGAATGTCTTTGCTGCAGCAGCACAGAACGTGACGCTGAACGTCAATGGCAAGGATCACACAGTCAAAGTCGAGCCGCGGGTCACGCTGTTGCATGTCCTGCGCAACGACCTGAACCTGACCGGCTGCAAGGAGGTGGACGAACGGTCTGCCGATGGAGCCGACACGGTGATGATCGACGGCAAGGCGGTCCTGGCCGGCAGCCGGTTGGCGATCGAATGCGAGGGAAAGAAGATCCTCACCGTCGAGTCGCTTCGCAGTGGCGAGAAGGTTGACGAGGTCATCAGCGGTTTCGTCAAGCACGATGCGATGCAGTGCGGTTTCTGCACGCCCGGCTTTGTCGTGGCCACCCGCGTCTTCCTCAACAAGAACCCGAAGGCCTCGCTTGCCGAGATCCGCAAGGGGCTGGGCGGCAACATCTGCCGCTGTGGCACCTACCAGGGCATCACCCAGTGTGCCCTGGAACTCGCGAAAGGGGGGAAGTGAACCATGGCAGAACGGAAAGTTGCCTGGAAAGCACGTAAAGACAACACCCTGATCGGACAGGATATTCCGCGGCTCGACGGTGTCGACAAGGCATCCGGATCAGCGAAATACGCCGCCGATATCAACACCGCCGGCACCCTGTACGCCCGTCTGTTGACGTTCAAGGGCGGGGCCGCCGTCATCAAGGCCCTGGACGTGGCCGCAGCCGAAAAGACTCCCGGGGTCCGTGCCGTGCACGTCTTCAACGGGGTCGACAAGGAAGTCCGCTGGGACGGTACGATCGTGGCCGCGGTGGCTGCCGATACACCGGAACAGGCCGAGGATGGTGTGCGGGCAATCAAGGTCACCTACGAGGCAAAGCCTCACTTCGTCGACGAAGAAGACCTTCCCGGTGCCGCCAAGGCCAAGCGAACCAAGCCGCTGGGTGACAACCAGAAGGGCGATGTGGCAGCGGCCCTGAAGGCCGCCAAGCACGTCCACAAGGGCTACTACGGGGTCGCGACGATCTCGCACATGTGCCTGGAACCCCACGGTTCGCACTGCGAATGGGAGGGCAAGGACAAGCTCAACGTCCACCTCTCGACGCAGAATGTCTCGGGCACCGGCGGCCAGTTCGCCGGACCGCTGGGACTGGACGCGAGCAACGTGTCGATCACCTGCAACTACATCGGTGGCGGGTTCGGTTCGAAATTCGCAGCCGACCAGTGGGGCGTGGTCTGTGCCCAGTTGGCCAAGAAGGCCGGCAAGCCGGTGCGGCTGATGCTCGATCGCGCCACCGAGTTGAAGATCGGCGGAACGCGTCCGAGCGGTTTCGCCGAGGTGACGATCGCTGCCGATGCCGATGGTAACATCACCGTCTGGGACAGCCATCACTGGGGAACCAGTGGAATCGCTGGCAGTACGATCGCGCTTTCACAGACACCCTACTGCTTCGACGGGATTCCCAACCGCAACCGCAAGGCAACGGGCATCTCGACCAACTGTGGCCCGAACCGGGCGTGGCGGGCTCCCCCGCACCCGCAGTTGTGTGCCATCACCGACACGGTCGTTGATGACCTGGCAGCAAAGATGGGTGCTGACAGCTACGACATCTTCATGAAAAACCTCGATAAGACACCCAAGCCGGATGTCTATGCCGAGGAAATGAAGATCGGTGCCAAGCTCATCGACTGGAAGGCCAAGTGGCACGCTCACGGCAAGGGCGGCAAGGGTCCCGTCAAGCGGGGTCTGGGCATGGCCATTCATCGCTGGGGCGGTCGCGCCGGGGCAACAACCTGCACCGTCAAGATCCACCCCGACGGCGCCGTCGAAACGTTCCTGGGCAGCCAGGATCTGGGGACCGGAACGCGAACGGTGATCGCGATCACTCTTGCCGAAACCTTCGGGTTGGGCGTGAGAGACGTGAAAGTCAACATCGGGAACAACAGTTACCCGAAAGCCAACCCGTCGGGCGGTTCGATCACCGTCGGCGGTGTCAGCGGACCTCTCCGCCGCGCCGGACTGGAGGCACTCTGGAAGATCTACGACCTGGTTGCCGCCAAGTACAAGGTCAAGGCCGATTCGCTTTCGGCCAAGGGTGGCAAGATCCTCTCGGCCGGAAAGACCGTCTGTAGCTGGAAACAGGCCTGTGGTCTCCTGGGCCCCATGCCCCTGGAAGTGCAGGGACAGGGTCCCAAGAACGACGGTCTGACCTCCCAGGGGGTCGCCGGCGTCCAGATGGCCGACGTGTCGGTCGACACCGAGACGGGAATCGTACGGATCAACAAGCTGGTCGCCGTGCAGGATTGCGGGCTGATCATCGACGAGTTGACCGCCCGCAGCCAGGTGTCAGGCGGACTGATCATGGGCATTGCCTATGCTCTCTCCGAAGAGCGGATCATGGACAACCGCACGGGTCGGTTCATCAACGCCGACCTGGAGAACTACAAGTTGCCGAGAATCGGCGACATCGGCGAACTGGTCGTCGAAATGTACCAGCCCGACAGCGAGTACGAACGGGGCGTGGTGGGACTGGGTGAACCCCCGGTCATCTCCACTGGAGCGGCGATTTCCAACGCCGTCGCCAACGCGACCGGCGTTCGCGTTCCCGTCCTGCCGTTGACTCCCCAGCGAGTCGTAGAGGCTCTGAAAGGAGGTCAAGCATGAGACCTTTTGAGTATGCCCGACCGCAGAGCGAGGGCGAAGCCCTTGACCTGCTCAATGACCACGACGCGAACACGGCCATCCTGGCCGGTGGAACCGACCTGATCTCCCTCCTGCAGGAAGATCTCCAGGTCCCGCAACGCGTCGTGGACATCAAGAACGTCGATTCGATGCAGGCAATCACCGCCGACGGGACCGGTGTCATCGTCGGCGCTTTGACGACCCTGGAAGACATCGCCGAGCACCCGATGCTCGCCGACTACCGATCGCTACTGGACGTCGTTGACGGCACGCGTTCGATCCAGGTCCAGTCGATGGGCACCCTGGGTGGCGACCTCTGCCACCTGCCCAACTGCTGGTACTTCCGTAACGGCTACGGGCTCCTGGGACTGGAGGACGGCGAATCGTTGGTCGCCTCCGGTGACAACCGTTATCACGCCGTCCTGGGCAACCAGGGACCGGCAAAGTTCGTCAGTGCCTCACGATTTGCCCCGGCCTTGATCGCCTGGGGAGCGGAGGTCCGAGTGATCGGCCCCGAACCGACGGCAGACGAGTGGCTGCCGCTGGAACAGTTTTTCGTGACGCCAAAGGTCCAATCCCAGGGCATCTCGGTCCTGGAACCCGGCCAGATGATCTCGCACGTCCGCCTGCCCGACGCCCAGGCGTTGGTCAGTTCGACCTACGAGGTCCTGCAACTGGAAGGCCTCGACTGGCCCCTGGCATCCGCGGCGGCCACACTCGACCTC
>Ga0163108_10003539_pt1 | contig 11109 bp, 6 predicted proteins | sample Fk1155metaG_FD_109644 | JGI IMG/M metagenome (GOLD analysis project Ga0163108, IMG submission 109644) | Marine microbial communities from the Central Pacific Ocean - Fk160115 155m metaG | ecosystem: Environmental > Aquatic > Marine > Oceanic > Photic zone | place: The Central Pacific Ocean...
ATGCAAATAATATCTACTTATTCACTAGATTTTGAACCCTACAGTATAGATGAAGCTTTTATAAAAGTAAATACTAATAAATATATTGATATAGAGCTAATTATGTCAAAAATAAAAAGAGATATAGAGATTGGAGTTGGAGTCCCTATAAGCATTGGGGTAGCTCCAACAAAATCACTCGCTAAAGTAGCAAATAGAATCGTTAAAAAACACACAAAAAGAACCAAAGGAATCTACATAATAGATGACGAAAACAAAAGAATTAAAAGCTTAAAATGGCTTCATGTAAAAGACATATGGGGAATAGGAAAACAGCTTTCTAAAAGATTAAAAGAGCAGGGAATCAACAATGCTTTTGAATTTTGTTGTCAAAATGATCAATGGATAAAAAATAACTTTTCAATTGTCGAATTGAAACTCAAACAGGATTTATGTGGCGTGCCTAGTATTAAGCTTGAAGAAATAAAAAGAAAAAAAAGTATCTCATGCACTCGAACCTTTGAATATCCATATACTGATTACAATAACATAAAAGAAAGAATTACTAGCTTCAGTGTTAATTGTGCTGAAAAATTACGACTACAAAATTCAAACTGTAATGCAATAATTGTTTTTTTACAAACAAATAAACATAAAGAAAATGAACAACAATATTCCAATAGCATTTTCACCCAACTCCCCTTCCCTACCAATTCAAACATGGAAATATCTCGATTTGCTATTGATGGGATGATGAGAATTTTTAAAAAAGGATATAAGTATAAAAAAGCGGGTGTAATCATCACAAACATTACCCCTGAAAAACAACAACAATTAAATATTTTTGAAAATAGCAACCCCAAACATAAAGCTCTAATGAAAACAATCGATTGCATTAATGCTTCTTTAGGATGTCAAAAAATTAAATTAGCCAGTCAAGACCTAAAAAAAACATGGAAAATGAAACAGGAGAAATTATCTAAGCGATACACCACTAAACTAGATGAAATAATAGTTGTTAAAGTATAGAAAAGCATGATATTTTTTCGAAAACAAGAAATAAATTTATTTGATTACCCAACTTTTTATACATTTAAATCTCTTAATAAATAATTATCGAAGATTGGACCAATAGTGAACTAATTTCTGGGTGTGAAGATTTCAACCCAGAAGCACGTAGAGTATTATATGAAAAATACTCTGCACAGATGTACAGTATATGTATGAGATATGCAAATGACAAAGATGATGCTAATGATATATTCCAGCAGGGTTTTTATTTGGTTTATAAAAACATTTCACAAATCAGAGATCCGAAAGCCATGAGTGGATGGATTAAACGAATATTTGTTAATTGTGCATTGGATCACTATAAAAAAAATAAAAGATCTTCAGCGCTTGAAGAAGGACAAATTGAACGCAATGAAAATTTAAATGAATGGAATGAAGCAATAAGTAATTTAGCTGCAGAAGAAATAACCGGATTAATTCAAAAACTTCCTAATGCATACAGGACGGTTTTTAACCTATTTGTTATTGACAATATGTCTCATAAAGAAATTGCAGAAAAACTTTCAATTTCTGAAGGAACATCAAAGTCAAACCTTCATGATGCAAGAAGAATTTTAAAGAAAAAAATAATAAGTCTTAATAAAATAAACCTGAGTTTAACATAATTGAGTAGCAAAGACGAACATAACGATTTTGACGACAATATTCGCGACAGATTTAATTCTGAGCAAAATGTTCCGCCTTCTCACCTTTGGGATGATATTAATAGAGATGCATCAAATTTTGATGATTCAAGTTTTGATGATGCCATAAGAAAGAAGTTTAATAATCACCAAACATCTGCTCCTGTAGAATTGTGGCCAAAAATTAACAATCGTGCCTCTTCTCTTGTGAAAAGGCCTTTTTCATTCCTTAAATGGACTACTATACCAGCATTGATTTTATTATTATATTTTTCAGTCGATTATTTAACCTCAAATGAAGATTTACATAAAAAAGAAATAACAAATAATAAAAGCAATAATATTTCTGATAACAACTCAGAAGAAACAGCCCAAAATAAAGAGATAGTTGATAAAAAAGCTATTGAAGATTCTATAAAAAGTTCTAATGTTAAATCCGTACAAAAAGTAAATAATAATTCAATACGAAAAATAGATAAACAATCAGAGCAAAAATCCAATCATAATTCTAATAAAACTACAAACAATTTCAAAAATGAAATGTTAACAGACATAGAAAAAGAAAATCTCAAAGCTCTTCGAGCATACCTAGAAAGAGAGCAATATGGAAAATTAGACTCGTTAAAATCAGACTCGTTATCTCATTATTATCGAAATATAGAAGAATCTGAGATTGAAAAATTAAATATTTCAAATATGAAATATTTCGACTTCGACAACAAATTAAAAGATAGTATTACTGGAAAAGATGTCATCTCAGCAAATGAAAATATTAGCCAAAATAAAAAAATCCATATTTCAAAAGAAGATAATCAAGCTGTAAATGAGCAAACAGATAAATTAGACTCAAACACGACAACAGTAATAGCTGAAGTAAGCAATAAAATAGACAGCACCCTTCTAGACTCTAATAGTATTTCAAAAGAAACCAGCGAACTTGCTATTCAAGAAGAAAATAAATCCGATTCTATTAAAAAAGCTGATGGAATGTCTATTAGTATTACACCACCTAAACGCTTTCATTTCTCTTTATTTTTCTCTCCTACTTATGCGAGTTCTATAATTAGAAAAGGCAATATAGACGAATGGAAAGATGATAATGGTGAATTATTAATGACTTCTCAGGATAATTTAGAACAAAATACATCTATTAAAAATTTTTATAGAAGAAAACAACAAGGATATATGAGTTATAACTTTGGAGTTAATCTTGGATATGACATCACTAATAAAATTGCAATCAATTTTGGAGTCAATTATTTCGAGGTAGAAGAAAAATTTGTAGAACAAGATGCCTTTTATTATGACCTCCCTATTCGCTTAGACCAATATAATGACAATTCAATTTCAACATATAGCATAATGGGGTCTTCGAATATTAATGTAAGTAATATTGATTTTTATCCAGATTCCATTGCGATTTCTATGCAGGATGTTAGTGATAGCAATTACTATAAATACGATTATTTTGAAATTCAAAATACAAAATACCTTAATTTTCCAATAAACCTAAGCTATCGAATTCAAAAAAACAGATGGAGCTTAATTCTTGAAGGCGGGATATTTGCTTCAATTGTATATAATTCAACCTCTGAAATAAACCTCTATCAAAGAGAAACCGAAGAACAATGGGAAATTAGAGGTTTTGAACATTTAAGGAGGTTTAGTTTTGGTGCAAATATTGGTCTTGGAGTTGAATATGCTTTGAATGATCGAATTTCATTGTTATGCATGCCAAATTTTAGTTATTCTTTAAGCAATATTAATTCTGAAAATAAATTTAAGGTAAACCCTTATGCATTTAGATTTTCTACAGGAATTAGGTTACGGTTTTAAGATTTTACAATTCGATAATTGAATTTCTTTTTGTCAGCAGTTATCAACTCTAGTATATATACACCTGGAGCAATATCCAAAAACATGCTTAAAGAATAATCAAAAAAACATTTATTACTAGAAACTAATTCGCCTTTAAGAGAAAGAACATTAACAGAAATTTCTTCTGATAAAAAAGGGTTTTCTATATAAAATTCACCAAATGTTGGATTTGGAAATATTTTAAAACTTTCGGCAACTAATTCTTGTTGAAGCAAAATAAGGTTTAAAGAATAACACCATGAAGTATCTATACATCCATTTTGATTTACTATTACAGCATAATTACCACTTTGAACAGAAGTGAAATTTGAATTAGTTTCACCAGATATAGGAAGGAAATTTTCATCACAATCAATCCATTGGTATTGAGCTCCAACAGCATTTGCAACTAGAGTTGGGTTTAATGTTGTTACTGAAACATCGACCACATTAGCTGTTATTGTAAAAGTCATTGGCACGCCAACACAACCATTCTGTTCTCCAACAACAGTTATGTTTGAAGTTATGGGTGATGCACTCGAATTTAAAACTAAAAATGATGAAATATCACCCGTACCACTTAAAGGAAGCCCTATGGAAGAATTATCATTATTCCAGCTATAAGTACAATTGGATTCCCCACCAGTAAATATTATATCTGCAGAATTTTCATCAACACAAAACTGCTGATTTGATATTTGATCCACTATCGGGGAAGGATAAACAAGAATTGAAAAAGTATCCGCATCACCTGAACATGAGGAGACATGAGGAGTTACAATTATTATTGCCTCTTGATTGATATTTGTATTATTAAGCGTTAAAAAAGAATTAATATCACCTGTGCCACTTGCTCCAAGACCCATTGATTGATTATCATTTGTCCAAGTATAAGTTGTATTTGATGCAGAACTATTAAAAGAAATATTATTTGTCAATAGTCCAGGACATAATGATTGATTTAAAACTGCATCAATAACCGGAATTGAGTTAACGGTTAAATAAATATCAATTACACTATCACAACCGTTAGCACTTGGTAAAACAATTGTATAATGTCCTGAAGTGAAGTAAATATTGTTATCAGGCGCTGTATAAGGTCCGCAAGAAGTTGCCAAAACAGTTGAAGTAGTTGTTGTTGTAATAGTTAAGTAAATAGTAATAATACTATCACAGCCCAATGAATTTGGAATAATTGCGGTATAGATCCCACTAGAATTATAAACTAGACCATCCGGAGAGGGATAGATGTTACATGCTACGGGGTATATAGAGTCATAAGTTGTGTTCAGATGTAAATTAATAATTATATTGCTATCACACCCTATAGAGTTTGGAATAATTGCATTATACAAACCACTAGTTGTATAAACTTGTCCATCAGGAGCCATATAAGAAGAAGCACATGTGTTTGTGTCCAAAATAAATACAGAATTATTATTTATTGTTAAATCAATGTTTATTAAACTGTCACAACCTTGGGAATTTATTAAAGTTGCAGTATAAATTCCTGTATTCGTAAAAGTTTGACCATCGGGTGCAACATAGCTGCCACACTGAGTAATTGAAATTGAATCATAAGTAACATAACATTCCGTGTATTTAATTGAAAATGCATCTATGGTATTTTGATTTGATTGAAAGTAGTCGTTATTTGGTGGATTAAAATCAACTAAATTTTGAAAATGTCCAGAAAAATAAACATTTCCAATAGCATCCGAAACCACTGTGCCTCCCCAATCATTTCCCGAACCACCAACTACTTTTGTGGAAATATAATTTCCATCAGAAGATAGTTTTGAAAAAAAAGCATCTTCAAATTGAGTAGCTGTATGTAAATCGGAGGAGTTAAGAGCTGGATCGAAATCCACATTTTGGCCAATAAAAAAACCCGTATAATTAATATTTCCAATTGCATCCACATGCACATCTATGCCAACATCATGATTAGTTCCTCCAATGTTTTTTGCCCATATATGGTTTCCTGAACTAGAGATTTTTTGCACAAATGCATCCATATAAAAAGAATTATTTGAAGAAAGCATGCTCGTAAAAACAGGATTTGGATCAAAATCTACATTTCCAGTAAAATAACCTGTTATGATAATGTTTCCTGATGCATCAAAAGTAAGCCCAACAGCTGAATCATGGCCAACATTACCATAAGCATTAAGCCAGCTATAATTGCCTGAATGTGTTAGTTTTAAAATAAAAATGTCTCTACCATCATTAGAACTCACATTAACATTTCCTCCGATAGAAGGGTCAAAATCTACAGTCTCTTCAAAGTGACCACACAAATACACTCCCGAAGAATTTGAAATTATATCTCTTGATATATCTACATCAACACCTCCAAAAGTTTTGCCCCACACATAATCCCCATTGTCATTTAATTTTACAACAAAACAATCATCCTCTCCATTTGAGTAGACAATATCAACTCCATTATTAGGATTAATATCCATGCTATCTTGAAAAGTTCCAGTTACATATACATTAGATTGGTAAACAGATATCGAGTATCCTTCATCTTCTCCTGATCCTCCAAATGTTTTAACCCAATCAAATCCACCAAACTCATCTAGCTTTAAAACAAAACAATCAAAGCCATCAGCAGTGGCTAAATTTGTATCAACTCCTGGATTAAAATCAACTGTACCGCTAAAAAATCCAGTTAGATAAATGTTATTATTATCATCAATATAAATTGATTTAGAATTATCTGGTCCATTACCTCCAAATGATATCGCCCAAACTAAATCACCATTAGCATCAAGTTTTTGTAAAAATGCATCTATATTATTACCATTGGTTGTCAAATCATAATTAACAAATAAATCAGGATCAAAATCCGCTGTTCCTGAAAAAAAACCTGTGTTATAAAAAAACCCATTATTATCAATTGAAGATCCATAAATCGCATCTTGATTGTTTCCACCAAAAGATTGAGCCCAATCAAATACAGGAACTTGTCCAAATGAAAAATTGAGAAAAAATAAAATAAAAAGAAATTGGATTAATTTCATTATAACTAACTAATAACTCTATAAATTAACATTACGAAAATATCAATATTATGTTCTATATCAACTAAATATAGTTGAATTTATCTATTTAAAAAAAAAAAAAAAGTATTTATATAAAAAAAAAGTAAAGTTCAAATTGTAGTAATTGTAAATCAAAAGGAACATATATTATAAATAAACTTAATTTTGCAAGTTGAACAATTGTTTTAACATATGCTTGAAATTAAATTAATTAGGAAACAAAGAGATGAAGTAATTCAAAGCTTAAAAAAGAGAAATTTTGATGCCTCAAAAATCATCGATGAAATCATTGAATTAGATGAAAAATGGAGATCTAATAAATCTGAAATGGAAAGCATTGCAGGCGAATTAAAGCAAATCTCGAAGGCTATTGGAAATTGTTATAAAAATGGAGAAACTGAACAGGCTCAGAGCTTAAAAGAGAAAACAAAATCATTAAAAGTAACAGAGAATGAGTTAAAAAACAATGTAGAAAAATCTCAAAATGCAATAACTGAATTATTATATAATATTCCTAATATACCTAATGATAAAGTCGTTCAAGGAGTGTCTGAAAAAGACAACGAGATTGTTTTCTCAGAAGGCGATACTCCCGAATTTTCTTTTGAAGCATTACCACATTGGGATCTTGCAAAAAAACACAACCTTATAGATTTTGAATTAGGAGTTAAGGTAACTGGAAGTGGCTTTCCTTTTTATGTTAACAAAGGAGCTAAATTACAACGTGCACTTATAAATTTCTTTTTACAAGAAGCTGAAAACTCTGGTTATCAAGAATACCTATCCCCTCACCTAGTCAATCGCCAAAGTGCACTAGCAACTGGACAGCTTCCAGATAAAGAAGGACAAATGTATCATGCATCTGAAGATGATTTTTACTTAATTCCAACTGGAGAGGTTCCATTAACAAATATTTATAGAAACGTTATTTTACCAAATGAAGACTTCTCTATTAAATTAACTGGATACACACCTTGCTTTAGAAGAGAGGCTGGATCATATGGAAAAGATGTTAGGGGGCTTAACAGACTTCATCAATTTGACAAAGTTGAAATTGTAAGAATAGAACATCCCCAAAATTCAGAAGATGCATTAAATGAGATGGTTGAACATGTTAAAACCTTACTTTCAAAATTAAATCTTCAATACAGAATACTCCGATTATGTGGCGGTGATATGGGGTTTACTTCTGCAATGACCTATGATTTTGAAGTATATTCAGCTGCACAAAAAAAATGGTTAGAGGTTAGCTCTGTATCGAGGTTTGATTCTTATCAATCAAATCGTTTAAAATTAAGATATAAAGGAAGTGACAATAAAAACCATTTATGCCATACATTAAATGGATCTGCTTTGGCACTTCCAAGAATACTTGCGGCAATATTAGAAAACCATCAAAAAGAAGGAAAAATTATAATTCCTGAAGTTTTGCACGCATTTTGTGGGTTTAAAGAGATTGTATAAAAAATGAATAATAAAAAGTCTACTTTGGGGGCAGTTAACTACATTTTAATTTCAAGCACATTAATTCTATTAAATGTATGTGCTTCGTGTGCCGACATTAACAGAAATGGGCAACAAGAAAAAATCAAAGTAATGACTATTTACCTTGATAGTATTAATAAAATTGTTAATCATCAAAAAAACGACTCTCTTTCCTTAATGAATCAAAAGTCAACAGATGTGGAGTTGCGAATAAAAAATAATTTAATTAGTGATACCATTAATCTAACATTAGGGAAGAAAATGGATGATTACAAAATAATGCGAAAAAAAATTGGCCGTTTAAAAAAGAATCATTCTATTTTAAAAAAAGCAATCATTGAAGAAAAATCAGCTTTAAACAAGCTAAAAACAGACATCAACAATGGTAGTGGAAGAAAAGACAAATACAATGAATACATTAAGTTTGAACAAAACAAGTTAAAAAAAATAAAGCTGCTATTTAAGCAATATATTAACAATAGAAATTTGATTTACTCAACCTACAAAAGACTTCATGAAGAGCTTTATGAGTACTCTTTATCTTTAATTGATAAAAAAATACAATGAAATTCATAAACTGTATTTTATTTTTTTTCTTCTGTAATTTAATTACTGCACAACCCAAACAAGATGTTCAACTTGGACAAGAGTACTATATCAATGGGGATTTTGAGAAAGCATTATTTTATTACAAAAAAATTTATAAAAAAGATGATTCCAAAATTTTCTATACTCGTTATCTGGATTGTCTTATCAAGACAGATGATAAGAAAGGGGCTGAAAAGTTAATGCAAAAAAGAATTAAAGCTGAAAACCAAAATATCGACCTAAAATTAAATCTTGCTCAATTTTATCTCGATGAACAAAAAGAAGAAAAAGCAAATGCTATTTTTGAAAAAATATTAAAAAATGTCAATTATAATTTAAATGACATACAAAAAACATACAAATCATTTGTTGCTGTAAATCAACTTTTTTGGGCTAAAAAAACACTAGATCAGGCAAGACAAAAAAACAAAACAGGTACACTTCTTAATAAAGATTTCGCTTCACTATATAGCTTGATGGGAGAAGAAGACAAAATGATCAAAGAAATGTTTGACCTTGTTAATGATGATTCATTTTATAAAAATGAAGTCATTAAATTTTTTATTCCACGAATTAATTTCAATAATAAAGAATCTTCATTATTCAATAAATTCAAAACCGAATTATTAAAAAGAAATCAAAAGAACAGTGATAAAATTGTCTATACCGAATTATTGATTTGGTTTTTCATTCAAAGTGAAAATTATAATGCAGCTCTTACACAATCAATTGGACTAGATAAACGCTTTAATTTAAGAGGCGAGCAGGTTGTTAATATTGGGAAATTATTTTTAAATAATAAGCACTACAATTCAGCAAAAAAAGCATTTTCATATGTTATTTCATTGGGTAAAGAAAATGAATCTTATCATTATGCTGAGAGCTTAAAGCTAAAGTGTCTTTTTCTCGATATAACTGAAACCAACCAATATAATCAAGAGGATTTAAACACCTGTATTTCAGAATTTCAAAAAATAATAAAAAAACAAGGGAATAATCGTAAAAACATTCCATTAATTATTCAGTTATCACATATTTATGCATTTTATGCAAACTCTCCTGATTCAGCTATGGAATCACTAAATAATGCATTAGAATTTCCATACATGTCTGACATGCAAAAAGCAGAAATTAAAATGAAATTAGCAGATATCAATGTGGTAATGGGAGATATCTGGGAGGCTAGCTTGTTGTATATGCAAATTGAAGAAGATTTTAAGTTTGAAAGTATTGGAGAACAAGCAAAATATAAAAATGCTAAGATTTTCTATTATAATGGAGAATTTGAATATGCGCAATCACAGCTTAATATTTTAAAAGAATCTACCTCAAAATTAATTGCCAATGATGCAATGGAACTTTCGGTATTAATTACCGAAAATTATGGAGCAGACAGCAACTATATTGCCATGAACTGGTTTGCAAAAGCGGAACTTTTAATTGCTCAGCATCTTTATATAGATGCTTTTTTAACCTTTGATACAATAGCAAGAGTTTATCCAGCTAGTGGGTTAAAAGATGAAATATTATATAGAAAAGGAAAAGCAATGGAAGAGCAAGGAAAATGGAGTGACGCTCTTTCTTATTATCAGAAGCTAATAGAAAATCATGCATTTGATATACTTGCTGATAATGCACTTTTTAGAATTGGTGATATTTATCACTTCAAAATTAAAGATATTCAAAAAGCCTCTGAAAGCTATAAAAGAATCATGGTAGAGTATCCGGGTAGTCTATATACTACAGAAGCAAGAAAGCGATTTAGAATCTTAAGAGGAGATAAAATAAGTGATGATAATCCGGAATACAGAAAGTGGAATAATTAAATAGTTTTTATGTCTACATTATTTATAGTACCCACCCCTATTGGAAACCTTGAAGACATCACTCTTCGTTCAATTAGAATTTTAAAAGAATGTGATCTTATTTTAGCAGAAGATACTCGTGTAACCAAAAGGTTATTAGGTCATTTAGAAATAAACAAACCTCTATTCTCTTTTCATGCTCATAATGAGCATAAAGTTCTTGAAAAGACCATTGAAAAAATATCCAATAATAATAGCACTGTTCTTGTATCTGATGCAGGTACTCCAGGAATATCAGATCCTGGATTTTTATTGATAAGAGAATGCATTGAAAACAATATTAAAATAGAATGCCTACCAGGACCTACTGCTGTTATTCCTGCACTTATTCTTAGTGGTTTTCCCACTGAACGATTTATTTTTGAAGGTTTTTTACCTCATAAAAAAGGAAGACAAACCAGAATTAAAGAGATTTGTAATGAAAAAAGAACCGTTGTTTTTTATGAATCACCTCATCGCATAAATAAAGCTCTAATTCAATTTAAAGAATTCATTAATCCTGAAAGAAAAATTTGCATCGTTCGAGAAATAAGCAAAATTTACGAAGAAACCATTCGTGGAACAATTGATGAATTAATAGACCATTGCAAT
>Ga0163108_10003540_pt1 | contig 11108 bp, 10 predicted proteins | sample Fk1155metaG_FD_109644 | JGI IMG/M metagenome (GOLD analysis project Ga0163108, IMG submission 109644) | Marine microbial communities from the Central Pacific Ocean - Fk160115 155m metaG | ecosystem: Environmental > Aquatic > Marine > Oceanic > Photic zone | place: The Central Pacific Ocean...
CGGCAGGTCTATCTCGATCGCGTGCATGCGCTCGAGGAACGGTATCCCGAAGGCGATATCCCGCGCCCCGCGCATTGGACCGGTTTCCGCCTTTCCCCGCGGCGGATCGAATTTTGGCAGGATCGTCAATATCGCCTCCACGACCGGCGACTATTCAGCCGGGAAGACGAATCCGAGGCGTGGTCGAACACGCTGTTGTACCCGTGAGCGAGCAGCGCACGCTGGCGCGCTCGGCCGCCATTGCCTCGATCACGGTCGCGGTGATTCTCGTCGCCCTCAAAAGTTGGGCAAGCTGGCGGACCGGCTCCACCGCGATGCTTGGCAGCCTCGCCGATTCGGCGCTCGATCTGATCGCCAGCCTCGCCACGCTGACCGGTGTATGGATCGCTTCCATGCCCGCCGACGAGGACCATCGTTTCGGTCATGGCAAGGCGGAAGCGCTGGCAGCGATTTTCCAGGTCATGCTGATCGCGCTTTCGGCGTTCGGGATCGCGGCGCGAGCGATCATGCAGCTGGCGGGGCAGCAGGTGACTGCGGCCGCCGATGAAGGCATCGCGGTTTCCTTGATCGCAATCGTGCTCACCTTCGCTCTGCTGGCCTGGCAGCGCCATGTCATGAACCGCACCCGCAGCCTCGCGATCCAGACCGACCACCTGCATTACAAGTCCGACCTGCTGCTCAATCTTGCCGTGATCGCGGCGCTGGTGCTCGACCAATATGCCGGGCTGGGCATGGCAGACCCGCTGTTCGGCCTCGCAATTGCCACATGGCTGGCAATCGGCGCATGGCGGGGGGCGAGCGATGCGGTCGACGATCTCATGGATCGCGAATGGCCCGAAGAGAAGCGCTCGGCCTTTGTCGAGGTGGCCGCACGACACCCGGAACTGTCGAACCTGCACGACTTGCGCACACGAACCAGCGGCAATCGCGATTTCGTGCAGTTTCATGTCGACCTGCCGCCGACGATGACGATCGCCCGGTCGCACGCGATCATCGAGCGGGTCGAAGAAGACTTGCGCGAACAGTTTCCGGGAACCGAGATACTGATTCACATCGATCCCGAAGGCCATGTCGACGAGCCCGGGAATCCGCTGGTCGAGGATAACGAATTCGCCAAACTGGAGAAGGATGGATGACGCACGCGCTGCCTTACTGGCATGTCGATGCCTTTGCCGATCGCCCCTTTGCGGGCAATCAGGCAGCGGTGATGCCGCTTGAAGACTGGTTAGACGACGCGGTGATGCTCGCGATCGCGGAGGAGAATCTCTTCGCCGAGACCGCTTTCGTCGTGCGCGATACTACCGCGGAAGCGGATTGGGAGCTTCGCTGGTTCACTCCTACCGAGGAAGTGCGCTTGTGCGGCCACGCCACGCTCGCGAGTGGACATGTCCTGCTCGCCCGCGATGGTGGTGAGCGGGTGACCTTCCGCACGCGAAGGGCGGGATTGCTGGCAGTCGAACGCAGCGGCGACGCCTATGAACTGGCTTTGCCACTGATCCGCACCGAGCGCGGCGACTGGCCCGAAGCGGCGGCGCTGCTCGGCGCGCAGCCGCAGGAAGTATGGCTCAACCCGGACGGGTACGGCATCTATCTTTTTGCCGACGCGGCCACTGTTTCTGCGCTCGATCCCGACCTTCGGGGGCTGGGCGCGCTGGGGAACGACCAGTTCATCTGTACCGCGCCGGGAACCGACACCGATGTGGTCAGCCGCGTGTTTGTGCCGGGTGGCGGGGTCGACGAGGACAGCTTCACCGGATCGGCACATGCTGCGCTGACGCATTTCTGGGCCGAGCGGCTGGGGCGCGAAAGTTTCTCGGCCTTTCAGGCTTCGCAGCGTGGGGGATACGCGCATTGTTGCCGCGACGGCGATCGCGCCGTGCTGTCGGGCCCCTGTGTCACCGTCGTCGAGGGGCGGTTCTACCTGCCTCAGGTTTCGGGGTAGAGCTCGACGATATCGGCGAGCTGTTGCAGCATCGCGCGCCGCTCGGGCGCATCCGAATGGCCCAGTCGCACAACAGTCAGCTTCTGGCTCGGTGAGACGAAGACATACTGCCCCATGTGGCCGATCATCGAGAAAGCGTTCTTGGGCGCGCGGTTGGGGATCAGTGGGTGCTCTTCTTCGCCCGTGGGCCGGTTGAGCCATGTCTGCAGGCCGTAATGCGGACTCTGCGGACTTGGTGTGACCATTTCTTCCACCCAGCCGCGCGGCACCAGCTGCTCGCCGCGATACGAGCCCTTGTTGCGCAGCAGTTCGCCCAACCGCGCCCAGTCGCGCGCGGTGGCATGGATCAGGCTGCCGCCGATGAGCGTGCCTGCACGATCGAATTCGGGCACCACGCTGGTCATCCCCAGCAGATCGAACAGCCGCGCCTTCAGATAATCGGACACTGCGCGGCGCCGGATATCGGGGTCCTTGCTGTCGGTCAGTGCTCGCGCCGCGATATCGGCGAGGATGACAGTGGTGTTCGAGGAATATTCGAACTTTGCACCAGGTTCGGCCTCGAGTGGTTGCGCGGTCGCATAGTCTGCCATGTCGTCGCGGCCGTCGAGGAACAGCATGCGCACTTCGCTGCTTTCCTGCGGCGGATCGCCCGCCTCGGTATGTTCGAGCCCCGCGCGCATCTGCAGGAGGTGTCGCAATGTTATCTCTGCGCGCGGATCGCCCGTGCGTTGCCACCGAGGTACGGGAGCTGGCGCATCGAGTCGCAATTGCCCATCGGCCACCAGCATGCCGATCATGATGGCGGTGACCGTCTTGGCCATCGACCAGCTGATGAAACGCGTGTCCGCATCGTAGCCCGGAGCGTAGCGTTCCACCGCCAACCTGCCGCCATGATAGACTACCAGTGCACGCGTTTCGCCGAGGCCGTCATAAGTGAACAGATCATCCGCCGCGCGTGCCAGCGCCCGGGTCGGGGCGCCGGGATTCTCAGTCACCGCGGCAAGCGCTTCCTCGCTCAGCGGCGGCTCTTCGTTTCCGCCGGACGAACCGCAGGACGCAAGGCTTGAGGTGGCGAGGGCAAGCGCGATAAGGGTGGCGGGGCGCGTCATCATGGGCGTGTCACTCGCACGAAGGAATCCCGCTTGGCAACGGCCAAAACACGCTCGCGCAAAACCCGCCTCTGGCTCTGGCTGCTGCTTCTCGTCCTCGCGCTGCTGGGTGCAGCCTGGTTCGCCTGGGGTGAAGGGCTACGGCAGACCGGCGGGGTCGGTTCGGCTTATGCCGCACGGGTCGGCTGCTCTTGCCGCTTCGTGGCCGGGCGCGATCTCGACGATTGCGCCAAGGACAAGCTTGCGGGGATGGAGCTGATTTCGCTGAGCGAAGACGTGCAAGCCAAGAGCGTGACGGCGTCGATCCCGCTGATCGCATCGGACACGGCCAGCTATCGCGAGGGCTATGGCTGCGTCCTCGACGAGTGGCGCGATTAGGCCGCGACGCGTTCGGTCGCTTCGATCCAGCCACCGCCGATCACGCGCTCGCCGGCATAGATTACCGCGGCCTGTCCCGGCGCAACGCCAAATTCCGGATCGGCGAAATGCAGCGTCACCGCCGCGCCACCGCCCAGCGCGCCTTCTAGCGTCACGGGAACCGGCTTGGCGAGGCTGCGGACCTTGGCTGTCAGCGGCACGTCCGGCATCGGACCGATACGGTTGGTTTCGCCGATCCGCGCCGCGGTGACCGCGAGCAGACGTTTGGGACCCACCTTCACCTGTCCCGCATCGGCGTCGATACCCACGACGTATAGCGGTTCGGGCTGCCCGCCGATCTCGAGCCCGCGACGCTGGCCGACGGTGTAATGGATCACGCCCTTGTGCTCTCCCAGAGTTTCCCCCGTCGCGGCATGGACGATCGCCCCCGGGCGCGCACCTTCGGGACGCATCTTGCGCACGATCTTGGCGTAGTCGCCATCGGGGACGAAGCAGATATCTTGACTGTCGGGCTTCGCTGCGTTGCGCAATCCTGCGCTCTCGGCCAGCTCGCGGACTTCGGCCTTGGGCATCCCGCCCAGCGGGAACCGCAGGAAAGCGAGCTGCTGCTCGGTCGTGGCATAAAGGAAGTAAGACTGGTCGCGTGCCGGATCGGCGGCGCGGTGCAGTTCGGGGCCGGCCGGACCCGTCACCCGCTTCACGTAATGTCCGGTCGCCAGACAATCGGCACCGAGCTCGCGCGCCATGTCGAGGAGATCGGTGAACTTGGGGCCCATGTTGCAGCGGATGCAGGGCACCGGCGTGCGCCCGGCAAGATAATCGTCGGCAAAGGTCTCGACCACGTCTTCGCGGAACGCGCTTTCGTGATCGTGGACGTAATGCGCAATGCCCAGCCGTTCTGCCACCGAGCGTGCGTCCTGAATGTCGTCCCCGGCACAGCACGCGCCCTTGCGCCCGGTCGCGGCGCCGTAATCGTAGAGCTGCAGCGTGATGCCGATCACTTCGGCGCCGGTGCGTGCTGCCAGCGCAGCCACCACCGAACTGTCGACGCCACCCGACATGGCGACGACGATGCGGCATTCTGCGGCCGGCCGAGGCAGGTCGAACAGAGCGGCGGCCTGGTCCGGCGAAAGAGTATCGGTTGCGGGCATGCGCGCTTTATACACGGGTTCTACCGCGGTCGCTAGAGGATCCACGTAAGACACCGGTGGTCAGCTTCATGATACGTTTACCATGGATCGGTTATCCACAGGGCATGCTTGAGGGACGCTCGAAAGAAAAATCCGTTCGAGAACCGTGCGACAGCGCGGATTTGCGGCAGTTTCGCTGGACTGATTTGGTCGCGAAGCTCGCTGCGACTCGTGATTTGCGCGAAGAGCTCGAACGGGTGGAGGCCGGCTTCAACGCCTTTGGCGAAGTGCGCCGCGAAGGAAACGGAGAAAGTAAACCGACCGTTAACCAAGCTGATTTAAGCCATGGCAAAGCTGGCCCCCTAGACCTTGGGAACACCGCGAACGACGCGGACCAAGGCGACAGAGAGTAAAGAATGATCGAAAACCAGGACATCCGCCCTGCACAGGTTATCGGCCCGCTCGGTGAGCCGCTGACGCTGGAAGACCTGCCTTCGCCCAATACGAAGCGGTGGGTGGTCCGGCGCAAGGCTGAAGTCGTGGCTGCCGTAAACGGCGGATTGCTGACGATCGATGAAGTGCTCGAGCGCTATTCGCTGAGTCTCGAAGAATTCGCCTCCTGGCAGCGCGCTGTCGATCGTTCGGGCATGCAGGGTCTGCGCGTGACGCGGATCCAGCACTATCGCGATCTCTACGAACGCCAGCTCAAATATTGACCTGTTTCCATCCTAGGGGTGGAACGAATTGACAAGCCCCGCGCTCCCCGTTCATCCCTGAAGCGAATTCGGGGAACCCGTTGTCGACCCGCTCCGTTTGTGGAGCATTGGTTCGACGGGAAAAACAGGAGGAATTCGAATGGCTTGGATTATTGCTATCATCGTCGGTGGGATCATCGGCTGGCTCGCCAGCCTGGTCATGAACCGTGACGCCTCGATGGGCATCTTCTGGAATATCGTTGTCGGTATCGTCGGTTCGTTCATCGGCCGCTTCATCGGTTCGCTAATCGGCGTCGGCGCTACGCTGACCGAATTCAGCGTCCCGGGCCTGCTGATGTCGCTGCTTGGTGCGATCGTGCTGCTCGGTATCGCCAATCTGGTGCAGCGCGGCCGCGTCCGCTAATCCGGCGATGATCCCAATTCCGAGGGCGGGGCGTCGAGAGGCGCCCCGCCCTTCGTGTATCCGGTAACGGCCTGTGGCGCCGTCGCGACATTCGTCCAGCCATGGGTGCCCCCGGTCGAGGCCGCGATTGCCCTGCGCGAACCACGGGTCTACCGCCAAACGCGAAAATCTTGCGCTGAGTGGTTTAGCGATGTAATACACTCCATCTCCACAGCGCTTCTGGGGCAGGGAACGACATGAATTACGAGTCAGGTGTGATGGCCGAAAAGGGGGAGCCGATTACGGTCGGTCTCGACGAAAAGCACGTCGAGTTCGAGAACTCCGAACGGCGCGGTCGCCGCCGCATCTACATCATTGCCGGTCTCCTTGTGCTCGGTCTCGCGATTATCGCCTTCTTCCTGACCCGCGGCGATGGCGCCGCGACCCCGGCGGGGGACGAGAATGCCCAGGCGCCTACGGTGACCGTGGTCACCCCCGGGCGCACGACGGTCGAGGGCGAGTTGACGGCCACCGGTACGCTCGCTGCACGCCGTGAAATGCCGGTTGGTGTGGTCGGTGAAGGCGGCCGTGTCGTCTCTGTCCCCGTCGACGCGGGGGACTGGGTGCGCCAGGGTCAGGTGCTCGCGCAGATCGACCAGTCGGTCCAGTCGCAGCAGGTGCGCAGCGCCGCCGCTCAGATCCAGGTCGCGCAGTCCGACGCCGATCTCGCGCAAGCCAATCTCGATCGCGCGTTGCAGCTGGTCGAACGCGGCTTCGTCTCGCAGGCCGATGTCGACCGCCTGACTGCAACCCGCGATGCGGCGCGCGCGCGGGTCAGCGTGGCGCAGGCGCAATTGTCCGAACTGCGCGCCCGCAATGCACGCCTCAACATCGTAGCCCCGGCTTCGGGTTATGTCCTCGAGCGCAATGTCGAAACCGGACAGACGGTCGGCGCGGGCTCGCCGCCGTTGTTCCGTATCGCTCGTGGTGGCGAGATGGAATTGCTCGCGCGCCTCAACGAGGATGCACTCGCCAGGATTACGGTAGGAACCAGCGCGCAGGTCCGCCCCGTCGGCACCGACAAGCTGTTCACCGGCCAGGTCTGGCAGGTCTCGCCCACCATCAGCGAACAGGACCGTCAGGGTACGGCGCGGATCGCCCTGAGCTATGCGCCGGGCCTGCGTCCGGGCGGCTTTGCCACCGCGACGATCGCCAGCGGCACCGTTGTCGCTCCGATCCTGCCGGAAAGTGCGGTTCTTTCGGATGAAGACGGCGCCTACGTCCTCATCGTCAATGGCGAGGACAAGGCCGAGCGGCGCGCGGTGACCACGGGAACCGTGACGTCGAGGGGCATTGTGATCGCCGATGGGCTTACCGGTTCGGAGCGCGTGGTGCTGCGCGCCGGCGGCTTCCTGACCGAAGGCGAGACGGTCCGCACACAGCTGGCCGAACTCGACTGAGCAGGGGATAGGCAATGAACTTCCGGAATATCTCGGCCTGGTCGATCCGCAACCCGGTGATCCCGCTGGTTGCGTTCACCGCCTTGCTGCTGGCGGGCCTGATCAGCTTCGCCCGCATGGACGTGGTCAACAATCCGGACATCGAGTTCCCGGCGGTCAATGTCTCGGTCTCGCAACCCGGCGCCGCTCCGACCGAGATCGAGAACCAGATCACGCAACGGGTCGAAAGCGCCGTGCGTTCGATCAATGGCGTGAAGTCGATCAATTCGACTGCGCGCGAAGGCAATTCGAACACTTTCATCGAATTCGAGATCGGTACCGATCCCAACGATGCGGTGGCCGAAGTGAAGAATGCGGTCGACACCGTCCGTGGCTCGCTGCCCGACGGTATTCTCGAGCCGCGTGTGACCAAGGAAGAGATCTCGGGCGGTTTCCTCGCCATCTATGCGGTCGAAGCCGACGACATGACGATCGAGGGCCTCAGCTGGTTCATCGACGATTCGGTCGCCAAGCAATTGCTCGGCATCGAAGGCATGGCCGAGGTCAATCGCTTCGGCGGCGTCGATCGCGAGATCGAGGTGATCCTCGATCTGCCGCGGATGCAGGCGCTGGGCGTAACCGCGAGCCAGATCAACGGCGTGCTGAGGCAGAGCAATGTCGATGCGGCCGGCGGCATGGCCGAAGTCGGCGGGACGCGGCAGTCGGTGCGCGTGCTAGGCAATAGCGACGATGCCTATGCGCTCAGCCAGCGGCAGATCCAGATCGGAGGCGGTCGCACGGTCAAGCTGGCCGATGTGGCCACCGTACGCGACGGCTATTCCGAGCGCACGTCGATCAGCAAGGTGCGCGACAAGGAGGTTGTCAACTTCGCGATGAGCCGCGCGAAGGGCGCATCCGATGTGACGGTCTATGACGAGGCGCTCGAAAAAATCGCCCAGATCGAGGCGGAGAATCCCGGGGTGAAGTTCATCCCGCTGTTCAACACGGTCAAATATACCGAAGAGCAATACGAAAGCGCCATGGCCGCGATGATCGAGGGTGCGATCCTCGCAGTGGTGGTGGTGTTCTTCTTCTTGCGCGACTGGCGGGCAACCGCGATCTCGGCTGTGGCCATCCCCTTGTCGGCCATTCCGACCTTCTGGTTCATGGATCTGCTCGGCTTCAATCTCAACCAGCTCTCGCTGCTTGCCCTGGCGCTGGTCGCCGGCGTGCTGGTCGATGACGCGATCGTCGAGATCGAGAACATCGTGCGCCACATGCGCATGGGTAAGACCGCCTATCAGGCATCGATCGACGCAGCGGACGAGATCGGTCTGCCGGTGGTCGCCACCAGCTTCTGTATCGTCGCGGTGTTTTTCCCCGTCGGCGCAATGCCGGGCATATCGGGCCAGTTCTTCAAGAACTTCGGCTTCACTGTCGTGGTCGCCGTGCTGATGTCGCTGGCAGTCGCGCGCATGATCACGCCGATGCTGGCGGCCTATTTCCTCAAGGCCCATGGCGCGGCAGCGCATGGCGAAGGTCCGATGATGGACCGCTATATGAACGTGCTGCGCTGGTCGCTCGATCGCGGCAAGATGTATGCCGCGCGGCAAGAAGTGGAGAGCCCGCGGCGGCGCTGGCTCTATATCCTCTCGCTGCTGCTGGTGGTGCTCGGTGCGCTGGCTGTGTCTGCTATGGCGACATTCACCGCGTCGAGCCTGATCCAGGGGCTCGAGCTGCCGGAGCTCATAACGGGCGGTGATCCCGAACCGCGCGGCTTCGTAAAGCTCGTCGTCACGCTCATAGGCCTCGTGCAACTGGCACTGGCGCTCGCAATCGGTCTTTTCGCGACGCTGGCCTTCTTCCGCTTGGCCGGCTTTATCGCTCGGCTGTTCGGCAGTCACATGGCGCAGGCGTGGCAGTACCTCTACGCGCGCTTCCTCGACCATCGCGTGTGGATGCTCGGCGTCGGTTATTTCTCGCTGCTGCTGACGATCCTGCTGTTCGGCATCGTGCCCTCGCAGTTCCAGCCGAATATCGATGACGAGAACAGCCGGGTCGAGATCGAGATGGTCCCCGGGACCACGCTGGAGACGACCGAACGTGTGACCGACCAGGTCGCCGACATCCTGTATGAGCAGCAGGAAGTCGAACTCGCGCTCGAACGCGTCCGCGAAGGACAGGCCACGCTTTACGTGACGCTCAAGCCCGATCGCGAGCGCAGCTCGATCGAATTCGAACGTGCGCTGGCGCCCACGCTGGCGCAGATACCCGATGCACGTGTGCGCTTTGCCTCGCAATCGGGCGGATTCGGTTCGGGGCGTGACATGACGGTGATGCTGGCCGGTTCGGACCCCGACTTGCTCAACGAGACAGCCGCAACGCTGGTCGAGCAGATGAAGAGTATCGACATGCTGGTCGCACCGCGCATCAGCGCGGACATCAACCGGCCCGAACTCATCATCGAGCCGCGCGAAGACATCGCTGCCGAGCTGGGCGTCACCACGGTTGCGCTCAGTCAGACCATCCGCATCGCCACCATGGGCGAGATCGAACAGAACGCAGCGAAGTTCTCGCTGTCCGATCGGCAGATTCCGATCCGGGTCAAGCTGCCGGAGCGTTCGCGCGAAGACCTCGATACGATCAAAAACCTGCCGGTCCAGACCGCGAGCGGCGGCTCGGTCCCGCTTTCGCGCGTCGCCGATGTGTCCTTCGGTTCGGGCCCGACGACCATTCAGCGCTACAACCAGAACCGCCGCGTGCTGGTGGGGGCCGATCTCGCGCAGGGCGTCGTCAAGGGCGAAGCACAGGCCGAAATCGATGCGTTGCCCGTCTTGCAGGACCTGCCGCAGGGCGTGATCCGCGACGTCGTGGGCGAAGACGAATGGCAGCAGGAACTGGTCACCAGCCTAGGCATAGCCATCGTCTCGGGAGTCCTGCTGGTCTTTGCCGTGCTGGTGCTGCTGTACAAGCGCCTGATGAGCCCGCTGGTCAACATGACCAGCCTCGCGCTTGCACCGCTTGGTGGCATCCTGCTCGTCTGGCTGTTCGGCCAGCCGCAGTCGATGCCGGTCTATATCGGCATCCTGCTGCTGCTGGGCATCGTCTCGAAGAACTCGATTCTGCTGATCGATTTCGCGATCGAGGAGATGGACAAGGGTACACGCAAGCTCCACGCGATCATCGATGCGGGGCACAAGCGTGCACAACCGATCGTCATGACCACCGTCGCAATGACAGCGGGCATGGTGCCCACGGCTCTCTCAGGCGTTCTGGGCTCGGGTGACGGCGCGTGGCGCGCTCCGATGGGCACGGTCGTGATCGGTGGGCTTATCCTGTCGACACTGCTTACGCTGCTCATCGTTCCTGCCGGCTTCAGCTTGGCGGATGGCTTCGAAAAGCGCGCCGGGCCCTGGCTGCGCAACCGGCTGCTGACCTACAAGGAAGGCGATGATCGCAAAGGATTGCCCGCTGATGGGACCGACGAACCGGGGCTCGAACCCGCCGAGTGAGTAACCTGCTACCCGCGCGCAGTGCCACGATCGCGCCCGACAGGGCGAGGATGATGCGCCGTACTGCGTCGGGGCTCATCGTGCTGATGGCCGCCTTGTTCCTGTGGTCGGGGCGCTATCTCGATGTGCATCCGGCGTGGGGCTATCTACATGCCTTCGCCGAAGCGGCAATGGTCGGCGGGCTCGCAGACTGGTTCGCGGTCACCGCGCTGTTCCGGCGTCCGCTTGGCCTGCCGATCCCGCACACGGCGATCATTCCCGAGAACAAGGATCGCATCGCCGACACCATGGCGGGCTTCCTGCGCGACAATTTCCTGACCCCCGCGGTGGTCGGACGGCGCATGGGCTCGATGAATCTTGCACAGGCGGTGGGAGGTTATCTCGCAGACCCGCGGGCAACGCAGGATTCGCGCATCCGTGCGGGCGCGGGCGAGCTTGCGGTCGAGGTGCTCGAATCGCTCGATCCCGAACGGCTTGGCACGCAGGTCCGGACAGGGCTC
>Ga0163108_10003541_pt1 | contig 11108 bp, 13 predicted proteins | sample Fk1155metaG_FD_109644 | JGI IMG/M metagenome (GOLD analysis project Ga0163108, IMG submission 109644) | Marine microbial communities from the Central Pacific Ocean - Fk160115 155m metaG | ecosystem: Environmental > Aquatic > Marine > Oceanic > Photic zone | place: The Central Pacific Ocean...
AATTGCTAAATTTATGTCTAAAAGCAGAAGTCATATTAGCAATACTTTGCGTCTTTTAGCATTACCTACAGATGTTATTGGTTTGATTCAGGAGGGGAACCTAACAGTAGGACAAGCTAGACCTCTAATAGGTTTATCGGGCGCAACAAATATTGCAGAAGAAATTGTTGCTAAAAATTTAAGCGCTAGAAGTGTTGAATTTTTAGTAAGAAGCAAAAAAGGTCCGCAAAAGTCTGGGCAGATTAAAATAGATTCTAATATATTAAGCGAACAAAACAAAATTCAGGAAAATCTAGGTTTGAATGTTAATATTCAAAACAAAAAAAATAATTCTGGGAAGATAACAATTTTGTATAAAAATCTGGAACAGTTTGAACTTATTTCAAATTTACTTAAGAAGAAGTAGCTTTTACACAAAGATCAACTATCAAATTTTTGATCAATAAATCTTTGTTTACCAATGGGTTTGATTTAATTTGTAGTTCAATGTCATATGTTTTCTTCAATATTTCATTTATCTTTTTTTCATTCCATCTTTTAGATTGTTTTATAAGCACTGGTTTATCTTTCCAAAAAATCGGGGGTTTAAGATTATTCACCAAAGCTTCAATATTGCTATTATTTTTTTTTAGTTTATTTATTTCTCTAAGTTTATTTATTCTTTGATTAATTAAATTTAAGTAAAAGATATTGTTGTCACTCTCGAAAACTGTGTTTGCAAGAAGCATATTAGTTTCATTCTTATTTCCATTTAAAGCTTCATCTTTTAATTTGTTAAAGTCATCATTGGTTTTTAAGTTTAACAAGGATATAAGTCTTGTGATATCTATCTTTTTGTCTAAAAAACAACTTACTATTTTCTCAATTTCATTACTGACTTTATTTCTATCTGCACCAGTATTTTGAATGATTATATTTATAATTTTACCTGTTAATCCATCAAAACCCTTTAATTTACTCGAAATTAGTTTTTTTATAGTAATTTCATTATCTGGGTAGCAAGCAGTAGTTCCATATACTTTACTCTTTTCAAAAAAATTTCTTAACTTGGATTTTTTTTCAAGAATATTTGAAAAAATATAAATTTTTTCATCTTTTATAATTTCACCGATCTCAGAAATTATTTCTAATATTTTATCGTTGGCTTCATTTATAATGAAGACTTTTTCTTTTTCAAAAAGTGACCGATTCCTTATTTCATTAAATAATATATTTTTGTTTTTAAGAATTTCTTCTTGGAAGAGATTTAATATTTCTTTGTTTTCGTTCAAATTCTTAATTTTTTCTTTGAATTCTTTTTTAAGACCTTGATTTTCTCCGTAGAAGAGAAAAATATTATATTGATTAATTGACTCTAAATTTTGTTCTAATAAGTAACTTTTAAATATCATTTAATATAAAACTAATTTCATTTAAAATTTTTTCTGACAAATCTTCAACTAAACTATTAACTAAACTTTTTTCATTTGATAGCGTTGCAGAATGGTTATTAGCAACTAAATAATAACCAGATATTTTAATATTAAATTTAAATTTTTTTTCTTGGTTAATAACATTAAATTCAATAACTGTGTTTAAGTCAATATTATATTTCGTTATCTCATTCTTTATATTTTTTTCTTTAATAGTTTTATTCTTTTGAGTAAAAATCTTAAGTATAATATTATTATCTTTATTAATCTGTGATCGAGATATAAGATTATTTTTAATTTTAAAATTTATTCTTTTATCACCACTAGTTGTTATTTTAGAAATATTAAAATTGTTTAATTCATTTTTGTTTAAAATTTTAAAACCACAACCCGCACCAAACAATAAACTTAAAACCAAAATATTTCTAATTATTGCTAACATCATTTTTTTACTATGTAATTTATAATTTTATTTTTTATATAAATTGTTTTGATGATTTGTTTATCAATTATATACTTTTTAGCTTTTGATGATTTTTTAATCAAATTATTTAATTCACTTTCTTTAAGATCTTTATTTATATTAATCACATCTCTAGTCTTGCCATTAACTTGAATAACCATATTTATTTTAGCTTTGCTTAATAATTTCTGATTTACATCTGGCCAAATATTAATTTTATCACAATCCATATTGAAAAGGCACTCAAATGCTAAATGTGGAGTAAATGGTATCATTAAACGCATTAACTTCATTAGACCTTTTTTCAAAATCTCATTGCTAATTTCCATTTTGATTGTCTCATTAAAATGTTTATAAAGCTCATAAAATTGAGCAATTGCAACATTTAATTGAAAATTATTGATTGCTTTATCAATTTTATGAACACACGAGTTAACTTTAAAATTAAAGTTTTCTTGCTCTTTTTTATTATTATCTGATTCTTTTCTATTTAAAATTGATTGATTTAAATTCCAAATTTTCTGTAAAAATTTATTTGCTGATATAACACCGTTATCAGACCATTGAATATCTTTTTCAGGCGGACTGTCAGATAAAATAAACCATCTAACAGCATCAGCACCAAATTGCTTGATCATTGTTTCAGGGTCAATCGTATTTTTTTTAGATTTTGACATAGACTCCGAAGGACCGATTTTTACTTCTGATTTATCAGATTTTTTTACCGCTTTATTAGCAGAAATCCTGTTTATATCTTCAGGATAAAGCCATTCTTCATTTATATCTTTATAAGTTTCGTGACAGACCATTCCTTGAGTAAATAAGTTTTTGAAAGGCTCTAAACATTTAATTTCTTTATTGCATTTATTAATTGCTTTCATAAAAAATCTTGAATAAAGCAAATGCAAAATAGCATGTTCCACACCACCAATGTATTGGTCTACTGACATCCAATAATTCGTCTCTTTTTCTGCAAATGGTTCACTACTATTTTTAGGCGAACAGAATCTTAAAAAATACCAAGAAGAGTCTACAAAAGTATCCAATGTATCAGTTTCTCTTAAAGCAGGCTTGCCAGTCTTTTTTTCGGTTGTTTTTCTCCAATTAAGATTGTTTTCAAGTGGATTTCCAGAGGATTTTAGATCAATTTTTTCTGGTAATTTTATTGGTAGTTCACTTTTATCTACAGGAACAATAGTGCCATCTTCTAAATGTATCATTGGAATAGGACATCCCCAATATCTCTGCCTAGATATTCCCCAGTCTTTTAATCTAAATAATGTTCTTTTTTTTCCAATATTTTTTTTCTCTACTTCATTAATTATTAATTCTTTTGCCTTTGAAATAGTTAAATTATTTAGAAAGTCAGAATTTATCATTTTTCCATCTCCAGTGTAGGCTTCCTTAAGTTTCTCGCTCAGTTTTATTTCATTTTTTGAAACAACTTGTATAATAGGTAATTTATATTTTGTTGCGAAATCAAAATCTCTTTGATCATGAGCTGGGCAACCGAAAATTGCACCATTTCCATAATCCATTAAAACAAAATTAGCAACAAAGATTGGTATTGTTTTATTTTTAACAAAAGGATGAGCTGCTAAAAGATTTGTTTTAAAACCAAGTTTTTCAGCATTTGCTAAAGCTTCTTCAGTGGTACCAATTTTAGAACATTCTTGTTTAAATTTTTCAAATTTTGGATCACCTTGAAATTGATCACAAACTTTGTGATCTGTTGATATAGCAATAAAACTAGCACCAAATATGGTATCTGGACGTGTAGTAAATATCCTTAATTTTTCTTTTGAGTTAGTAATTTTAAAGTCCATTTCGCACCCTATAGATTTTCCAATCCAATTTTTTTGCATTAATTTTACTTTTTCGGGCCATCCTGATAAATTATCTAAGTCATTTAATAACTCATCTGCAAATTCTGTAATATTAAAAAACCATTGGGACAATTTTTTTCTCTCAACCACAGCATTTGATCTCCAACCTTTACCATTTATAACTTGTTCGTTTGCTAGCACAGTTTTTTCTACAGGATCCCAGTTAACATATGTTTCTTTTCTAGAAACAAATCCTTTTTTATAAAAATCGATAAATAAAGATTGTTGATGTTTGTAGTATTCAGGACTACAAGTAGAAATTTCAAGATCCCAATCAATTGACAAGCCTAGCATTTTTAATTGCTTTTTCATTGTAGCTATATTTTGTTCTGTCCAATCTTTAGGATTTAAATTATTTAATTTTGCAGCATTTTCTGCAGGTAAGCCAAAAGCATCCCAGCCCATTGGATGTAAGACATTAAAGCCCTTCATAAATTTATAACGAGCAATTACATCGCCTATAGTATAATTTCTAACATGGCCCATATGAATCTTGCCAGATGGATAAGGAAACATTTCTAAACAATAGAATTTTTTTCCTTCCTTGTTATATAGTTTTAATTTTGTAAATTTATCTTGCCATTTTTTTTCAATAGCTTGAAAATTAACTCTTTCCATTAAAAATTATTTTTTCTTTTTTTTACCTTGTTTTTCTAACTTAGCCGCTGTCCTTAAAATTGTAGATCTTAATTCGTTACTTATTTTAGAATTTTCTAACATAGTAATTTTACAGTTTTGTATAGATGTACATTTTTTTTTATGAAGAATAATTTTTAAGCTATCACTTCGAACTTCGTTAGATAAGAATCTAATTGTAATTTTTATAAACTCATTACTTTGAACATTATTATCTGTATACCAATCTGAAATAATCATTCCGCCAGAATAATCTACAGTAGTCATTGGGAGAAAATCTAAAACTTCTAAAGATGCACGCCACATAGGATTAGATGAGCTAAATTCGAAAGTGCCCCCCTTATTTCCAAGCAGACTACCTATGCCGGCTCCTCTACCTTCCTTAACATTTTGTTTTGCACGTTCTATTCCTGTAGAAGGCCTGTTTCTACTATCGACCTTTTTAGGTTTCATAGCTTGGCACGAAAGCAACAAAAACGAGAATATGAGTGTAAGGATTAAATTTTTCGTCATAATATAATGATTATTATAGTGTTTTATGCGAAAGGTTTAAAATAAACAAAATAATAGTGAAAATGGGACAATTTTAATAAGAAATAGGCAATTAATAAAAACCTTGAAATATATGTTGTAATATTGTCACACTATCGAAAATAAAAGTAAAATAAGGAATATTTTAAATAATTAGAGTTTTTTTGCTGATAAATATTAGAAGTTTTTAAATTTAAAAACATAACAAAGGATAAATATGAAAAAAATGATGAAAACATTGTTCGTTTCTATCGCTTCTTTATCTCTTATGTTTTCGGCTAACGCTGGTGAGCTAGCAGTAAGTGGTTCTGCAAAAGCTACATACAACATTCTTGGCGGAGAACAAAAAGATAATGGTATCGGTATTTCGAACGAATTAACTTTCACAGCAAGTGGTGAGTTAGACAATGGTTATACATGGTCTTACGCAATGGAATTAGATCCAGACCAAACTGATGGAAGTGCGATTCAAGATGATACAAAAATTACTATTTCTGGAGATGGGGGAAAAGTTTTAATTTGTGTATCTGAATGTAGCACAAGTAAAAAATACGCGTGGGATGCATCTGCATACACGACTATTACAGACACAAGTCACAGCTCAGGTTCAGTATACCCAGGAAACTTGGGTGGAACTAACAACATCCAATATCACACACCTGAATTACCATTTGGTACAGTTATCACAGCTGGCTTCGGTCAAGTTGTAAAAGTTGGTGCCAGTTCAAACAATACTGGTTCAAGCAGTGGTGATTCAATGGAAGCGTATAGTTTAGTAACTAAACCAGTTGATGGACTAACATTAAGTGCTTCTTATTACGATAAGAATGACTATGATGATGGTTTAACAAATGAAACACAACTAGAAGAAGGTGGTGCATACGGAGCTAAGTACAGCGCGGGTAATTTAACAGTAGGTTATGGTAAGTCTTTCAAGGCTCCTCAAGCTACAGCAATTACTGCAGGTACTACAACAGTTGAGTATTACGAAAATACTGGTGTGTCAGTTGCTTATGCAGTTAACGATGAGTTAACGGTTTCATGGACAGATGAAGATAACGAAGCAAATTACCAAACATCAAGCACAACGGCTTACGATGTTGAAGTAACTTCAATACAAGCAGCTTACACAATTGGTGGAGCTACTTTATCTTTAGCTAGAACTGAATACGATAACGTAAGTTATGTACAAAATGACGAAGCAACAGAGACTCTTATAGCAGTTGCTTTTGCATTCTAATAATTAGTTAGAAAAATTAAAAAAGCCGGTTAAATATTTTAGCCGGCTTTTTTTTTACTTCAGATAAAATCGCGAAAGCATTAGCTCTTACCATATTCAGTTTATTTAAATTAGAAAGATTAATTCCACCGAGTGGCACCAAGATCTCTTTTCTGTTTAGTTTAAAGAGGTTGAATTTTGTTATACCCATAAATCCTTCTTTGTTTTTATATGAAGTTTTAAATAATCTTGAAAAAATGAAACACGAACAACCTTGCAGAGCTTTTAATTTTAATTCTTTAATATTATGTGCTGAACCTATAATTTTAAAGTTAGAATTTCTAAATCTTGATAATTTCAAATTAGTATTATTTGCTGAAATATAAAGCCCGTCAGCATTTAATTTAGTCATTAACTTAAAATTATTAGATATATAAAAATCAATTTTTTTCGCTTTACAAAATCTTCTAAATTTAAGCAAATCGTTAAAATCATCAATTTTTTTTTTATTTCTGTAAATAATTATGAATTTATTTATAAGTTTTATATTACTTAATTCTATATCTTTGATACTTTCTATTAATAAAAAATATTTTTTTTTATACATAAAACTATGAGCACCATAATCGAAAGTTATAAAAAAATAAAATCGAATATATTAAAAATTGATAATAATAATCGCACAAAAATAGTAGCGGTAAGCAAAACCTTTCCCTTAAATCATATTATGCCTTTAATAGATCACGGTCATGATCATTTTGGAGAAAATAAAGTTCAAGAAGCTGAGAATAAATGGAAAGAATTAAAGAAAGACAAATCACATCTTAAACTTCATATGATAGGAAAATTACAAAGCAATAAAGCCAAGAAAGCGGTAGAAATTTTTGATTATATACATTCGATTGATTCTCAAAAGTTAGCCGATGTTTTGTCAAAAAGTCAAAATGAGATTGGCAAGTCATTAAATTATTTTATTCAAGTCAATATTGGAAATGAAAACCAAAAATCAGGCTTACCTTATAATGAAGTAGATTCTTTTTACAATTATTGCACGAAAGAAAAAAAAATGAGTATTCTTGGCTTAATGATTATTCCGCCCAATGATAACAACACAGATAAATATTTTAAAAGTATTTCTGAACTCAATGCTTCTCTAGCTTTAAAAGAATTAAGTATGGGTATGTCCTCTGATTACATGAATGCTATTAAGTACAAAGCAACTTTTATAAGAATTGGCAGTCTAATATTTGGTGAAAGAAATTAACTTATATTTACTGTAGTATACTTATCTATTTTTTTTATTATTTTTTTTAAATTTTTTTTACTTACACTTACACAGCCTAAAGTTTTGCTATAATTTTTTTTTGCAATGTGAATAAAAATAGCACTTCCTTTTCCTCTACGAATTGGATTAGTATTAAAATTTAAAACCAATATGATGTCATAGATATTGTCTGTTCTATAAAGCTTTTCAGCTTTGTATTTGAAAGGAAATTTAATGAGCTTATTATAATATTTTGATTTTGGGTCATCACACCAACCCATATTTTTATTGATAGGCATTTTAGGTATTTTGGAGTTAAAATTTGGAATTCGGTCTTTTCGATAAAAAATAATCTTTATCTTAAATTTACCTTTAGGAGTGATTTTGTCCCCTTCTTTTTTTTTGTTTTTAATTCCTCTTTTACCAATCGAGCATTTTATCTTATACTGATCTACAAAAAGGTTATTTTTTTTTATAAATATATGCATAAGATTACTGTTTTAGCTTTCGGTTCTCAAAACTTTAACACTTCGTTAGAGGAACTTAAAGATTATTTAAATTTTAAATTAACTACAACAAATAAAAAAATAGAAACTAAATTGTTTGAAAATTACGATATTTTATTTTTTCATCAAGATTTTTTAAAAGATAACTCTTCAGAACAGCTTTTGCAGAACTCGAATAAAATCAAAATTTTAGCTTTTAATAATAACAAAATTAAATCTAATAATTTTACAGATAGAATTCAATTACCTACTAGCATAGCGAATATCAATTTTATAATTGAGAATTCAATTGTAAAGAAAAAATTTTTAATCAATTCATTTATCAGAATTAAAAATTATATTTTAGATAAAAATGAAAAAAAATTAATACAAAATAAAAATTATATTTTATTAACAGAAAAAGAAATACAACTATTAGAATTGTTCTTAAGTCACAAAAAACCAATTAGCAAAGACAAGATTTTGAATCAAGTTTGGAAATATTCCAATGATGCTGATACACATACAGTAGAGACACACATTTATAGATTAAGAAAAAAGATAAAAGAAAATTTTGCAGATGAAGATTTTATTTTAAACAATAAGAACGGTTATTTATTATGAAAAGAAGGAACAAAATAGCTGTAGATTTATTTACTAAAAAATATCGTAGACGTATAGTTAAGCCAAAAAAAGGTAAAGGTAGCTTTAAAAGAAAAAAAAAATAATTTAATCAAGTCTTGCACCAATTTTTTGAATTATCTTAGAGGACATCTCTGTTCCTTTGTTTAAACTTTCTTTTATAGATAAATTGTTTATAACCCCATGTAGAAAACCTGATGCAAATAAATCTCCTGCTCCTGTTAGGTCTTTAATCTTGATATTTTTTTTTGCATTACATTTCATTACTTCATTGTCTTTTATAGCTATCGCTCCTTTTTCTCCACGAGTTACAACAATTGTTTTTTTGATTTTTTTGGCAAATTCAATTACATCATCAAACTTTTTAACATTAATTAAAGACATTATTTCTTGCTCGTTTGCAAAAATAATATCCAATTTATTCTTTACTAATTCTAAGAAATGAGGCTTGTGTCTTTCTACACAGAATAAATCTGATAAAGACATTGCCGTTTTATTTGAATTATTCATTGCTTTTTCAAATGCTTTTCTTGGCTCACCTTCATCCCAAAGATATCCTTCAAGAAACAAGATTTCACTTTTTTTAACTGCCTCAATATCTATATCATTTTCACTTATTTTTTCTGCAATTCCTAAAAAAGTAACCATTGTTCTCTCTGAATCTGGTGTAATTAATATTAAACAAGTTCCCGTAGGCAAAGCCTCTCTTTTTTTAGAATAAAAATATTTAACATTTTCTTTTTTTAGACCTTCTTCGTATTTATTACCTAGTTCATCATCATTTACTTTTCCTATAAACCCCACTTTATCTCCAAGTTGTGAAAGCCCAACGATCGAATTAGCCACTGAACCACCTGAAACTGTCTTTTTAATTTTAAGATTTGATAATAATTTTTTGAATTTAGATTCATCTACAAGTTTCATCGTACTTTTAGTTAATTTATTATTTTTAAGAAAATCTTCATTTACTTTGCAAATAACATCAACGATGGCGTTTCCAATTCCTATAATTTTCATTTTTGTTAAGCTTTTTTTGTTTTAACTGGTTTTTTTCTTTTTGGATAACAGCTTTTACAAATTTTACAAGTAATACCGTAACATTCTCTAGCTTTACAATACTCTCTTCCGTACCAGATTATTTGTAGATGAAGTTTATTCCATGATTTTTTGGGAAATAGTATTTTTAAATCTTTTTCAGTTTGAACAACATTTTTGCCATTAGTTAAACCCCATCTTTGTGCCAATCGATGAATATGAGTATCAACAGGAAAAGCAGGATAACCAAAGCCTTGAGACATTACTACACTTGCTGTTTTATGCCCTACGCCGTGTAAGCTTTCAAGATCTTCAAAATTTCCAGGCACTTTTCCTTCATGTTTTTCTACTAATTGTTTTGAAAGTAAATATACACTTTTAGCTTTTCTCTTAAAAAAACCTGTGCTTCTTATTAATTTTTCAATTTTTTTTCTTCCTAATTTTACAAAATGTTCTGGTTTATTATATTTTGGATATATCGTTTTAGTTGCTTTATTGACATTAACATCTGTAGTTTGCGCAGATAAAGCGACAGAGACTAATAAAGTAAATAAGTTTTTGTGCTTTAAAGGTATTGGAACTCTTGGATAAATTTTATTGAGAATTTTGAATATTATTTTAGTTTTTCTATTTTCATCCATTATTTAAAGTTCAAAACGTTTCTCATTGAGTAAAGACCAGGTTTTTTGCCCACTATCCATCTTGCTGCAGTTAACGCACCTTCAGCAAAAAGTGCTCTATCAAAAGATTCATGATTTAAAGTAACTATTTCTTTTCCACTTGAAAAAGAAACTTCATGTTTTCCTACAACCGATCCTTTTCTTAGTGAATTAAAATTAATTTTTTTACCATAAGGAAAAGATTTTTTATTTAGATATTTTTTTCCTATCAGTCTATAAAAATCTTTATTCTTTCCTACAGCTATACCTTTTCCAAGCATTAAAGCTGTTCCCGAAGGATGATCTTTTTTGTTTTTATGATGAATTTCAAAAACTTTACTTAAAAAGTTATTATTAAGTGATTTTGAAGCTATTTCAGTTAAATACATTAATAAGTTTACTCCCAAACTCATATTTCCAGCTTTAAGAATAGGTATCTTTCTTGAGTATTTTTTAATTATATTTTCCTCTTTTTTAGTAAAACCCGTTGTTCCTATAACTATTCTTTTTTTTAGTTTTGCTGCAATTTTTAAAACTTCTAAAGTGCATTTAGGCACTGTAAAATCTATTATTACATTTGCTTTTTTGAATGTATTTTCATTATTTAGATTAGGCCTAATACCCATTATTTTTTTATTTATTATTCTATTCTCAGTTAAAGATACTAACTTAAAACTTTTATTTGCTTTTGAGGTTTTGATGAGCTGTTGGCCCATTCTTCCCATGCAACCAGTTATTGTTAAATTAATTTTTTTCATCAATATACAAGATTTATAATTACAATAATAACAAGAACAATTATAGCCCAAATAGATAAATTTTTTAAAAATTGTTTTATCTTATTATTTGTAGATAAAAATGCCGGTAAGATTAAAA
>Ga0163108_10003545_pt1 | contig 11103 bp, 11 predicted proteins | sample Fk1155metaG_FD_109644 | JGI IMG/M metagenome (GOLD analysis project Ga0163108, IMG submission 109644) | Marine microbial communities from the Central Pacific Ocean - Fk160115 155m metaG | ecosystem: Environmental > Aquatic > Marine > Oceanic > Photic zone | place: The Central Pacific Ocean...
GGATTTCGCAGAAGCACCGTTTTATATTAGTTTCATGCTTGGTATTCGCTTTCTCACAGATCACCTGCAAGGGGATAGCTATTTTAAGGTGAGTGCCCGTGGTGATAACCTTCGAAGGGCGCTTGAGCAATTCACGTTGTTTGAAAACTGCGTTAGTGCCCGTGAATCGCTGTTGCAGCTTGCCACTCAAGCGCTTGAAGCACATGAGAGATAAGAGGTGCTTATTATCGATGATGGGCTTCTAGGCGAGGGTTTCTTCATCCGAGAGTATGGTCAATGAAATTACATGATCGCAATACAAGTTTTTCCTGGAGAGACGCGAAACCTCCGTTTGAAATTATTACCGAAGAGCAAGCTCGTTTGTATAACGAAGTAGGCGGCTTTGCACTTGATAACGTGTTTTCAAAGCAAGAGGTTGCGGAGCTGATAGCCATATTAGATCCCTTGGAATCGGCGTCGAATGACTTGTTGCGTACTATGCAAGATAAGCGCATAAATATCGCTAGGGCTGATGAGATAGTCTTTCGCCCCCATGTGGTGAAAAATGATGGTCGACTTAAGCGATATGCGGCTCACCCTGCCATTTCTGCACTTTGCCGCGATTTAGTAGGAGCCAAACCTCGTTTGTATTGGGATCAGATTGTCTATAAAAGACCGGATGCTCGAGTCGATTTTCCTTGGCATCAGGACAATGGCTATACCTTTGTAGAGCCACAGCAGTATTTAACCTGCTGGGTGGCGTTAACCGATGCGACTAAAGAAAACGGTTGCCCATGGGTTGCACCAGGAGTTCATTTGCATGGGACGTTGCAACATGAGTGGACCGAATATGGGTTTCGATGTTTAGATCAAGACCCAGTTGACCCGGTACCCTTAGAATTAACCGCGGGATCGATTGCCGTTTTTTCCAGTCTTTCGCCGCATCGCACTGGACCAAACCTGACACAGGGGATCCGCAAGGCGTATATCCTGCAATATGCCACGGACGGAGCGATCATTCACTCGGATGATGGGACGATCGTAAAAGCTGACGATCCTGATCGTCAGTTTTTGGTCTAAGGCTTTTTGCCAATGACTAAACGAATATTTTATTTGATTCTAGCCCTGAGTTTGATGGGGTGTAGCACCATCCAAAACACGCCGCTAAGGTTGTTGTCAGGGAAAGGGCCGATTTACCGTGAGGCTCTGCAAGATTCTAATGTCCAGGGGCATGTTGTTTTAAGGTATGACGTAAATGCGAAAGGTAAAGTAGTTAATATTCGAGTAGTTGAGAGTTATCCTGCCGGTGTCTTCGACTCAGCTGCGGTTGAGACTTTATCTAGCTGGCGGTTTAGCGCCAAGGTGGTGGACGGGGCAGAGCAACCTTCACGAGATGTTACGAGTAAAATTTCTTTTCGTTTATCTGATGACCCAATCGAGTATTAGGCTCTTATCTTTACAACGTATACCCCATCAAAGGTACTGGCAACTGAGTCTCCTAGGCCCACAGCACATTTAAGATGAAACCGTGCTTTACCGTCCTCGAGAAGGCTCTTGATTTCTGATTCATATCCATCAAATTGGCAGATCGCAATGATATCTTGGTTAACCGGAAGGGAGTAATCGATATTGCCCTTGGCAATGAGGATCGAAGCATCAAGGCCCATCATTTGAGTTTGTAAATACATCATCCCCCAACCGGTTAGTGCCTGGACTGAGTAAAGGCTGCCAGCGAAAGCGGTACCATGAACGTTAACATTTGGAGCCAAGTTTGCTCGAGTTATCAATTGATTATTCGCGAAGGACTCGATGGACAGTTCCATGCTTTTTGACAATGGAATTTCTTTGTACCAAATATCTTGGAGTTGGGTCGTCAATGTGTTGGGATCTGGTTCCTGCATATAAAAACTTTTCAAGTTGAGGGTTTAATGATAAGCGTCACGATGGTCGAAGCCAATATTTACGAGGTGGTCTTGGACGCTCAAGAGGGAGTTCGATTTCGAGTAGCGATGAGCCAAGAATATTATCGAGAGTTATGTGGTTTTACGGTGACCCATGAATGGTTGATTGTTCAGGCTTTTGCTTTTTTGATGAATCAAGATCATTGGCAAGATCAGCTGCCTAGCGAGTTTGATTTAGGTGAACTTGCTATCCGATACCCGCTTTTCGAGAGCTCACTGAAAGAAAAACTCTTGGTGTGAATTGACCAGTTGCACTGACTCATTTGGGCTTAGATGACTAAAAAAATATGAGATAGACCAAAGCGGCATAGAGCGAGTAGGTTACTAAATAGTATAGTGGAACACTGTATTCTTTTATCTTTTTTCCGACCAAGCGGACCTTATAAGCCTGACCAAATAGTTTATTCAGTAAGCCAACACGGTCGCCTGGTAAGTTTTCTGTTGTTGAGGCGGCCATAAATGTCTGCGAGAAAAACCGGTTTATTTTGTCGATTAAGATTGAGCTAACGGGACGTTTGACATCGAGGAATAGGATGATGCGATCGACCTCGCTTTGGTTTTCGGCGAAGTGGATGAATGTTTCGTCAAACAAGATTGCCTCTCCGTCTTTCCAGTGATACTCCTCACCGTCGACAGATATAAAACAGTCGGATGAATTCGATGTAACTAGGCCAAGATGATATCTCAGAGAACCTGCGTAAGGATCTCGATGTTTTACCAGGCGGGACCCGGAAGGCAACATCGCAAACATCCCTGCTTTAACACTATCAACCGATTCGATCAGTTTGACTGTTTCAGGGCACAAGTCATTTGCTGATGGCAACGCGGTTTCATACCATTTGAGGTAGAAACGCTTCCATCCTGTTTTAAAAAAAGAGTTAAATCCGACGTCGTTTAACTTATCTGATGCCCTGATATGTGAACTTTCGTTCAGTGATAATGCTTCTTGTTTTATGGTTTCCCAATTATCTTCGAATATTCTAAGTTCCGGAAACTGTTCTGAGGAAAGGTATGGCGTGTTTTTGACTTTTGAAGAAGCGTAATAGAGACAATTTATCGGAGCGAAGAGGTTTGAATGATCTGTGATCATTCGAGATAAGGATTCGTGTCGGATCTTTCCACGCGTTTGAACGTAGTAACCACAACCAATAAAAATGATTAGAACGATTAGTCCCACGAGTGTATCTCTTTGCTGTTGAGCCAGAGGGTTGATTGTTGAAGTCTACACGGTTTAGATGGCTTATTGTAATGTTGGTTATTGGGGTTGTTCGGTAACAAATTGGGAGATTTTTTTTGTATAGCCATACGGTAATTTTTTGCATTTTTTTGTATCTATTTTTTCCTATAGTAAATGCGGTCCATGAGGATGAAATAGAATCACGATCCTCTGATCTAGAAGACCGGGTAATCGAATGGCGTCGCTTTTTTCATGAAAACCCTGAATTATCGAATAGAGAATTTGAGACCTCGACGTTCATCATGAAAGAGCTGACAAGGTTGGGGTTTTCTGTGGAGCGCGGGATCGGAAAAACGGGAGTGGTGGCCGTGCTTAATGGCAGTCTTCCCGGGAAAGTATTGGCGCTTCGCGCGGACATGGATGCGCTACCGGTTACCGAAATGACCGGGTTGCCCTATGCGTCCCGAATTACCGGTGAATATGAAGGTCAAAGTGTTGGGGTGATGCATGCCTGTGGGCATGATAACCATATGGCTATTTTGTTGGGTGCCGCGGAGGTGCTATCCGGATTTCAAGATAGATTAAAGGGAAAAATCAAGTTTATCTTCCAGCCTGCTGAGGAGGGTCCTCCGAAGGGAGAGACTGGCGGTGCATCATTAATGATCGAAGAGGGGGTATTAAAAAATCCCGATGTGTCGGCTATTTTTGGATTACATATTTCGCAGGGAGGGCTGGCCGGGACGGCGTCCTATCGTTCGGGCGGATTCATGGCAAGTGCTCAGCGATTTGATTTAACCCTGAAGGGTATTCAAACGCATGGATCGATGCCTTGGGCGGGGGTAGACCCGATACTGGTTGGCTCGCAAATAGTGAACGCGATGCAGACGATCGTTAGTCGCCGGGTCGATATCACCCAGCATCCAGTGGTGGTTAGCGTCGGGTCTTTTCATGCCGGCGTGCGAAACAACATCATACCGGATCAAGCTGTTCTTTCTGGGACCATTCGTACATATGATGCCGATGTCCGTTCCTTTGTGCATGAGCAATTTCGCAAAATCGCAACCAATATCGCAGCATCCCAAGGAGCGGAGGCGACGCTGACGATCGATCGTGGGGTACCGGTAACCAGGAATGACGAGGCTTTAACCGAAGCGATGTTGCCCTCGCTGAAGAAAGTTTATGGAGCTAACAATGTGTCCTGGTCTGAGAGAATAACCGGGGCAGAGGATTTTTCTTTTTATCAGGAACAGGTCCCTGGGTTTTTCTTTTTTATCGGTGCTCGCCCGACTGATATTGAAGCGAATCAGGCCATACCGAATCACTCTCCTTACTTTTATGTTGATGAGTCAGCGCTTCTCTATGGTGTCAGAGCAATGAGCCAGCTAGCCCTCGACTACCTAGAGCTGCCGGCGGGCTAAAGGCCCCAGCACTCCATATCGTCGGCAAATATTATGTCCTCTTGGTAATGTTTTTCAATGGACTGGCGGCTCTGAGATTCCCTACCTTTTGTGCGGTTAGTTCGATGGCCAAGAATGACCATACGAGCGTTGGCTTGTTGTGCAATTCGCCCAATCTGAGATGGTAGAACGTGCTTGTCTCGCAGTTTACCTCGTGAAATTTCGGGTATTGCGTGAGTTACGATAAGTGCATCAGCACCCTTGGCAAATTTAGAAATTTGATTCTTTTGGTTGTTGAAATCGCCAGCAAAAACCAGAGAGTAGCCTTCAACATCCACGCGCCAGGCTATCGTTGGAATGTCGGAATGACTGACTGGAATAGAAGACAAGCGTAACTCTTGCGTGCCAAATCGCGCCCAGACCCGATTTCCGGTGGAAGGAACCTCTCTGGGTCTTATTTTGTAGCCGCTTGCTGATTTAAAGGTAAGGGAATCCGCAAGTTTGGGAAAGGCACCGCTCGGACCAATGAGGCGTTCGACGAAGGCCGCTAGGCCTGGAAACTTTTGCTTGCTGCTGCTCGGCCCGAAGATGGTTAAAGGCCGAGTTCGAGTAAGGCCATATGATCCGATGATAAATGCTGGCAAGTCTGAAGAGTGATCTGCTCTCAATTGTGTGTATACGATTACCTCGAGGTCCTCGAAATCAGCGCCAGATTTATCAAAAGCGACAGAAGAGCCTGGCCCAGTATCAATGAGAACCTTGGCGCTATTGTTGAGCCATATAAGATAACTCGAGGAGGCTTGCTTGTCGTTAAGCTCTGATCCACCAGCCCCCAGGATTTGAATCCAAACTCCTTTTTCTCCGCAATATTCGCTCGGGTGGGTTAGCCCGCCCCACATCAGCAAAAAGAAAGCAAAAGTAAAAAGCGTTAAATGGTTTGAAGGATTTTTCATGAAGTTAACTGGTCAATTTCTCGTAAATAAATTTCAGCGGATGCCTCATCCGGCATGCGCCAGTCGCCTCGAGGAGAGAGGCTCACACTCCCGATTTTTGGACCAGGGGGTAAGGTGGTTCGCTTAAATTGCTGGCTGAAAAAGCGTTCGAAGAACACCCTTATCCATTTTTGTATTTCCTGGTCAGAGTATTCTCTTGAATACGCTAATTTTGCCAGATTAAAGATCTTAGTTGGTGAGGCGCCATAGCGAAGAAAGTGGTAGATGAAAAAGTCGTGAAGCTCATAGGGACCTATGATTTCTTCAGTTTTCTGATGAATCTCACCCTCCTTCGGAGGAATCAATTCTGGAGAAATAGGGGTATCGATAATTCGTTTTAGTACATCGGCCAACTTTGTTGTGGCCTTGTTGTGCGCATACCACTGAACCAGATACTTGATCATGGTTTTTGGTACGCTGACGTTGACGTTGTAATTTGACATGTGGTCTGCATTGAAGGTACACCAGCCCAGTGCGAGTTCACTCAGGTCGCCTGTACCTACTACAATGCCATTTTCTTTATTGGCGCAGTCAAACAAAATTTGAGTGCGCTCTCGCGCCTGCGCATTTTCATATACGACGTCTAGGTCACCTTGGTGTGTGATGTCCTTTAAGTGTTGTTCTACTGCGATATTTATCTCGATTTCCCGAATCGATATCTCTGCGGCGTCGGACAAAGCGTAAACGCTCTGTTTAGTATGATCGGAAGTGCCAGGTCCTGGCAGTGTGAGAGAGACTAGGTTTTCATGGCCGAGGTTTTGCGACGCCAAGGTTTCTAGACAGACCAATAAAGCCAGCGTGGAATCTAATCCACCGGAAAGCCCGATGACGAGTTTATCGGTGTCGGCCGCCAGCATTCGACGTCTTAGACCCGTTGACTGTATGTCTAAAATCTCTTGGGCTCTTTGATCAAACTCTTTTTGCGAGTCTGGCACGAAAGGGTGAGGTGTAAATTGGCGTGATAGTTCTTTGAGTATATTGCCTGTAGCGTTTGAACTGCAGATTTTAAAATGAAGGTCTCTTCTCGAATTTGCAAATGTTTTATTCTGAGCTCGATCATGACGAATTTTGTCGAGATCTATTTCCGTCATGATAGTTTCTTCCGTAAATTGGAAGCGTTGGCTTTCTGCTAGATTCAGACCACATTCGCTGATCAGGCAATGGCCACCAAACACGACGTCTTTTGATGATTCGGTGGGTCCAGCACCACAGTAGATATAGCCGCAAAGATTCTTAGCGCTTGTTAGCTCAACGAGTCTGCGTCGGTAGTCTGCCTTGGTGATCAACTCCGTGCTTGCAGATGGGTTGGCGATCAGGTTTGCGCCAGCCAAACAGGCAGCGGTGCTAGGGTTGACCGGTGCCCATAAATCTTCACACAGCTCTATCCCCAGTGTACAAGACTCAACCTCAAACAGCTGATCCGTTCGGATTTGGAAAGAACCAAGAGTGTTGGCAGTGATGGTTTCGTTGACCTGTGATCCATCTGAAAACCAGCGCAAGTCATAAAATTCTCCATGATTTGGGTGAGCAGTCTTAGGCACCATCCCGAGAATACGATGGTCAGAAATCACTGCAGCGCAATTCAATAGCCTGCCATCCCTCAGGCGCCAAGGGGTTCCAACTACGAGCAATGGCAACTGTGAGGTTTTAGCTAATAGCGAAAGACTGGTGATGGTTTCTTGGATTAGGGTTTCTGAAAAAAAAAGATCTTCAGCTGAATAACCAGTCAGTGATAGTTCAGGAAAGACGCCTACGGTGACCCCTTGAGCCACTAGTTTTTCAACCGCATTGACCATTTGTTTGGCGTTCGCGGTTGGGTTTCCAATGCTGACCTGCGGAGAGCAAGCGGCCACTCTTATAAAACCTAAATCGGAAAAATTAGTCATCATAAGCTTATTCTAGAGTAGGTGAGCCAAAGTATCTGCTATGAATTATTCTTTTAGTTAAATTGGCTCGCGTTTTTCGGTTAAAGAAGCCAAAATCGGAGGCTCGAGAAAAATTAATTATTGGGAAGGACTATGGATTTTGAGTTTTCAGAAGAGCAAAACCTTTTGCGAGAGCAAGCTCAAGGTTTTTTGGCGAGCAATTGCCCCGCCTCAGCAGTTCGGGCGGTTCTGGATGGGGGAACCGGCTATGATGAGGAGCTTTGGGGTAAGATCGCAGAAATGGGTTGGACGGCTACCGTGATACCTGAAGAATATGGCGGTTTGGGATTGTCTTATCTGGAACTGTCGGTTATTGCGGAGGAATTAGGTCGGGTGGTCGCTCCAGTACCTTTTAGCTCCTCAGTGTATTTGGCGACGGAGGCCCTGCTTGCCCATGGCAGCGCTGATCAAAAGGAAAAATGGCTGCCAAGGTTGGCGACGGGAGAAGCCATTGGTACCTTTGCATTGTCTGAAAAAAGCGGTAGGCCGACCGCCTCAGGACTAGCGACATCAGTATCAGACAAAAAATTGACTGGAACTAAGATACCAGTAGCAGATGGTGGGGCCGCGGATTTTGCGATAGTGGTCGCGAAGGCAGATTCTGGCGACGGCGCGAGTTTGTATCTGGTTGAGCTTGATCAAGGGGCAGTATCCACTGAGGCCGTTAGAACACTCGACTTTTCTCGAGGGCATAGTCGCATTGAATTTAAGGGTGCGGAAGCCGAGTTGTTGGGCCAGGCAGGAGCCGGCTGGGGTGCTGCTGAAAGGCTCCTAGATCGGGCTGCAGTATTATTTGCCTGGGAGCAGGTCGGAGGTGCTGAGGCGGCTCTCGATCAAGCAAAAGAATACGCGATGGGGCGCTATGCTTTTGGACGACCAATTGCTTCTTATCAAGCTATCAAGCATAAGCTGGCTCACATGTATGTGAAGAACACGTTGGCTCGAAGTAACTGTTATTACGGAGCGTGGGCGTTGAATTCTGATAGTTCAGAGTTAGCGCTTGCGGCGGCCACCGCGAGGGTTGCCAGTATTCAGGCTTTTTTGAACTCCGCTCAAGAGAATGTGCAAACTCATGGAGGAATGGGCTTTACCTGGGAGTTTGATTGTCAGTTTTTTTATCGAAGGGCAAAATTATTATCGGTAAATATTGGTAGTGAAGCACAGTGGCAGGACAAATTAATATCTGCTTACGAAAAGAATAACGCGGCATAAGGTTTAGGAGAAAAAAATGGATTTTAGTGATAGCGCTCAAGAAGCGGAATTTAGGACTGAAGCTGCAGCTTGGTTAAAAGACAATGTGCCTACTTCAAAAGAATTAGAAGGGCTCGATGAGATTGCTGCCTGTAAATTGTGGCAGAAGCGAAAATATGATGCAGGTTGGGCCTGTATAGGTTGGTCTAAGGAGTATGGTGGTAGAGGAGCTTCTGCTATCGAACAGGTTATATGGAATCAGGAAGAATCCAAATACGATACACCTGGGGGTGTTTTTGTGATCGGCCAAGGGATGGCTGCCCCAACCTTGATGACGTGGGCGGCACCGGAGCATCACGAACGATACTTGCCTAAATTGGCAAGCGGAGAAGAAATATGGTGTCAGTTATTTTCTGAGCCAGCAGGAGGCTCTGATCTCGCCGCCCTACGGACGAAAGCGGAAAAAGATGGAGATGATTGGGTAATCAATGGGCAGAAAATTTGGACATCGGGAGCCCATTATTCAGATTACGGAATATTGGTAGTGCGGACTGACCCTGAGGCTCCCAAGCACAAAGGTCTGAGTTATTTCTTTCTAGATATGAAATCACCCGGTGTAGAAATTAAGCCGATTAAACAGATCTCGGGTGGAGCTAATTTTAATGAAGTGTATTTTACTGATGTTCGTATTCCGGACTCTCAAAGGTTGGGAGAAGTTGGTCAGGGGTGGCAAGTTGCGCTAACGACTCTGATGAATGAACGCGCGGCGATCGGCGGCGGAGGAATGGGCGTTAACGTGGATATGGCTTATAGGATAGCTTCTAAAGTTGAAATTAATGGGAGGCCAGCGGTAGAGGACAGTGCCGTGAGAGCTAAGCTTGCCAATTGGTATGTTCAAGAATCTGGTTTGAAGTACACGGGTTATCGTTCCATGACTGCTTTATCGAGAGGAGAGATTCCTGGGCCTGAAAATTCGATTGGTAAATTAGTCGGAGCACCTAAAACTCAAGAGATGGCCTCTTTTTGTATGGATTTGCTCGAGATGACTGGCGCTATTTGGGACAAAGACTTTTCTGAGGAAGAGGGAATACTGCAGGGTACCTACATGGGAGCGCCTGGCGGACGTATCGCAGGTGGTACGGATGAGATTATGGCGAACATTATTGCTGAGCGGGTTCTTGGTCTGCCTCAAGATGTTAGGGTTGATAAAGGAATTCCCTTTAGCCAGGTTCCAACAGGTTCCAACTAAGAGGCCCTCGGGTTGCTGATATAGACCATTCGGCCTCTTTTTTAGCCTGAACGGTTTTTTCTAGCCGCGAGGGAGAAGTCCTCTATAGGAAGGGGTTTTCGTTATGCAAGTTGCTTAATAATATTAAGTAGAGATCAAGATGTCCTTGCATTCGTTGATGACTAAATTGGCACCGGCCAAGGACAAGTCATCTTTGGTAGTGTTCCCTGTAAGCACTCCGATGCATTTAAGTCCGAGCTTTTTTCCGACGACCATGTCTAATGCGCCATCACCTATCATGGCGGATTTTTTGCTATTAGTGCCCATTTTTTCAAGTGCTGTTTTGAGATGTCTGATATCAGGTTTTAGATATCTGGTGTCATCTCGAGCGATCAAGCAATCGACATATTCCTGTAGCTGAGGAAAAACACATAAAACACCTTCTCTGCAGTTACGCGTTACCACTCCCAGCTTGATCGACCTTGATCTAAGTGAAACCAAGAGATCTTCAACCCAGGTAAATGGATTAGTTTTAGATGCCTCATTTAACTCAATGCTTCTGATTAGTTGATGAGCATTTTGCGAAAACTCCTCTGCTTGTTCGGGGTCTTTGGTTACCAGGTGTTTCTTCGCGGCTTCAATGACCTCGACAATATAAAGGCCTGAATAGACGGCATCGGGAACCTGGTAGGCATTGCACATAACGATCACTTGTTTCCTCATGTCCGGTAGATCTAGGTTCGGTGCAAGGGTGCCGTCAAAATCAAACAGCAGACAATTACATTTGGCCAGTATGGGGGTTAGTTGAGACTCGTTTGATTGCATTCTAGATTCTTCAAATAGACCTAAACTATTCCGGCCATTCGGTTTGAGTGATCCCAGCAGATTTGCTGAAGAATCTGATCGTTTGCGGCTTGGCTAGCATTAGTCGGCTTAGCATTTTCCCAGTAGAGGCCTGATACCAGAGAATCTGGTGCGGAGAGTGCCAGGTGTAAAGTTGTTTTAGCTCCCCGCATGGGGCTAGGACCAATAACTTTCCAGATTTTATTGAGACCCCTTGAAAACATGTTGTGGGTTGGGACGATATTGGTGCCGACAGGTCCCGGGTCTAGGCAATGAGAGGCGATGTTGATCTTAGGCTGTTTTGCGTAAAAAAAAGAAAACAAAATATTTGCGAGCTTCGATCGAGCATAAGTTTTAAAGGCGGCATAAGGTTCTGCGGATAGAAAATTGCTTTCCGCTAAGAGCTCTGA
>Ga0163108_10003549_pt1 | contig 11100 bp, 7 predicted proteins | sample Fk1155metaG_FD_109644 | JGI IMG/M metagenome (GOLD analysis project Ga0163108, IMG submission 109644) | Marine microbial communities from the Central Pacific Ocean - Fk160115 155m metaG | ecosystem: Environmental > Aquatic > Marine > Oceanic > Photic zone | place: The Central Pacific Ocean...
ATCACGTTTGCTGATTACCTGTGGATGGACAGACCGATTCACCGGCAGATCGCCGGTGAACGGCTTGGGGAGTGTTTCAGGAAGAAACCGATCAACACCACACACGGGCGGGCCGCGAGAGAAGGAACCGGGCGCGTCGGTCATCGGCATCATTGAAGATGCGAGAAGGAATGCGAGACATGTTGCGTAAGACGCTAGCGACCCTGTTGTTTGGACTGAGTACGGCACTGCTGCTGGGCGGCTGTGGAACCGACAGTTCACCCGAGAGCACCAATTTGGCACCGGCCAGCAATGGCGGATCTGCCGCGGAGACCATCACCCGGGTCACCGATGATCCGATCGAAGCGGCCTACTTCGGCGTGTACGTCTGGAAGGCGGCGGTCGAGAAGGCCCAGAGCTTCGAGATCGACAAGGTCCGTGAGGCCGTTTACGGGCTCGAGTTCAACGCCCCCGGCGGCAAGAAGGTGATGCACGCCGACAACCAGCACACGCTCAAGCCAGTCTACATCGGTGAGATCCTCAAGGACGGCCAGTTCAAGATCGTCAAGGCGATCGACGACGGCAAGCTCGTCTCGCCCGATTCCTACAGCAGCTACCTGCATGAGAAGGGCAAGGCGCCCGCCCCCACCGGCGGTCCCCAGGAAGGCAAGGAGTACCCCGCGGCCGATGTCACCGAGGAGACCGTCAAGATCGGTATCCTTCACTCGCTTTCAGGCACGATGGCCATCTCCGAAACCTCGCTCAAGGACGTCGTGCTTTACGCCGTCGACGAGATCAACTCGGCCGGTGGAGTGCTGGGTCGCAAGATCGAGCCGGTCATCGAAGACGGAGCCAGCGACTGGCCCCTGTTCGCCGAAAAGGCCCGCAAGATGATCACGCAGGACAAGGTGTCGGTGATCTTTGGTTGCTGGACCTCGGTCAGCCGCAAGAGCGTGCTGCCGGTCTTCGAGGAATACAACCACCTGCTCTTCTACCCGGTGCAGTACGAGGGTGAAGAACAGTCGAAGAACGTGTTCTACACGGCGGCCACCCCGAACCAGCAGCTGGTTCCGGCCGCCCAGTACATGATCGACCAGGGAGCCAAGAAGTTCTACCTGCTCGGCACCGATTACGTCTTCCCGCGGACGGCCAACAAGGTCCTCAAGGCCTTCCTGAAGACCAAGGATGTTCCCGATGAGAACATCATCGAGAAGTACACGCCGTTCCATCACCAGGACTACCAGACGTACGTCCAGGAGATCAAGAAGTTTGCCGCCGGTGGCGATGCCTGCGTGCTCTCCACGATCAACGGCGACAGCAACGTGCCGTTCTACAAGGAGTTCGCCAACCAGGGCCTGAAGGCTGCCGACTGCCCGATCATGGCTTTCTCGGTTGCCGAGGACGAACTGCGGGCGATGGATGTCCCGCCGCTGATCGGTCACCTGGCCTGCTGGAACTACTACCAGAGCATCGACACGCCGGAAAACAAGGCGTTCGTCGCAGGTTTCCAGGCATTCTGCAAGAAGAACAACCTGAAGTAGGACTGGCGAACTCCCCAAGCTCTGTCAGTCTTCTCGGGGACCCGGTGTCCATCCCGGACACCGGGTCTTCGGCGTTGGCTGGTGCGGGCCCGGCAACCCATTCCGAGTGCGTTGCCGCCGCACCAGTGTTGTGCTACTGGATGGTCCCATGCTGTTCGCGGATTCCCGCTGCTCGCGCCGTGGTTCGTCGCTGTTGCTGCTGCTGGTCTTGCTCGGGCCGAGTGCCCCGATCCTGGCGGCCGACGCTGTCGACATCGCCGGGGAACTGCGGAAACTGGTCTCCGGCGATCGCCCGCAACGCCAGGCGGCGCTGCGGCAACTGGTCGCTTCGCGCGACGGGCGACTGGTGACATTTCTCGAGGCCTACCAGCAGGGCAACGTCTATCTTCACGAGGACCAGGTCGTCGTCTGCCTGGAAACAAAGAAGTTCAACGGCAGGGAAATGGCATCACTCATCGATCCCATACACCTGGATCCCCTCACCGGAAGACCCCCGGTTGACGCCCCAGCTTCTGCGCAGGTCGTCCCCACGTCGGAATTGAAGTCACTCGGGCCAAGTGGCCGCGAGCGACGCGAGGTCGCCGACGCCATCCGACTGCTGCAATTGTGGTCCCACGAAACGGAAAACCGACTGGCAGCGATTCGCAGGTTCGGCGACAGTCGCAAGGCCGAATTCCTGGAACCGCTGGGCGAATTGATCGAGTCGGTTGAAGTGCCCGAGACGATTCGCCAAAAGGCCCGGGAAAGCGTAGCCCTGATCGAACTGGGCTCGGAAGAAACGGCCGATTCACCGGAAACACGAACCGCCGCGGCCCGGCTGCTGGGCGAACTGGCCAGTGCCCGCGCTCTTCCGGTCCTGACCGACCTGCTGAAAACCCCCGCTTCACTGACCGCCGAAGAACGGACGGCTTTCACCGAGGCGACCAGGGCGATCGAATCCTACCAGTGGAAAATCAGCTGGGTCCAGAATCTCTTCTACGGACTCTCACTGGGCAGCGTGCTGATCCTGGTGGCGCTGGGGCTGGCGATCATCTTCGGCCAGATGGGCGTGATCAACATGGCTCACGGCGAATTGATGATGATCGGGGCCTACACCACCTACGAGGTCCAGCGGCTTTTCGGTCACACGCCCGACGATCCGGTCAACCTGTTCTACATTGCCGCGCTGCCGGCCTCGTTCCTGGTCGCGGCCCTGGTCGGCTGGTTGATCGAACGTTTGATTGTCCGGCACCTTTACGGTCGGCCGCTGGAGACACTCCTGGCAACCTGGGGCGTGGGGCTGATCCTGATCCAGGCCGTCCGGATTCGCTACGGTGACAACATCGGGGTCAACAGCCCGACCTGGCTGCTGGGCAGTTTTGAACCGATCCAGGACCTGAGCATTTCCTACAACCGCGTGTTCATCATGGCGTTGTGTTTTCTGTGCGTCCTGGCCGTCGCGGCGATCATGAATTTCACGCGACAGGGGCTATTGATCCGGGCCACGGTCCAGAATCGTCAAACCGCCGAGACCCTGGGCGTCAACACGCATCGTACCGACGGCCTGACGTTTGCGCTGGGCGCCGGCCTGGCGGGAATCGCCGGTTACGCCTGGACACTGATCGGCGGTGTCACGCCCGACATGGGACAAAACCACATCGTCGACGCCTTCCTGGTCGTGGTGACCGGCGGCGTCGGGGAACTGGCCGGCAGTGTCTGGGCCGGAATGGGGCTGGGCGTCATCAACAAGCTGATCGAGCCGGCGCTGGGATCGGCCACCTGGGCCAAGGTCATCCTGCTGCTGCTGGTAATTGGTTTCATCCAGTGGAAGCCGGCCGGGCTGTTCCCCCCGAAGGGGAGGCTGGCCGATGTCTGACCCGACCGGAAGCTTCGACGACGGCCGTTCCCTGGTCAAGCAATGGAGCAACCGGTTGCCGGCGTTGCTGATGCTGCTGATCGGTTTCGGAGTCGTGCCGTTGCTCTACTCCAACGGTGAGATCGGCATCGAATCGGTCAACATGCTCGGCCGCTATCTCTGCTTTGCCCTGCTTGCGCTGAGTCTCGACCTGCTCTGGGGTTACGGGGGCATGCTGTGTCTCTGCCAGAGCTTCTTTTTCTCGCTGGGTGGCTACGCGATGGGCATGTTCCTGGCCCATCACGGCGGTCCCGAGGGAATCATCGACGCCACCGGGTGGAAGCTGCCGGCCTGCCTGTTTGTGGTCTACCCCTACGAGGTCGGCCAGGCTCCCGGCGAGGCACTGGTTCCCTTGTTCTGGAAACCTTTCTGGAGCCTGCCGGTCACGCTGCTGCTGGGGATGCTGATCCCTGGAGTGGTCGCCGGTACGATCGGATTTTTCGTGTTTCGCAGCCGCGTCCGCGGCGTGTTTTTCGCGATCCTGACACAGGCCATCACGCTGGCCGCGTGGCTCGTGTTCTCGATGAACCAGATGTATCTCTGCGGCACAAACGGGCTGACCCGCTTCGATCGGATCACGACCGGATTCACCGAGGTTGTCACGATCGAGGTCGACCCGGCGTCGCTGGCCGAGAAACAACTCTCGCTCGACAATGTCCGCCTGGCCCTGGAAGCCTACCAGGCCGAACACGGAGGAACACTCGACCAGTCCGGATCCGTCTTCACCAGCCGACCACGGAAATTCCAGAGCATCGATACTGACTTTGCCGGCCTGGCGTTGAACACCGAGCCCCCGGTGAAACTCGACGACGTGGCCGACCTCGACCTCGACGGCTGGCGGCTCAGCGCCACGCGTGTCAAGTTCGGGCTGTACCTGGTCACCCTGGCATCGCTGGCGGTGGTTTTCCTGGGCTGCCGGTTCATGATCGGGTCGCGTTTTGGTCGCGTGCTGGTTGCTGTCCGCGACAACGAAACCCGGCTGCGTTTTTCCGGCTACAAACCCTACGTCTTCAAGATGCTCGTGTTCGCTGTCTCGGCGATGATCGCCGGCCTGGCCGGGATGCTCTATGTCCCACAGATGCAGATCTTCACTCCAACCAGCCTCGAACCGAAAGCATCGATCCTGGTCGTCGTCTGGGTCGCCTTCGGCGGCCGGGCCACGCTGACGGGACCGATCGCCGGCGCCCTGCTGGTCAACCTGTTCTACTTCTACCTGACCGGCTTGAGCCCCGAGGCCTGGCCGTTCCTGCTGGGAGGCCTGTTCGTCTTCGTGGTGCTGGCGATCCCCGACGGCGTGATGGGAGTCTGGCACAGCCTGGTGGAACGGCTCTCGGAAAAAGGACTCTTTGGCAACGAAGACCTGGTTTCGATCGCCTCGCTGCTGCATGAGACACCCGGTGATCCAGGCGAAGACGATCAACTGTCGAGGGAAATGACCCCGCTCACCGCGCGTCTCAATGCGCTGGCTCTCCGCCGGCGAACCGAGACCAGCCAATCGCAGTTGGACAGCCCCCTGTTGCAGGTCGACGACATCCAGGTTCATTTCGACGGTTTCCGGGCACTCGATGTCGAAACCTACACGGTCCCCCACTACGCGCTCAACGTGATCATCGGCCCCAACGGGGCCGGCAAGACCACCCTCTGTGACGTCATCAGCGGCAAGACGCGTGTCAGCCAGGGACGGATCCGGTTCGCCGGCGAGGACATCACCTGGATGGCTGAAGTTGAGATCGCCCGAATGGGCGTGGGGCGTAAGTTCCAGACACCGACGGTCTTCGACAGCCTCAACGTTCGGCAGAACATGGAACTGGCTCTCCCGAACCGCCAGCGTCTGGGTCGCAACCTGCAACAGCGGTCCACTGCCGAAGAAACCGATCGGATCAATGGAATTCTCGAGCGGGTCCGGTTGCTCGATGACGCGAACCGGACAGTGAAGTACCTCAGCCACGGGCAACGCCAGTGGCTGGAAATCAGCATGTTGATCCTCTCGCGACCGCAACTGCTGCTTGTCGATGAACCGGCGGCCGGATTGACCGACGAGGAAACCGTGCTCACCGCCGAGTTGTTGATGGAACTCCAGGACGAACACAGCATCATCGTGATCGAACACGACATGGAATTCGTCCGGCTGCTGAATTCCCGCGTGACCGTGCTCAACGAGGGCCGGATCATCGCGGATGGCTCGCTGGATCAAATCAAGGAGAACCCCGAGGTGATCGAGGCCTACCTGGGCCGCTGACCTTCGACCCCAACCATGCTGACCATCGAAGACCTGTCGTTTTCCTACGGCACCATCCAGACCCTGCACGGGGTCTCCGCGACAATGTCGCCGGGACGTGTCACCTGCGTGATCGGTCGCAACGGTGTCGGCAAGACCACCCTGATGAAGTTGATCATGGGTACCCTGCGATCCGACGCCGGCACAATCCGCATCGACGACCATGTCTGCCTCGCGAATCGTGAACTCTCCGTCAACCTCACCAACCGCCCGGCCAGCCAGCGGGCCCGGCAGGGCGTTGCCCTGGTCCCGCAGGGTCGACAGATTTTCCCCAAGCTCTCCGTCGCCGACAATCTCCGCGTGGGACTCGAAGCAATCCGGCCGCGAACAAAACACGTTCCCCAGGAAATCTACGACCTGTTCCCGATTCTCTGGGACAACCGCCTGCGTCCCGGCGGCAACCTTTCCGGCGGCATGCAGCAACAGCTGGCGATCGCCCGGGCCCTGGTCAGCAACCCGCGCGTGCTGCTGCTTGATGAGCCGACCGAGGGCATCCAACCCAATATCATCCAGCAGATCGGCGAGGTCCTCGGCAACCTGGTTGCCGAGAGGAACATGACCGTGGTGCTTGTCGAGCAGTACCTTGACTTCGTCAAGGAATTCGGTCACGACTTCTACATCATGAACCGGGGTCGAGTCACCGCGGGAGGCGAGACGTCCGAGTTGACCCAGGAACTCATCTCCACCTACCTCAGCGTCTAGCCGGTACAACGCGTGAGCCCGTCCAGCACCTCCGTCCTGCAACCCGACACCGGCTCCGGGCAATCCCCGCCCAGGCGTCCGCTGGGCCGTTTTCCGGCCTCACCGGCGCTGCAACCCGGCCAGGGAGTGGCCCGGGTGGCCCGGGTGGACGGTCGCAGTCGCGTGATTCGCAGCCGCGCCACCAACCCCTTGAAACTCTGGTCGCCACGTCGTCCGGGTACGGATGCCTGGATCTACTCCACGACGTTTGGCGGAGGACTGGTTTCCGGCGACCGGGTGCAACTCGATCTCGATATCGAACCCGACGCCACCGCGGTCCTGACCACCCAGGCTTCCACGAAGGTCTATCGTTCGCTTCGTTCCCGGCCCTGCAGTCAACAACTCACCGCCCGACTCGGCAGCGCTGCCACGCTCGTGATCACTCCCGATCCACTGGTCTGCTTTCGCGGAGCAATCTACGAGCAGTTCAACCGGATCCATCTGGCCGATGACTCGTCCCTGGTCCACATCGACTGGTTGACCAGTGGCCGCAGTGCCTGCGGCGAGTGCTGGAAGTTTGCTCGACTGGCAACGCGGCTCGAAGTGATCCGCGACCGGCAAATGCTGTTGCTCGACTCGTTGACACTGGATCCTCGCGACGGTGCACTCGACGGACCGTTGCGAATGGGCGACTACCACTGCCTGGCCACGGTCGTCATTCTTGGCCCGCCGCTGGAGAATGCCGCGGCCACGATCCGCGAGGACGTCGACGACTCGAACCCGGACTCCGGCTGCCTGGAAGCGGCCAGCCCGCTTGCCGAGGGAACGATCTGGAGAATTCTCGGGCCGACCACCGAAGCGGTGGGCACGCGGCTGCGACAGCGGCTGGCCTTCCTCGCCGACCACCTCGACGAAACCCCCTGGAACCGAAAATGGTAACTCGACGTCACCACCGGCCCCGACCGGTCGCCACGTCAGCAAGGAGACCCCGCCGATGCGCCTGACCCCTCGCGAAATCGAGAAGCTGATGCTGCACAACGCCGGGTTTGTCGCCCAGAAGCGACTGGCCCGTGGCCTGAAACTCAACCACCCCGAAGCGGTGGCGCTGGTCGCGGCACAGTTGCTCGAACTGATCCGCGATGGCCGGACCGTTGCCGAACTGATGGACATCGGACGGCAGTTTCTTGGTCGCCGCCAGGTTATCGACGGCGTGGCCGAGATGCTCGACGAGGTGCAGGTCGAGGGGACGTTTCCCGACGGAACCAAGCTGGTCACCGTCCATTCCCCGGTCTCGGATCTCGACGGCAACCTCGAACTGGCACTCTACGGCAGCGGCCTGCCGATCCCGGACCTGTCGGTGTTCGGGGACAGTTCCTCGGACGAGGCGATCCCCGGAGCCTGCCTCGCCGGCGAAGAAACACTGGTCCTGAATGCCGGCCGCGAAACCGTCTCGCTCGAGGTCACCAATCTCGGTGACCGGCCGATCCAGGTCGGCAGCCACTACCATTTCGTGGAAACCAACGCCCGGCTCGAATTCGATCGGTCCGCCGCCTATGGCAAGCGACTCGATATCCCCGCCGGAACCGCCGTGCGATTCGAACCCGGCGAGACGCGGACGGTCACGCTGGTCGATATCGCCGGAAATCGCGTGATCCGTGGCGGAAACAACCTGGCCGACGGTCCAGTCGACGACGCCGGCCGCGAGGCGATGCTCGAGAAGGTGTCGCAGCAGGAATTCGCCAACCGGTCCTGACCCGGGTTTCCGTCCTCCCAAGAAAGACAGCTACGATGGCTTACGAAATCAAGCGATCCAGTTACGCGGAAATCTACGGTCCCACCACCGGGGACCGGCTGCGACTGGGTGACACCTCGCTGGTCCTGGAAGTCGAAAAGGACCATGCCGTCTACGGTGACGAGTGCAAGTTCGGAGGCGGGAAGGTCCTGCGGGAAGGCATGGGACAGGCCGCCGGTGTCTCGCAGGCCGATGCACTCGACCTGCTGATCACCAACGCGCTGGTGGTCGATTACACCGGGATCTACAAGGCCGACGTCGGGATCAAGCAGGGCCGGATCGTGGGAATCGGCAAGGCCGGGAATCCCGATGTCATGGCGGGTGTCGATCCGAACATGGTGGTGGGGGTCACCACCGAGGTGGTTGCCGGGGAGGGAAAGATCCTGACCGCCGGAGGACTCGACACTCACATTCACTTCATCTGCCCCCAGCAGGCCCTGGAAGCGATCGCCAGCGGACTGACCACGATGCTCGGCGGCGGAACGGGACCGGCCACCGGGACCTGCGCGACCACCTGCACGCCCGGTGCCGACCACGTCCGGATGATGCTGCAGGCCACCGACGACCTGCCGCTGAACTTTGCCTTTCTCGGCAAGGGAAACACGGCCAAGCCCGAGGGGCTTGCCGAACAGATCGTGGGCGGGGCCGTCGGCCTGAAACTCCACGAGGACTGGGGAACAACCCCCGCGGCAATCGACTGTTGCCTGGGCGTTGCCGAGGACTACGACGTGCAGGTCTGCATCCACACCGACACGCTCAACGAATCGGGGTTCGTCGAGGCATCGATCGCCGCCTTCGATGGTCGCACGATCCACACCTACCACTCCGAGGGAGCCGGCGGTGGACACGCCCCGGACATTCTCACCGTCTGCGGCCAACCCAACGTCCTGCCCAGTTCGACCAACCCCACACGACCATTCACCCGCAACACGATCGACGAACACCTCGACATGCTGATGGTCTGCCATCACCTCGACAAGAACCTGCCCGAGGACGTGGCGTTTGCCGAGAGCCGGATTCGCGGTGAGACGATCGCCGCCGAGGACATCCTGCACGACATGGGCGCGATCAGCATCATGGGATCCGACTCCCAGGCGATGGGACGCGTCGGCGAGGTGATCACGCGGACCTGGCAAACCGCCGACAAGATGCTGGCTCAACGGGGACGCCTGGACGAGGAAACCGGGGACAATGACAACCAGCGGATCCGCCGTTACATCGCCAAGTACACGATCAATCCGGCAATCGCACACGGGATGAGCCACGAGATCGGGTCGATCGAGGTGGGTAAGCTGGCCGACCTGGCACTCTGGCACCCGGCATTCTTCGGAGCCAAGCCGGAGATGGTCATCAAGGGCGGCATCATCGCCTACAGCCAGATGGGCGACCCGAACGCGTCGATTCCCACCCCCCAGCCGGTGTTCATGCGACCGATGTTTGGCGGTTACGGCCGCGCGGCCGCGCCGATCTCGCTGGCCTTCGTCAGCCAGGCCTGCCTGGACCAGGGTGCCGCCGCCGACTACGGGCTCTCCAAGACGCTCGCGGCCGTCAGCAACTGCCGATCGATCGGCAAGCAGGACATGGCTCTCAACGATGCCACCCCGGAACTTCACGTTGACCCCGAGACCTACCAGGTGACCGCCGACGGGCAGGAACTGACCTGCGAACCCGCCGAACAACTCCCGCTGGCCCAGCGTTACTTCCTGTTCTGAGATTTCGCGACACGCCGCACCCGGCGACTGTCGCGGAACCCGATCCGGCAGGCCACCGCCCGCAGGGAAGTTCCCGACGGCACGCGGAAGGCCCCGTGGTAGAGTCGCCATCCGGTTCGGCCGGCCACGACCGGGCCCGTCGCGTAGGCGATCGAGGCCCCCGGCGTTGCCGAGGCCATCGTCACCGTCATCTTCTTTTCACCGGGAACCGGCCGCAGGCTGATCACCGGATCAGCGGTCACCTGGTAGCGGTTCCCCGGACGCATCGCCTCGGCCAACAGCGGCTCGGGAACCAGTCCCTGGTCACCGATTTCCTCCTGCCAGCCCTCCAGCACCCCCCTCAACCTCTTCAAAGTGGCCGCCTGCCGGGGATCGGCGGCGAGGTTACGGACCTCGTGAGGATCACTCTGCAGATCGTACAACTCTTCGACCGGCTTGGTCGGCTCGAAATACTGCCGCAGGGCGACCGTGTCGAGCTTTCCGGCCGCGTGCAACCGTCGCATGTCGATCATCGTCGGCATCTTGTTCATGTAGTCGATGTTCTGGGCCCGGGTCCGCTGCGGCATCAGGTTTCGAATGTACTTGTAACGCTTGTCGCGAACGGCGCGGATCAGGTCATAGGCCTCGTCCATGCGATCACGGTGGGCGAAGATGTAGGATCGCGGCGGCGCGGTGTGTTTGCCGAGAAACACCTGGCCGTGCATGTAGTCGGGTGGCGTCAACCCGGCCAGCGACAGCGTGGTCGGTGCAAAATCAAGGAAGCAGACCAGGTCGTCGCGCGTGGTACCTGCCTTGACCTGGCCGGGCCAGCGAACGACCAGCGGCACGCGGATTCCCGAGTCGTAGATCCAGCGCTTGCCCCGGGGCAACCCCTCGCCGTGATCGCCCCAGAAGAGGACGATCGTCTTGTCGGCCAGCCCGTCGGCCTCGAGCCGCTCGAGAATCTCGCCGACCTGGCGGTCCATCAGCGTGATGATGTCATAGTAGCGAGCCCGGTCGCGGCGGGCGGCGGGCGTGTCGGGGATGTAGGGTGGCAAGCGAACCCGGACCGGATCATGCACCGGCTTGTCGAACTTCGCCCGGATCCGACTCTCGTGCGAAACCGTCAGGTTGATCACGCTGAAGAACGGCTGGTCCTTCGCGCGGCCCCGCCAGTCCCGGCTCTTGCGACCGCTTTCATCCCAGGCCGTCAGTGGGGGCTCGAAGTTGTAGTCGGTCTTGGA
>Ga0163108_10003552_pt1 | contig 11088 bp, 4 predicted proteins | sample Fk1155metaG_FD_109644 | JGI IMG/M metagenome (GOLD analysis project Ga0163108, IMG submission 109644) | Marine microbial communities from the Central Pacific Ocean - Fk160115 155m metaG | ecosystem: Environmental > Aquatic > Marine > Oceanic > Photic zone | place: The Central Pacific Ocean...
ACGCGCCGGCAGGATGGCAAAACGATGTGGCGCCGACCTCGCGATAACGCTGACGGCCCCGCCGAGACGCCCGGTGGCCGTCGTTCGGACCAGGGCACAACGCCACGCGGGTTGAACGCCGGGACTGAGGTGGAGAGACTGGGGTGACCTTAAGAGGTCGAGGGGTGATTCGTTGAGAGCTCTGCTTTGGGTCTTCTTGCTGGTGAGCATTTCCGGATGTGACGGAGGAGCTGAGCCGTCGTCACAGGTGGGGACCGGGAAGAGCAAACAGGGCAGCCCACCCGTCGCAGAATCCGAGGGGCTACAGGATTCCTATCACCGACAGGTTCTCCCCCTGTTGAAACAATTCTGCTTCGAGTGTCATTCAACCGAGAAGCAGGAAGGAGACGTCGACCTCGAGCGGATGAGACAACTGGAAGATGTCCGCAGCAATCTGGCGACCTGGCAGAAGGTTTCCCGGATGCTTGCCGGCAAGGAGATGCCGCCCGAGACAAGCGATCAACTTTCGGCTCAACAATTCCAGTTTCTCGCCGAATGGGTGCGTCGATTTCTGGACGACGAAGCGATTGCGAATGCCGGCGATCCGGGACCGGTGATTCTCCGTCGGCTGACTAACGCAGAACTCGACAACACCGTCCGGGATCTGACAGGTGTCGACCTGCGACCGACACGCCAATTTCCCGCCGACGGTGCTGCTGGCGAGGGATTCAAGAACACGGGCGATTCGCTGGTGATGTCGCCGGCGTTGCTGGACAAGTACATGGCTGCAGCTCGGGAGGTTGCCAGTCACGCCGTTTTGCTGCCCGACGGGATCCGCTTCTCAAGGTCGGCGCACAGTCGCGACTGGGAACAATCTGTCTTCCGGGACATCCGTTCGATTTACCTGCGGTACGCGGATCCAGAGGGTCTGCTGTCCATGGAGCCCTACCTGGTCGCCACGCTCCGACTCCGTGAACAAGGTGGAGTGCAACCAGGTGATGTGGAGCGAATGGCGGAAGCCGGCCAACTCAGCCCCCGGTATCTCCAACGGTTGTGGGATTGTCTCACAGCCAACCCGGAGAGTTCTTCCCCGGGACTTCCTTTGCCGATGGACGCGATTCGACAGGCATGGCGTCAGACGACCTCCGACGACAGTGGCCGGTTGCTAAGGACCATCAAGAAATGGCAGCACAACTTGTGGTCGATCGACCCTTTGACGGTGAGCTGGTATGGCCGTTGGCAAAATGAGACACCCCTGGTCTCGACACGACACAGGTTGCGATTCAAGACCAAGGACACCCGGGCATTCTTTCTTGTAGCCCTGTCAACACGTCGCGGCGACACCGCTCGCATGTTTTGGCGGAATCCACGCTTCGAAGCACCAGGGAAAAAGCCGCTGCTCCTCAAGGACGTGTTGCCCCAGCACAAATACGTAGGAGATGGCCAGGTCGACCTCGCGGTATCGGTTCCCTCACGTCTCCTGATCGAACTTCCCGCCGAGAAGATCGGGGACCGAGAGTTTGTCGTGGATGCCGAACTGGACGGAACTCGTGACACGGACAAGCTGGTGCATGTCCGGATCGAGAAGAGTGAGGCGAAGTGGCGAGACCTGGCCACGCCGAGGATGACGAAGGTCCTGGGGCACCCACGCCGGATCGACAACGCCCTCAACGGCCTACCAGTCGTTGGCTTCCAGAAAAACGACTATCTGCTCCTGGAAGATTCCCAGCCGTTGCGTCTGCCATCGTTCACGGTGACAGCGGTTGCCGAATACTCCAGTGATCACGGGGGACCGTTTCGCTCGATCTACAACAATTACGACAATCCAATCAACTGGGGCAAGGGCATGTCCCTGCAACTGACCGACCAGGGAAAGATTTACTTCTTCACGACCGCCGGCACCCAGAAGACGTACGGGCAGTTGCATTCCAACGAACGCCTGCAACCCGGCTACCACATCATCACCGCCACTTACACGCCCGAGCACAAGCGAATTTATGCCGACGGGAAACTGGTCGGCCACGGAAAGAGTAAAGGCCTGGATTACGGCAAGGGGACCAGGGCCGCCATTGGCGCGCTCAGAGAATTCAAGCAGTCCTTCGAAGCTGGGATTGCCGAGGTCCTGGTCTTCTCGGGCGTCGCAGCGCAGAGGCGTCGTTCAACCGAAACAGCTTTGGGCCGCAAGTACGGGATCACGGTGACGCATGACGACAAACAGGACACCAAGCCGGACACCGTCATCAAGAACTCTCGGCCGGCGATGTGGTACACCGCAGACCGTTTTGTCCCAGCGAAACACTTCAAACCTTCACTGGAATCAAGACCTCTTGCCCCGGTGATCGGCTTGTCGTCCGGCCGTCGATTTCAGGAACTCAAGCGGCAGGAAACCCAATTCCGGGAAGTCTTTCCCCTGGGACTGTGCTTCAACCAGATCACGCCGTTGAACCCGGGCCAGATCACCCTGCGTATCTATTACCGGGAAGATGAACAACTGTGCCGCTTGATGTTGACACGGAAGGAAGACACCCGCCTCGATCGGCTCTGGCGAGAACTGCAGTTCGTTGGCAAGGGAGCGCGGCGTGAACACGAGAGCTTCGATGTCTTCCTGGGCTTTACGACCCAGGTCAGCCGGGAACAGACGTTGCAGTTCGAAGAGCTCCGCGAACCGATCCGGAAACGGGCTGAGGATTTCGAGAAGCAATTGATCGCCAGTGAACCAGGGCACCTGGAAGCCCTGCTAGAGATCGCCTCTCGCGCCTGGCGACGCCCGCTAAGCGTTGAAGAACAGGCCGAATTGAAGGGGCTGTACCAATCAGCCCGCTTGGCTGGTTCGTCCCATGACGCGGCTCTGCGACTGACCTTGGCACGTGTTCTTGTCTCCGCACACTTTATCTATCGCATCGAGACACCGCTGGAGAAAACGAAGATCGGGAAAGTCAACGACTGGGAACTGGCCACCCGGTTGAGTTATTTCCTCTGGTCTTCGATGCCCGACGCCCGGCTGCGAACGATGGCAGCTTCAGGACGGCTGGCCGGCTCGATCAGCAACGTATCGAATCAACCACCGGATGACGCGAAATGCGTGGACCTGGTGCAACAGGCTCGTCGGATGCTCAAAGATCAACGCATCCGTGGTCTCGCCACCGAGTTTGCCTGCCAATGGCTTGGCCTTGACGGTTTCGCATCTGACGACGGAAAGAATCAACGGCAATATCCCACCTTCACCGCGTTGCGCGGCGACATGTACGAAGAGGTCGTGACGTTCTTCGTGGACATGTTTCAGACGGATGGCTCGGTGCTCGACATCATCGACAGCGACCACACATTCATGAATGCCGCATTGGCCACGTTCTACGGCCACCAGGGTGTCCCGGCCCAGGGATGGCACCGCGTGGATGGAATGAAAGGCAGGCAAAGAGGGGGCGTGATTGGCATGGCCGCGATCCTCTCGAAGCAGTCGGGAGCCACACGAACCAGCCCGGTGCTCAGGGGAAACTGGATCGTGGAAACATTACTCGGACAGCGGCTTCCCGATCCACCTCTGGCCGTCCCGGAACTGCCCGACGCGATCAATCGGCAAGGCCTGACCGTGCGCGAACTCACCGAGAAACATGTCAGTTCGCCGGCCTGCGCAAAATGCCACGTCCGCATCGACCCCTATGGATTCGCCCTGGAAGCGTTTGACGCCATTGGTCGGCATCGCGAGCAGGACCTCGTCGGTCAACCGGTGAACACTCACGCCCGGTTGCACGATGGGACTGAGTTCGAGGGTCTCGAAGGACTGAAACACCATCTGCTCGACAAACACCGTGATACGATTCTTCGCCAGTTTTGCCGCAAGTTGCTCGGTTTTTCACTGGGACGCACCACGCAATTGTCCGACCGAACGTTGATCGACAAGATGCTCAAGCAACTGAAACTTAATGACTACCGATTCTCGGTCGCCGTGGTCGCCATTATCCGCAGCCAACAGTTCCGGTTTCATCGTGGCCTCGACGCGCCATGACATCGTCTGACCTCGATCGTTCGTCCTCCGTTGACGGCTTGGGTTTTGACAGCGATCCGGCTGGGGAGTATTACAGAGGGATTCGGCGAAGGATTGGGTTTCGCCGGCGGACGCAGTCCAGGAGATGAATCGATGAACGGGATGGTGACAAGACTTGGCGTTGCGGGTTTGTTGATCGGTCTGGCCACCCAGGCAACACTCGAGGCACAAACGCGCCCCTTGGTCGCGCCGAAGCCTGCTAAACAAACGCCCCCCGTGGCAGCACCGAAGGCTGCGAAAAAGGCTCCGTCGCGCGTTCGCGTCAATGACAAGGCCCGCATGCAGGCCCTGGTCATCGAGGGCGAACGGTTGCTGAAGACCAGGCAAGCCACGCCGATTGCCGAACTGCAGAAGGGCCTGAACCGCCCCGTCTGCCAGGTCGAGTTCATTCCGCCGGCGACCGAAGAACTGGAGCCGGCCGAGTTGTACCGCCGGGCCCGGCAGAGCGTGGTCATCATCAGCAGTCTGTATTACTGCAACCGTTGCACCCTGCTGCACTCCACCGTGGCCGGTGGTGTGGTCGTCGGGAAGTCAGGCGAGGTTTTGACCAACGAGCACGTCGTCCGCGGACGCCCCGATCAGAAGCGGGAGACCATGGTGGCGATGACGGCCGAGGGCCAAGTGATCCCGGTCCGTAAAGTGCTGGCGTCGAGCCGGCGGCACGATGTCGCCATCATCAAGCTCGATGCCACCGGATTGCCGGCACTGCCCCTGGGCAAGAACCCGCTGCCGGGATCGCCAATTCGCGTGCTGGGTCATCCCAACAACCACTTCTTTCATTTCAGCGACGGAATCATCTCGCGTTACTTCCCCGAGCAGGGGCCCAAGGGCCGCACGGAGGTGATGTCGATCACGGCTGACTTCGGCCGTGGTTCCAGCGGCGGACCGATCCTCGACCTGGCCGGAAACGTCGTCGGCATCGTCTCCCGCACCTCCTCCCTGTACTACCGCCAAACCAAAGACAAGCAGGAAAACCTGCAGATGGTCTTCAAGCTCTGTGTCGCCTCCTCGTCGATCCGCACGCTGATCGGCAAGCCCAATCCCGTCGTCGCGCTGAAGGACCTGGGAGCCAGTATCAGTAGACGCAGACCTCAAACGAATCGGACCGACGAGCCCACGCTGAGCGACGTTGCAGTCCCACGTGACACGTCTTCCGCCAAACCGGGCGAGGTCATTGGCATCCGCCTCAGTCACAACAAGAAGATTACTGACGCGGGCCTGGTACACCTCAAGGAGCTGACCAAGCTGCAGACGCTCGACCTCAGCTACAGCACCAATTTCACCGACGCAGGACTGGTGCATCTCAAGGAACTGACTGCCTTGCAGACGCTCAAACTCGGCAACACGAAGATCACCGACGCGGGGCTGGGGCACCTCAAAGGACTGACCAACCTGCAGACGCTCGACCCGCCCAAACAGATCACCGACGCAGGGCTGGCGCACCTCAAAGAGTTGGACAAGCTGCAACACCTCAGTCTCTACCAAACCAAGATCACCGACGCAGGGTTGGTGCATCTCAAGGGGCTGACCAACCTGCAGACGCTCAACCTCCACGGAACCAAGGTCACCGACGCGGGGCTGGGACACCTCAAGGGGTTGACCAACCTGCAGAGCCTCAGCCTCAGCGGTAGCCAGACCACCGACGCGGGGCTGGTGCACCTCAAGGGCCTGACCGATCTGCGGAACCTCAGCCTCACCAAAACCACATTCACCGGTGTGGGACTGGCGTCCCTCAAGGGGCTGACCAAGCTGCAACACCTCCGCCTCGAGCGAACCGAGATCACCGACGCAGGGTTGGTGCATCTCGACGGGCTGACCAACCTGCAGAGCCTCAGGCTCTACGAAACCAAGGTAAACGACGCGGAGCTGGTGCACCTCAATGGGTTGACCAAGCTGCAGACGCTCGACCTCACCGGTAACCAGATCACCGACGCGGGGTTGGTACACCTCAAGGAACTGGCCGAGCTGCAGTACCTCTTCCTCGGCGGCACCAAGATCACCGGCGCCGGGCTGATGCACCTCAAAGGGCTGCCCAAGCTGCGGCATCTCAGCCTCGACCGCACCAGGGTCACCGACGCAGGGCTGATGCACCTCAAGGGTTTAACCAACCTGCAGCAGCTCAGCCTCAGGGGAACCAAGATCACCGGTGTGGGGCTGGTGCACCTCAGGGGGCTGACCAGGCTGCAATCCCTCGGCCTCGACCGTACCCAGACCACCGACGTGGGGCTGGTGCACCTCAAGGGACTGACCAAGCTATCGATACTTGGCCTCCGCAACACCAAGGTGACCTCTGCGGGCATCGCTAACCTGACGAAGTCGTTGCCCGAGTGCTGGATTCCGGGGTTGTATTCCCCTCGCGGGGGGGTGGAGGGGAGTTCCAGTGATTCGTCAAAGCCGAAATAGGGCGAGGCATCACCGCACCCGAGATCTCCGGCGCGAAGAGCATCACCTTCGCTCAATGGCCAAAGAGCATGAAGGACATCGCCGCCACGCTGGCAAACCTGGCTGACTGAGAGTGGTCTCATCAACCTGGCCAAACGAAGAGCATTCCGAGTGGAGGGGTGAGATTGTCAGTGGAAGCGGGGGGCCGCGCATTCGCACATCTCCTCGCCAGCCAATCAGACAAAGAGCTCTCGGATCGGCTCCCCGACGGTCATCAGTCGGGCGAGGCCGGTGGGTATGCTGCTGTCGAGGCGGGCTTTGCCGGGATCAAAGACGGTCTGCAGAATTGTCGCCAGCAGGTGTTGCGGCAGGTACTGCTTAGTCGTTGCTTCGCCGCCGTTGCGATCGGTCTTGCCGATCACCTGGCCCATTTCCAGTCCACCACCGGCCACCAGCAACGGGGTCAACCGTCCCCAGTGCCCGGTGCCACCGTTGCCCTGCTTCTTCGGCGATCGCCCCATTTCGCCGGTCACCAGCAACAACACCTTGTCGGTCAAACCACGATCCTCAAGATCGTCGATGAACGCCGCGATCGCATGATCGGCCTGCGATCCCAGCACGTTCATCCCCTCGACGGTGGCCGGGTTGTTCCCATCGTTGTGGAAGTCCCAGGTGCAATCGACAACCGTGACGAATCCGCAGCCTCGCTCGACCAACCGCCGGGCCATCAGCATCTGTTGCCCCAGCAGGTTGGTGATCCGTGACTGGTTGACCTTGTTGTTGTAGTGCGAACCGCCCTTGTGCCAGTCTTCCATCCGGAACAGCGGCCGTGTGTCATACCGACGCAGCGTTTTCGCATCTTCTTTCGTCAGGTCAAAAGCCCCGGAGATTCCCTTGAGCAGGACGTCGTAGGCCTGGCTGCGAATCTCTCCCAGCCCATCCCGCTCGCCGGCCGTCTGCAGCCGTTGGCGAAACGAATCGAGTTGTCCCAGCAGCAGCCGACGATCGTCAAATCGATCGCGGGGCAGCTTCAGGTCGAAATTTTCGGCCAGTTGTTCACCACCATCCAGAAACAGGCTCTGGTATGGCGAACCCAGTTGCCCGGGCTGGCCGTAGTGCTCCTTGATGTATCCGAACCGAAATGGCCCGGTGGGGGTTCCCAACTTGAGTTCCGGATCAATCCCCTCGGGCAAAACCACCACTGACGACGGCATTGCCGTCTCGGGGTGATTGGCGCCAATCAGCCGGGCATGGTGGGCTCCCATGGTGGCCTTCAAGGGGCTGTTGCCAGTCAACAATGGATCGGGATTGTGTCCGGCATCGCCCGAACCAAACGATCGAACAATGGCCAACCGGTCGGCCCGCTCGGCCAACTGCGGAAACGCCGACCCAAAGGTCACTCCGGGAAGCCGGGTCGAGATCTCACCGATGCAACTGCGGACGCCACTGGGGGCATCCATGTTCGGGTCGAAGCACTCAACCTGGGGCGGGCCGCCCTGGAGGAACAACAGCACCACGGCCTTGTCACGAGCCCAGGTCGGCGTGGCGGCAACCGAGTCAGAGTCCAGCAGCCCTGGCATTGCCAGTGCCCCGGCTCCAAGACTGCCGGCGCGGAGAAACTCACGTCGAGTCGACTGGCTCCTCCCAAAACCGGCATCTCGAATGACCAGCATCTCTGCTCCTCAATCCGGGCTTCCCTGCTGCTTTATCGGCACTTCGCTGCCTGCTTTATGTCAAAACAGCCTCGAGATGTAAATGTGACACTTTCGGACCTTTTGCCCCGGTCTCTCTTCACGTGTCGCCGGATCGGCTGCAGGACGTGACGGGATGCAAGATCGTCACGGCGACACGTGAGGGCGGTGTCGAGAACCCGTCGGTGCGTTAGGATCGAGGCAGAGTTCCGAGTTCGAATTGACCCTGACGGGGAGTCCCTCGCATGCCGTTCCTGCCCCTGTTGCTGCGCCGATGTCTTGTCGTGTTGATGGCCGTAATGTCATGTCGCAGTGCGGCCGACGCCGATGAGGTGGTCGTCCCGGTGGCCGTCCAGGCGTCCTCGAACCAGGGGGTCGGGGGCGATAACCCGATGTGGCATGTGGACACCCTGAAACTGGGGGCCAGGGCCTTTGATGTCCGACTGGGAAGCAACGGGCCATTTGGCCTGATCGGCTACCCCGGTTGTGCATCGCCTGATCAGGCGAGATATCCCGGCCACGACTGGTACCGCGCAGAACCCAATCAACATCCCAAGCCGCGGGGAATGTGGTTGACCGCCGATGGCGGACACAAGGATGCCTGGTTGGAATTTGAACTGCCGGCCGTTACCGAACTCTCAGAACTCTGGGTCTGGAACTGGAACGACGGCCCGGAAATCGGTCGAAGAGTACGGCGACTGGTCGTGCGGACATCGGGCGCTGTGGCCCAGGCGGGAAGGCTCGGGAAGGTGGAGTACGACGGTCTCTCCGAGAAGATTGACTTCCCGAATGTGGGCCAGGTGCAGGGGCGGCGGCCTGACGTTGTGTTCCGGTTCCCCAAGGGGACCCGTAGCCGGTACGTCCGACTCGAGAAGATCAACAACTTCGGCCCCGACCGCTCGCTCGGCCTCGCGGAGGTGTTTCTGCTGAAGCCTTCGACCGGTGGTGATCAAGACGTGACAGGCCGTGTCGAATCGGTCACCGATCCCGGCACCGAACCGCACTGGCACCTGTTTCTGGACAACCATTCGATCACCCGCAGCACCGGTTTCCGTCGCGTGCTGCACCATCCGCGGAAGCGAGGCGTGGTGCTGAAAGCCGAAAAGGCCTGGGAGACATTCGGCGTGACACCGATGTATGTCGGACGACGACCAGACGGGACCTACGAGTGCTATTACCAGACACTCTGGCGGAACCGCGGCGGCGGCTACCACAACACGATGGCCTACGCGGTCAGCAAGAACGGGCTCGACTGGCAAAAACCGGCATTGGGACTGGTCGATGCCCCGACCACCATCCACGAGCATCCCCGGTTGCCGTTGGGCGTATCATCAGGTCGCGGCAAGCAGAACAACCTGGTCCCGATCGGGCATCCGCGTGACTTGATGCTGCACGGCAACGTGAAGGATCCGAAAAAACGTTTCGCTCTGACCACGTCATTCCATGTTGGGGCCCCGCTGGTGTTCGCGGCGCAGACGCCGGACATCCTGGGCGACCCGGACTGGAGAAAGAAGCTGGGGCGGAGCGTTGGCATCAAGCCCAGCCACTACAACGCGTTGGAGTTCTGGGACGACCAGCACGAAGAGTGGGTGTACATGCGCCAGGCACCCAACCATCCACCGGTTCGTTGCGGCGGCCGTTATGCTTCCAAGGATCTCAAGAACTGGACGCTCGAGCACTACATCTATCCCGATTGTGACGACTCGAGTGATCCGAGAAGTTTCGACGAGGTGTACGGCGTGATGTCGATCCACGTCGAGGGCCTGGTGCTGGGGTTCCTGGAATGGTTCAAGGGCGACCGGACCCACGGCAATCCCAATCTCTATGAGGACGGACACAACCGCCCGACCACTGCCGAGGGGCTGATTGGCAAGTCGGTGTCCAAGGGGACGATGGAACTCCGCCTGGCCGCCAGCCGTGACGGGGGAATAACCTGGGACCGCTCGGTCAGTCGACGACCCTGGATTCGCCATGGCAGCGAACAGGATAGCGAGGACCGCCTGGTACGAATTGTCTGCCCACCGTTGCGGATGGGCGACGAGGACTGGTTCTACTGCAGCCAGTACGACGGCGATCACGCCACCGGAGGTGGCTACTACCACGACCGCGACGGCACCAGGATCGAGGGAGTGCTCTACACCCAGAAACACAACCGGTACGTCAGCCTGCAGGCACACAACGTCCCACAGATCCTGATCACCAGGCCGATCAAGGTCACCGGCAAACGACTGCAGTTGAACGTCGATGCCAATCGCGGCCGGGTGATGGTTGGGATCGGCATCGACAAGGTGATCCGTCACAAGCAGGGCAATTGGCCGTTCCGGGCCAAGTTGCCCCACTACATGGTCATCGACCGTTGGCAGCGATCGCACCTGGAGAAAGGGTTTGGCGTGACCGACTGCGTGGAGGTTCGCGAAAACTGCATCGAACACGACGTGCAGTTCAAGCAAACGTCGGTCGAGAAGCTGATGGGCAAGACCGTGCGACTCTACATCGTCGTACAGGATGCGGACCTGTACGGGTTCCGTTTCAAGTAGGCCGGCGAGTTGAACGCCGGGGCTGCGGTGAGGGGAAACCCCGCCATGATGTCACACTGCGACGACGTCCAGCATCGCGGCCAGGACCACCAGTTGAAACAGGACTCTGGACTCCGGATACTGACGCCGCATGAGATCAGCCGTGTGTACCGTGATCCGCTGCTAGAGAGAACCCATGAACAAAGCCGAAGATCAAAGCCTCGGTGACCTGCACACGTACGACGGCGGAGCCAGGGACACCGTCCCCAAGAGTCTCGGTGACGAGATGACGATGGGTGGTGGCGCCCCGACGGACGACTCGCTGTTTGATGACGACATGGAAGTGGTTGACCTGTTTGCCCGCTACACGATCGAAGGTGAACTGGGCAAAGGCGGCATGGGCGAAGTGCTGCTAGCGACCGATACACGACTAGAACGCAAGGTCGCCATCAAGCGGATCCTGGGCGAGGGTGCC
>Ga0163108_10003553_pt1 | contig 11087 bp, 11 predicted proteins | sample Fk1155metaG_FD_109644 | JGI IMG/M metagenome (GOLD analysis project Ga0163108, IMG submission 109644) | Marine microbial communities from the Central Pacific Ocean - Fk160115 155m metaG | ecosystem: Environmental > Aquatic > Marine > Oceanic > Photic zone | place: The Central Pacific Ocean...
ACCTTAATGAAGAATTTTTAGCAGCAATAGACATCCATTAAGTTTCTAATTATGGTTAATCTCGGCTTCAATTGTATATCTAAGCATTCAAGCTCCCTTTTATATTCATTGAGTGCTGCCTTTGAAATACAGATCAATAATCTTATCTGATATCTCTGATGCATCAATTCCTTCATTATTACAAAAAACCATTACTGAAAATCTTAAATCTTCAAATCTTGAATAATTAGCCGTATACCCAACCCATGAGCCAGAATGAGACCATCTTCTTTTACCGTTCTTATAATCAAAATTTTGAGCAAAAGCATAGGTATCTTCATCTCTATATGCCTTATTGTTTTGCCTACTTGTGATAGCAGACTTTTTGAAAAAATTCTGCTCCATAGTTCTAATTAAATCAGATTCTTTATTGCCCAACTTATTCTGATAAAAATTGTGATCCCATTTTATAAAATCATTTATGGTCGTATAAACACCGCCATCACCCACATTACTCAGATTAGTCATATTGATCTCATATTCGTGAGGATAGTTCTCTCTTGGTGAATAAGCATCAGTCCTATTTTTTACGATCAAATTAACATTATCATTAAAGAAAGAATCTGACATCTGCAAAGGTTCGAATATATTTTTATCTGAAAATTCACGTAAACTCATATTACTGATATTTTCAACAACTTGACCTAAAAGACCGTAACCGAGATTGCTGTACCAAAATTTAGTTTCCGGTTTCATGATCAAAGGCAAAGTTTTAAACAGCGAGTATATTTCATCATTTGACATGTAATCCTGATTTCCCCATCTGAATTCTTCATCTATGGCATTGAGAAAACGATCAGGGTAATCGCTATACTCATAATCGCCTAAACCACTAAAATGATGGATTAAATGCCTGATAGTCACATTATCTTTGTAATCAATGAGATCGGGTATGTGTTTTTTTACTGTATCGTCAAATGATAAATGCCCACTCTCCTCTAGCAAAGCTAAGGACATGGCAGTGAATTGCTTGCTTATTGAGCCCATGCGAAATACTGAATCAGGAGTAATCTTAATTCCATGCTCCATATTTGCCATGCCATAGCCGGCTTTGTGTAAAAATTCATTATTCTTTATAACGCCAACTGCACACGCAGGCTCTTCTTCAAGATCGACATGATCAAAGAAAAGATCAATATTTTTCGAGAAATCACTTTGTTTTGCTTCGGTCATAGAAAAACAAAATAATATAATGAAAATAAAAGTCAGTTTTTTCATTACGTCATCCAATTAACTTGTAAGTTCAGCAACTGTCCATTCAGGAATACAGTTCGTGTAATTTTTAATGTCTTCTCGCAAGGGTATGACATTGTCACTTCTACGAAAAGTATTGAAATCATCAACATCAGATTCCGATTCGACCGTTAATACAAAAACTGCAGGAGAGCGTAACTCTGTTTCGTTCATCATCACACAAGAATTAAATTCAGCATGCATACTGATATAGTTAACTTGATCTTTGAGTAACTTCTTAGCTAACGGCATGTGATGGGACATATAATATTCTTTATCGAAATACATATCGTCCCTAGGTATATAAGTTGCTCGAATTGCAAACATTCAGTTTAGCTCTTGGTCTAATGATGCTTTTAACACAGCCTCAGCAATCACCAAATCTTGAATAGCAACACCCGTTAAATCCGCTACGGTTATCTCGCTGTCAGCTGTTCTCCCTGTTTTAGTTTTATCGAACAATTGACCCATTTCTATAAGCTGAGATTTTTTGATCGCATCATGTTTAATGGCTTGATGGATTTCGCCTCTAAGTAAATTTTGCTCAATGCTGTCTGCTACAATTATGTCGGCATTGGCGAGAATTCGATAATCAAGTTCACATTTTTCGAGTGTATCTGAGCCAACGGCCGTAATATGTGTGCCCGGCTGAATCCAATTGGATTGAATAATTGGCTCTTTAGAAGATGTGGTGGTTAGTATTAATCTTGACTCTTCGACCGATGAACTCAAGTCAGATGTAACGATAAGCTCAACATCAAGATCAGATAAATCGTTCTTTGCATTATTCGCTTTATCAGTATCTCTGCCCCATATATGCAATTTTTCAATAGGCATCAAATCGCATAAAAATTTTGCTTGATATCTAGCTTGAACTCCTGTTCCAACAATCAAAGCATCTTTAACGTCCTTACATGCTAATTCTTGAGAAATAATTGCGCCGGCAACACCTGTTCTAATATCGGTTAAATTTGCATCGTCAATTAAAATGGCTTCTGTTTGCCCTGTAGATAAATTAAATAACAGCATCATGCCTTGACCGGGCTTAATGCCTAATTCCTTGTTACCAGAAAAGCCGGAAGCAATTTTTACTACATAGTATTCACCACCTTTAATGTAACCATACTTAATGTGAACATCGCCAGGCGGATCATCCATAATCAACTCGCCCACTGGAGGTATCTCTGACAATCCTTGAGAATATTTTATAAATCCTTGTTTCATGGGCTCAAAAACATTAATTTCTTTTAATAACGGGTGTATTTGCTGCCAATTTAGAATAATAGGACTCATAACTCTTTTCTCTTAAGCGTTGAGTACTTTTGGTAAAACTTGGACAAAAACTTTCATTTCTTCAGTAGTGCCCATGGTAACTCGGGCCCAATTCTTTCTTGGAGGAAAAGATCTTGCCGTATCAACACCATTCTCCCTCATCATTCTTCTAAATTTCTCGTGCGGCATCTTTGGATCAAGAAAAACAAAATTACCCACTCCATTCGCATAATCAAGCCCCAGTTGATCGCATAAATTAAAAACAAGTTCACGCCCTTCTCTGACTTTTCCACGGCAATAAACCTGAAACTCAGGCTGTTTTAGACTGGTTGATGCAGCGTGAACGGCTAATGGCCCCATAAATTTACACATCTTATGACTGGTGATCTTCTTTGATACGTCTGGCGGAGCTATACTATAACCTATTCGCATTCCTGCTAAACCATGTATCTTTGAAAATGTTCTGGTCACGATGACATTATGCCCTTTCTTAACAAAATCAGTCATTGTCTCGCGCTCAAAGTTATCCGTAAAATCTAAATAAGCTTCATCTATTAACACCATCAAACTTTTCGGTACCGATGCACAAAAATCTCTAAGCTCAGATGGATCGACCATTGTTCCCGTTGGGTTATTTGGATTACATATATAAATCAATCCTATTTCATCGGTTATTTGATTGTGAAGCGCCTGTAAATCAAATTTTAATTCTTCATCGAGAGGCACAAATAAAGTCTTTCTGCCTATACCAGAAGTAAATTGAGGAATGGCTCCATAGCTTTGATCAGCAGTCAATACATGTTTACCTGAATCAGTATAGGCAAGAATTGAGGCACACAACACTTCAGATGATCCTGCTCCTAAGACAATATAATCAGAAGATACGTTTTCGTGTTCTGCAATTTGCTTGACTAATTCTTTTTGTGTTGCGTAATAATAGCGATTCGCCTTATAAAGGTTATTGCTTAATATTTTCTTAACAACTGATGATGGACCATACGGGTTTTCATTGCCAGATAGGTCAACCAGTTGTGTTGTTAAGGCATTCTCAGCAAATGCCGAACGAACATTTAGATTATTAGCTGCAAAGCCCACAGCACTCAATCCACTAATTTTCATTAATTCACGCCTAGTAATACTCATTTGGCTCTCCAACTTGTTTTTTTCTGATTTGTATGTAGCTTAGCATATAGAACATCATTAATTTTTCTGATAAATAGTTGAGAATGAATATGGCAAAAGAAAAGATTTACGCAAAATTAGGTGCTTTGGCATACATAACATGGGGAATACTGCATATCCAAGTATCACGATTAGTATTCTCTTTAGGTGACACCCTTGAACCTGGAATAATTCAAGGGCGGATAAATCAAGATGCATTTAATTTAATGTTTTTCGCGTTATTTGCCATAACCATTGCAATTTGGATGAACTGGAAGAACAGTCGTTTGGGTTACTGGCTTAACTTGGTGGTAATTAGTGCGGCGGATATCGGTTTTATCATTTATGTACTGTTGCCCGGGTACGTTCCTATTAACCCAGGAATATTTGGACCGATACTCTGGTTAATCGCTATTATCTTCTCAACACTGGGCATTAAGAGCAAAAAAAGTAAAGCTTTCTAATTACAATTTTGCTTCTTCTAATTGCCATGAAAACCCATCGGGTACTGTGCAATTAAAAGGTTTTACTTCCTCGCCTGGCACCCAAGCCATGTAACCGCTTAGAAGAACAGGTTCCAAGAAGATAGCAGGGTCAACTGCGATTATTTCCCAATCAAGCCGAGTTTCATCTTCACTTAAACGATAACGCTCAGACAATTTTAAATTACCACTTTGTGGTGTACCCAGATCATCAAAATACGGATAAGTAATATTATTCGTTTCAACAATCAATTCACCATCTTGCCACTTACCTTTCGAATAACCCAAAGGAGACGATTTATTGCTTTCTTCACCAGAAATACTGCCCATATGAATTACCCGCACAGCATCATTTAATTCAAAACGCATGACAATATTTCCTTCTTCTTCATAAAATCTCATGGGATATGGATTGTCCATAAGGTTAGGCATACCTGCGGGCACGCAACGCAATGCTGGATCATCGACCAATGGATTGTATTGTTTTATTGCTTCCTTAGCAGAGTCAGTCAACGGCCAAGGAGCTTCGCCTAAACCTTGATCGGTTCCAGGAACTTTTCGCGGTGACCACACTCTAAAGAAACCTTCGGCAGCAGCCTTTTCTTCTTCAATTTCTATTTGGGTGCGTTGTTTTGATCCATCGACCACAGGCAATGACTCAATCAAGCCTGCTCTTGCGGCCGAGCCAGGGAATAATGCATAAGTGTCGCCATTTTCAAATGTAATTGTTGATGCAACCATCGTTTTTAAACCACGTCGTGACGTTGGTCCAGTTGCAGTTACAACCGCTCCCTCTTTTACTGCATCTCTATCTAAACCGATTCTACGGAGTAAATTTACGGCACTAGCCTCTAGTTGCCATGTTTCAGATTCACCAGCATCATTAGTGGTCTCGATTTTCAGTTGCACGTGTGGATTTATCCACCTAATGGAGGTAATCGTTCCTTTTACCTTAGACACATTAGTGTAATCGTATAATGCAGATATTGAATGATGCGCATTGACGGCAACAAAACTCAAAGACAGAAAAATAAAGATGACAGCTCTTATCATTGAATATTTCCAGCCAAAATCAATCGGCAGCAAAACAATAGAAGAGTCCGATGCTTGCATTGCGTTCAATATCTTTTTGGTTGCATCCTAGAGAATAATGAGCAGAATTCCATATTGTTCCCCCTTCTCCATGTTGGCTATCAAAATGACCAACCCGAGCTCTTCCTTTACCACCTGTCCAGTCATTACAAGTTGCCGGTTTTCCTGTTTTGTGCTCAGCAATACCTCCAATACCTTCTTGTTCAACTGTTAACCTTCCGTCGGCTCCGCTTCCAGTCAACATATCATGAATTGTGGCAGGCTCTTCAGCGATTCCAGGATGCTTAGTGCCTAATTCTGTGAAAGAGTTTTCTCTTGTAATATCTTCATTGCCTTCGTGCAAATCCTGAAGATCAGTGGCAATAAGTTCCCCGTGAAAGTTATGCCAAGGTCCGCTGCCTATTCGATCACGTGCATCCTCTTTAGTAGTGCTCATGTAGGCACGCCATGTTTTCTTTTTTGCATCTGCATCTTCTGCCAATGACTGACAGTGAGCGTCCGCACCTTCAATGCCACCAAGATTAGCGCCAACGCCATCTTCTCCTTTCTTAGAGGCGCCGCTCACATTAACGCTTGTTACAAAAAAGCTCATGTTTTCGTTTGGTTTCTCAGCGAATGCAATTTTGATGCTGCAAACTGAAAAAAACGTCAAAACAAGAATGGCTAACGGATTATTAGTGGTTCTTGACTGCTTTCTAAGCTTCATAATATCTCTCACATATAAATTCCAATTATTTAATAATATACATGAAATAAACGAATTAGAAACTTCTAAGTCATAATATTAATTATATTTGAACGAATGATTAAAATAATAATACTTATAAATCAATTATTTATAATTATATATAAATGTATTGTATCATCAAGATTTGTAGTGATTACCTGTTTGATTCTTGAGAATAGCTATTCTTCTTTAAATTTTCTTATTTAGCTGGTATGAAAGTGAAATTATTATAGAATAGCGTTGCTTTTGCTATTTAATTGAATTTCGCGCTAATCACCAATAGTGACATCAGTCTATGCCTAGAATCCACAATATTCGAAATATTGCAATTATTGCTCATGTTGATCATGGAAAGACAACTCTTGTTGATCAACTATTAAAATATTCCGGAACTCTTGATCCTCGTGATAATTCACCGGAAAGAGTAATGGATTCCAATGATCTTGAACGTGAACGAGGAATTACAATATTATCAAAGAACACATCAATCACTTGGAATGATCACCAGATCAATATAGTAGATACACCAGGTCATGCAGATTTTGGTGGTGAGGTAGAAAGAATTCTCTCTATGGTTGATAGTGTTCTGCTTCTTGTGGATGCTGTAGACGGTCCAATGCCACAAACTAGATTTGTTACACAAAAAGCATTTACTAGAGGTCTCAAACCAATTGTAATTATTAACAAAATTGATCGAAATGGTGCAAGGCCAGATTGGGTGCTCGATCAAACCTTTGATCTTTTTGATAAACTCGGAGCAACTGACGAACAACTTGATTTTGCAGTCGTCTATGCATCGGCTTTATCTGGTTATTCTAGCCTTGAACCTCAGGATAAAAATGGTGACATGACTCCATTGTTATCTACAATTATATCTCATGCGCCTCCCCCTATAGTTGATCTTGAGGGACCATTTCAAATGCAAATTTCTAGTTTAGGATACGACCCTTATATTGGTGTTCTAGGGACAGGAAGGATTCAACGAGGAAAGATAAAATCCAACACACCAATAGCCATTGCTGCAAAAGATAATTCTGGAAAAAATGCAAGAATATTGGATTTATTTGGTTTCGATGGCCTTAAAAGAGTAAAAATTGATTCTGCTCATGCCGGAGACATCATTACTATTTCTGGAATAGAAGACCTATCCATATCAGATACCCTATGTAATCGCGATCATATTGAATCGCTCCCTCCGCTCAAAGTTGATGAGCCAACGATAAGCATGACTTTCCAAGTGAACAAATCCCCATTCTCAGGGAAGGATGGCAAATATCTAACCAGCAGACAAATTCGTGAACGTTTAGATAAAGAATTGACTCATAATGTTGCACTTAAAGTAGAAAATACTGGTGATCCAGATAAATTTCGTGTTTCAGGTAGAGGAGAACTTCATCTTTCTATTTTAATTGAAAACATGCGAAGAGAAGGTTTTGAGTTAGCCGTTTCTAGGCCTGAAGTAATTTACCGAGAAATTGACGGCAAAATACATGAACCATGGGAACAGCTTACGGTTGATTTTGAAGAAGATTACCAAGGAGTGATTATGACGAAACTGGCTGATCGAAAAGGCAAATTAATCGAAATGATTCCTGATGGTAAGGGCAGAGTTAGACTTGATTACAATATACCTACTCGAGGTTTGATAGGTTTCAGAACAGAGTATTTATCTGCTACATCGGGCACAGGTCTTATCTATCATATTTTTGACAAATATGACTTGCGAATCGAATCGACTCTTGGTCAGCGTAATAATGGTGTTTTAATATCCATGGTACCTGGAAAAGCATTAGCCTATGCATTGTATAATTTACAAGAACGTGGAAAGTTAATGACCAAACATGCGGATGAAGTCTATGAAGGTATGATTATCGGTATTAACAGTAGAACTGATGATTTAAATGTAAATCCCACAAAAGCAAAACAATTAAATAATATGAGAGCCTCAGGAAATGATGAAAATATCGTTCTTACACCACCAATAAATTTTTCACTAGAGCAAGCATTAGAATTTATAAATGATGATGAATTAGTTGAAGTGACGCCCAGTAATATAAGGATTAGAAAAAAACTTCTTACAGAAATTGAACGCAAAAGAGAAGCAAGATAGTATTTTCCAATAAGAAAGAGATTTGATCAAACTCTTTGGGAGAGGACATGGCAACTGTATTAATAACCGGTGCAAATCGTGGTATTGGTCTAGAATTTGTAAAACATTACTTAAATCGTGGCGATCAAGTAATCGGAACTTATCGAAATATAACAAGCTCTGATGAATTAATTCAAATGGATGATGTTCACGATAGTTTGCAAACACTTACTTTGGACGTAAGTTCAGATAAATCACTAAAGAATTTTCCGAACCAGTTGAACGATATAACAATCGATATCTTTATCAATAATGCCGGTGTATTCGGTCCCCGGAATTCTGCATTTAACAATGTAGATGAGAAAACCTGGATTTCGACTCTACGAGTTAACACCATCGCACCACTACTTCTGACGCAATTAATTATTGAGAATTTAAGAAAAAGTTCGGTGAAAAAACTAATCTATATTACTTCGAAGATGAGTTCTATCGACGATAATAAAGGTGGTGGATCGTATGTCTATCGAAGCTCAAAAACTGCGTTAAACGCTGTAGTAAAAAGTATATCTGTTGATCTCGCTGATGATGGAATGCTCGTAGCCCTATTGCATCCTGGATGGGTGAGAACAGATATGGGAGGACCAAATGGATTAATTGACACGACTACGAGTGTATCCGGAATGATTAAAGTGATTGATGAGTTAGAACAGTCGCGTTCCGGTAGTTTCTTTAATTATGACGGCACAGAAATTCCATGGTAGTTATTCGAGTAACGCAACAGAGCAGCAAGATATTATTTTTCAAAAACTTACATTGGAACTCGGAATCTCCTAGAAATCTATGCAGTCTACAACTGTCAAGACCAAATAAAGATGACCTATAAAGCCAACATAATCGTCTCTAGCGAACAAATACCCGAGAAGTATAGAGCTTTCAGGCCTAAATTAGTTCAACTTTTAGGAAGGTATTTTCTTAAAGCATTTAATTGGAGAGTTGAAGGCTCAATACCTGCAGTACCTGATAATCAGAACATCATTATTATCGTCGGGCCGCACACTTCCAATTGGGACGGAATTTTTGGCTTTGCTGCAATATTAGGGCTGGATGCAAAAATCACTTTCTTTGGTAAGCACAGCTTGTTTAAGAAACCTATTTTAGGGGGATTTTTAAACTACATGGGTGGAATTCCTGTCGATAAAACCAAGCCAGGAATTGGTCTAACAGATATTGTGATACAAAATATGTCTAAGCTAAATGGTTCTTTGCTGGCAATGTCACCTGAAGGAACTCGCGCGAAGACCGAAAAGCTTAAATCAGGATTTTTAAGGATAACTCATGCTACAGAGGGCAAAGTATTTTTCGCCGTTTTTGACTTTGAAAACAAAAAGATACTATTAGATTCATTTTTTGAGATTTCTGGAGATTACGAACGTGACCTCGCCTACGTTAGAGAATATTACAATAATTTTCAAGGCAAGTACCCCGAGAATTATTGAAATGAAAACATTATAAACTCACAAATACTTTCTAGAATTAACGAAATTTGGCAATAATTGCATCTAACAGATCTTCACTCTGATCCCAGTATTGAAGTTCTTTATCACCATCGGCGTTTGGCCATGATGAATACAGTGCAATCACGATTCCAGCTTCAGGTGCGATACGAAGAAATTGCCCATGAATACCAACACCACTGAGGTCACGTTCTTCATTTCCTTTTCCCCACCAGAACGAACGATAATATGGCTCTAAATTATCGGCAGACTCATAAGGCCAGGTTGAGTCACCCAATTGATCATGCATATCTTCTATAAAAGAAGCTGGTACCACCTGCTCTCCAAATGCCTTTCCCTTGTTAATTACCAATAAACCCATACGACCCAGATCTCGCAAAGTCGAATTCATACCGCGACTACCAAGTGCAAACCCACTCTCATCAACAGTAATAAAAGCGTCAAATTCTGCACCCATTGGTTTCCAGATATAATCAGAAATTAACTCCGGCAAAGATTCGCCTGTGGCCTCTTCTAGAACCCAGCCGAGAACGTCTGTCGAGCCAGAACGATAGTAAAATTTACCAATATTCGCCTCATTGCGACCAATTGTTGGAAAGAAATCGTAACCACCAAGAGGTAAATTTTCAGGGCAGTAATCACCTTCTATCCATCCAACTACACAATCTTGAAGTCGAAATGTTGTACTGAAATCAGGATAATCTTCTGTGTAATCTGATCCATCCTTCATATCCAATATCATCTGCAAAGAATCTGGGCCCCAACCACTGCCTGAAAGCTCTGGTATATAATGAGAAACTGTTTGCGAGAAATCAATAACGCCCTCACTCTCGAGCTTGCCAGCCAACAAACCAACTACTGATTTTGAAATCGAATTCATCAAATGAGGTTTATCTTTAGCTAAGTGACCATAATATTTTTCAAAGAGAATATTGCCGTTCTTAAGGATCAATAATCCGTCAATATACCAATCTCTCACAATCTGATCGATCGATTGTAGTCGACCATCATGCTTGATATTGAAGCTTTCGATAAACGCTTCATCTTTTTTAAGAGTTAAAATCTGATTATTTGCGTGTGAGATATTAGCAGATGGTAATATTTCACGAATATGACTATAACTCCACCTATTAATTGGCCCAAACTGAAAATTAGTAAGAGTTAAATTATCGGGACGATCACTATTTTCACTAAGACCAACACTAGTAAGAAGGCAGCTAAGTAAAGTTATTATATGTAGTTTCTTTATCTTCATTAGGCAACACTACACAATCCTGTAAAACTTGGAAAGAGCTTGTTGATTTGGCAAAGAAAATAATACAAAAAACCCTTCCCTAATCTTCCAAAGAAAATCAACAAAGAGGTTTAATTGGATATTATCAATGACTTATCATGGTGCCCGGAGCCGGAATCGAACCGGCACGTCCTTTCGGACAACGGATTTTAAGTCTATTAATGCGTTCTATTGCCTATTGCCT
>Ga0163108_10003555_pt1 | contig 11083 bp, 8 predicted proteins | sample Fk1155metaG_FD_109644 | JGI IMG/M metagenome (GOLD analysis project Ga0163108, IMG submission 109644) | Marine microbial communities from the Central Pacific Ocean - Fk160115 155m metaG | ecosystem: Environmental > Aquatic > Marine > Oceanic > Photic zone | place: The Central Pacific Ocean...
GTTCGGATGCAATTAGGCTGCCTCGCTTTGTTGGATGTCTGACGTCTTTCCTAGATGGACCAACAGGTTGCCGGGCCAAATCATATTTGGCCTTTTGCTCATTGGAGGAGTGGTGACTGCTGGTCTGAGTTACTATTTCACGCCCAAGTACACCCGGGTCGGGTATCAACCCACCCAGCCGGTGCCCTTCTCGCATTCCATTCACGTGCAGCAGTTGGGGCTCGACTGCCGCTACTGCCATGAGGGGGTGGAGAAGTCGTGGTATTCAAATGTACCGGCGGCGGACACCTGCATGAACTGCCACAGCTCAGTTCGGGCGGATGATCCGAAGCTTGAGCCGGTGCGGGCCAGTTACAAGGATTCGAAAAAGCCGGTCGAGTGGGTGCAAATCCATAAACTCCCGGATTATGTGTTTTTCGATCATTCGGTGCATGTTAACCGGGGCGTGAGTTGTGTGGAGTGCCACGGCCGGGTGGATCTGATGGATGAGGTGCGGCATGAGAAGCATTTCAGTATGGCGTTTTGTCTGGACTGCCATCGCGATCCGGAGCCGCGCTTGCGCCCGCTGGACAAGATCACTGACTTGGCATGGACGCGGCCGAAGGAGGGCGATAAACGGGATTTCGTTAAGGAGTGGCATATTAAAACCTCGGAAAACTGCTCTGCTTGCCATCGATGAACGATAAACTAACTCCCTCAAACGGGCAAAAGAGTGGCCCACGCTACTGGCGCAGTCTTGAGCACAAGGCTGATTCGCCGGAGTTTCGCGAGTTCGTTGAGAATGAATTTCCGTCAGGGGTGGATTTGATTGACGACCCGGTTTCGCGTCGAAACTTCATGAAGATCATGTCCGCCTCGTTTGCGTTGGCGGGCCTCGGCGTGAGCGGTTGCCGCCGTCCGGAGCACAAGATTTTGCCGTTCTCGAAGATGCCGGAGAATTACGTGCACGGCACGCCGCAATATTATGCTACCGCTATGCCAACTCGTGGCACGGCTGTGCCGCTGGTGGCCAAGTCGTACGACGGTCGGCCGATCAAGGTGGAGGGCAACGCTGAGTATCCAGGCAGCAACGGGGGGACGGATCAATACGTGCAGGCATCTATTCTGAGCCTGTACGACCCGGATCGCGGGATTAATTTCAAGCGGGCGGACTATTCTGTGCGTGGCGGTGTTGAGGTCACTGAATTCACCGAGGACGGCAAGAAAACCTTAAAAATTGAACCGAAGGCGGGAGTGCTTAAGTTGCTAGAAGGCTTGGCCAATAGCAAAACTCACGTGTTGATGGAGCAGAGCAGTTCGCCATCGCGTGCGCGCCTCGTCGACGGTCTCAGGGCCAAGGGGGTCAATTTCTACGAGTACGAGCCGATCGATTTTTCCGTTCACGCGGAGGCGGCTGCCATTGCGTTTGGCCCCGGGGTTGAGCCGTATTACAAACTCGCCGAGGCCAAGGCGATCCTGTCTCTCGACTGCGATTTCCTCGGCACAGAGGAATCTGCGTACCAGCATATTCGCGGTTTCGCCGAAGGGCGTCGCGTGAAGGATGACACCAAGGAAAATCCGGCCGATTCGATGAACCGCCTCTACTCTGTGGAGGGTATGTTGACGCTGACTGGCACGAACGCCGATCACCGTTTGCGTATTCCCACTGGGAGTGTGATTCGGGTGGCTGCGTTGGCTCTGGCAGAAGCACTGGATGGGATTGGTTCGGATGGTGCGCAGGATGGGATTAGCCAACTTAGGGCATTCGCTGCAGATCTTAGCAAGGACTTTTCAGATAGTCATGCAACCGAGGGCCAGACCAAGGCCGATACAGCCAAGTGGGTGGGTCAGTGCGTCGCCGACTTGGTGCGCTTGGCCAAGCGCGGCGACAAGACGCTGGTCGTGGCCGGGTACCGTCAGCCTAAGGAAGTGCACTTGGCTGCCATGGCGATGAACGAGTTGCTCGGCAACGTGGGATCGACCCTCCTGCTGCGCAGTGTCAAGCCAAGCGGGAACGGCAGTATTGCCGATTTGGTCGATCAATTCAAAGATGACGACAATCTCGTAGTGTTGGGCGGCGACCCCGCCTACAATTCGCCGGCAGACTTGGACTGGGCCAAGTTGGTTGACCGGGCCGGCAGGGTGATCCGGCAAGGCTACTACATTGACCAGACCGCTCAGGATGCCGATGCCTACATTCCGGCAGCGCATTATCTCGAGTCGTGGGGCGACGCACGCACAAGCGACGGCACATTGGTGCCGGTGCAACCGTTGATTGCCCCGCTGTTTGGCGGCATGACCGAGTTGGAAGTGTTGGCTCGGCTTGGTGGAGGAACAGAGAGCGACCCGTACAAGATTGTTCGCAAAACGTTTGAAGGCATCGCCGGCGAGGGCGACACGCAATGGGAGAAATTTCTGCACGATGGTTTTCTCGCTGAAAGCGCAAGCGGCGTTGAGAACCGGGAATACGACTGGGAAGTTGCACAAGCCGCCTGGCTGGATGGGGTCGAGCCGGTGAAGCCTCCGAGCAAGGGCCACTATGAGGTTACTTTTTATCGCGACCACAGCGTGGACGATGGTCGCTGGTGCAACAATGGCTGGCTGCTCGAGACGCCGAATCCCGTCACACGGATCGCTTGGGACAATGTGCTGCTGATGAGCTACCAAAGCGCCCGCGAGTTGCTGGGTGAGGAGGCGGCTCAGGAGGCGTTGGATTTTGAGGAACTCGACAAAAAATCCGGTGGTTTGCCCGGGCGATTTGGTTTCCATTCCGATGCTGGTCATTTTTACCAAAAAGTTTACAAGCTCGAGGTGGGTGGCAAGACCGTGGAAGGCCCGATCTGGCTGTTGCCCGGCATGGCGGACAACGTGATTGGCGTGGCACTCGGCTACGGCCGTGGGCTGGGCAGGGTCGGAGGCGTAGCCGGGTTTGATGCGTACAGCATTCGCACTTCAAGTGCAGCCCATTTTGCTGGTGAAGCCAAGTTGGCGGAAAAGCCGTCTGCAACATACGAGGTGGCCTGCACGCAGGAGCAGGGCATCATGGATGGCCGGCCGGTCATTCGCGAGGGCAACGCAAACGATTTCAACGGCCACAAGGATTTCGTCAAACATTTCGACCTCGATAGCATCCACCACACGGCGCATATCACGAAGAACGGTGCCCGGTACGAGTGGGAAAAAGATCGTGGCGATCTTGCTGCGTCTCCGTACAAACACAATTTTGGCGGTGCCAGCAATGGTCCGAAGTACATGGACGAGGAGCGGCAGCAGTGGGGCATGGTGATCGACTTGGGTACCTGTGTTGGCTGCGACGCCTGCGTGCTGGCTTGTCAAAGCGAGAACAATATACCCATCGTCGGCAAGCAGCAATTGGCCATTGGGCGCGAGATGTCGTGGATTCGGATTGACCGCTATTTCTCGGGGGATGAGCACAACCCGCAGGTCAGCTATCAGGGCGTGGGTTGCCAGCACTGCGAGGATGCACCGTGTGAAAGCGTTTGTCCGGTGAACGCCACAGTGCACGATGAGGAGGGCTTGAACCTCATGGCTTACAATCGGTGCGTTGGCACCCGCTATTGCTCGAACAACTGCCCGTACAAGGTTCGGCGTTTCAATTACTACGACTACAATCGCCGGCCGTTTGGTGTTGAGGATGGCAAGCGAAAGCCGGGGGTGTTTTTCAACGATGACAACGACCTCAACAACAGCCCGCTCCATCCCGGCAACAAGAGCTCCAACGGCGAGTGGGAACTCGTGCGGTGGTACAAGGATCCGTCTCGAGGCAGCGTGCCGGGATTGGATGACGGCAAAAAGGAAAACGGCGCGTTCGATCCTGAATGGGACTTGATCAAGCTCTCAAAAAACCCGGATGTCTCTGTGCGCATGCGCGGTGTGATGGAAAAATGCACCTACTGTCTTCAGAGAATCCAGCGCGGGAAGATCGAGCAGAAAGTTGAGGCGAGAGATTCGGACAACGTCAAGGTGCCAGATGGCAAAATACAAACCGCATGCGAGCAGGTTTGCCCGGCAGATGCCATTGCCTTCGGCGATATATCGGACAAGGAAAGCGAAGTTTACCGCCAAATTCGACAAAACCGGAACTACTCCGTGCTGGGCTTTCTCGACACGCGTCCGAGGACAACCTACTTGGCCAAGCTTAGGAATCCCAACACGGCCATGCCGGATTACTATGACATTCCGAACTCCGTCAAGGAGTACAATGACGAGAACCACGGAAACGTATTCGGCGGCCCGTCACACGATAAAACCAACGGGCATGAGAAGGAGGCCAAGCACTGATGGCTGAGCATTCGGTTTCCTCATCCGTGAAGATCGCACCGCCGCCGGTGGAACTGGAGCGCGAGCACTTGGTGGCCAACCAACGCTCGATCGGCTGGCTTTCTGATACGGTGGCGAACGTCATCGAGAACAAGGCACCGCGGTGGTGGTGGATTGCGATCTGCATTAGCGTGTTGACGTCGATCTGGCTTCCGATCGGTTTGGTGTACCTGATCTCAACCGGCGTGGGTGTGTGGGGACTCAACCATCCAGTGGCTTGGGGTTGGGCCATTGTGAACTTCGTTTGGTGGATCGGCATCGGCCATGCCGGCACGCTGATTTCAGCCATATTGTTTTTGCTCCGCCAAAAGTGGCGTACGTCCATCAATCGCGCTGCCGAGGCGATGACAATTTTTGCGGTGATGTGCGCCGGCATCTTCCCGGCGGTGCACGTGGGCCGTATTTGGTTCGACTGGTGGCTCTTCCCTATTCCGACTGCGAATTCGATCTGGCCGCAGTTCCGCTCGCCGTTGTTGTGGGATGTGTTCGCCGTCTCAACCTATTTCACCGTGTCAGTGCTTTTTTGGTATATGGGCTTGATCCCCGATTTGGCCACGATGCGGGATCGCTTCCGCAAAGTTGCTGGCAAGGTCGTTGAACCTGCGGCGAAATTGCGCAACAAAGTCGCCCAAGTTTTTTATGGGTTGTTTTCGCTTGGGTGGACTGGTTCAAACCGGCACTGGCGAAATTACGAGAAGGCGTACCTGCTCTTGGCCGGGCTCTCCACCCCGCTGGTGTTATCGGTGCATTCGATCGTTTCGTTTGACTTTGCCGTGTCACAGTTGCCCGGATGGCACACGACCATTTTTCCACCGTACTTCGTGGCTGGCGCCGTGTTCTCAGGGTTTGGCATGGTGATGACGCTGATGATTCCGCTGCGCTCGCTTTACAAGGGCTTGGACGAGATTGTGACCGTTCGGCATTTGGAGTTGATGTGCAAGGTGACCCTGACGACCGGATCCATCGTGGGTTACGCCTATGGCATGGAGTTTTTTATCGCGTACTACGGGGGCAATCCCTACGAATTGTACGCCTTCAAGAACCGGGCCTTCGGTGATTATTACTGGTCCTACTGGTTGATGATCAGTTGTAATGTTGTCTCACCCCACCTGTTCTGGTTCAAGTGGTGCCGCACGACACCGTGGTTCATTTGGATCGTGACAATTTTCGTGAACATCGGCATGTGGATGGAGCGTTTTGTGATCGTGGTGACATCGCTGCACAACGATTTCATGCCGGGTAACTGGGGCTACTACTCGCCGACTTGGGTGGATGTCTGCACCTATATTGGCACGTTCGGTTTCTTTATGACTCTGTTCCTGTTGTTCTGCCGGTTTTTGCCACTCATTGCCATATCCGAGGTCAAGGGTGTGACACCGCAGGCTGATCCGCATCATCCCTTGGGAGGAGCTAAACACTGATGGATTCATTGGACGACTACCAGATTCCCTACGGGTTCATGGCCGAGTTTGACAAACCGGCAGATGTGCTGCACGCGGCTGAAAAGGTGCGTGACGCTGGCTATACCCGGTGGGATGTGCACACGCCGTACCCGATACATGGCATGGATGAGGCCATGGGCTTGGGGAACTCCAAAGTCGGTTGGTTCACTTTCATTGGTGGTTTGTGTGGTTTCTTCGGAGGGATGTTGATGATCTGGTACATGAACTCGTACGATTACGGCCTCCCGGTGGCCGGCAAGCCCAATTTCAGCCCGTTTGCCTCTTTTCCGGTAGCTTACGAGATGACCATCCTGCTCGGTGCCTTCGGTTCATTGGGTGGTATGCTGTTCCTGAACCGTCTGCCGCGTCTGCATCATCCGTTACTGAAAAATCTGCGGTTCGCGGAAGTGACGCATGACAAGTTTTATGTCGTTATCGAGGCTGATGACCCGAAATACGAAGAGGAGGAAACCCGGGGGCTGCTGGAAAAGGCTGGCAGTAGTCACATTGAACTGGTGAACGAATAATGCGTTACTTCATTACAGGATTTGTGGCCATTGTTTGTCTGGTTGTTGCCACGGCTGGTTTCCAGGGTTCGTTCACACGGAACAGCCCGGTCGAGGTGTTCCCGGACATGGATCGCCAGCCGAGGGTGCGCCCGCAGGCGGCGAATTTGTTCGATGAAATTCTCGGGGCAGGGGATGGACGTGGTTCCCGGCTGCCGGTTGCCGGTTCAGTGGCTCGTGGAGCGGTCGTTGGGGATGTGCCGGCAGAGACTGGCCGTAAGGCTGGCTCGGAGGATTGGATTGAAATCAACCCGATCGAGATGACAGCTGACACGCTTGGCCGAGGCCAAGAGCGATACGAAATTTTCTGTACCCCCTGCCATGGCCAAGCGGGTGACGGTGCTGGGATCGTCACTCAATACAGTTTCACCACGGCGGATTTGCACTTGCATCGCTTGGTTCAACTGCCCGACGGCTACCTGTTTGACGTTATCAGCAACGGATTCAACAAGATGACGAACGAAGTGGGGATCGAGTACAGTCGGATGCCCGCTTACAAGAGCAAAATCTCGGCAGGGGATCGCTGGGCTATCGTGGGCTATATCCGGGCGTTGCAGTATAGCCAACTGGGCAAACTGGAGGATGTAGCGGATTCCGGCAGGAAGGCCGGGTTGAAGAAGGCAATCGAGGGCAAATGATCGACTGAAAGATTTTATTCGTTCAATGACAGCAAAGAAGAAAGCCAGCGCTAAAAAGGCAGAATCGGAAATGAAGCTCCCGGATTGGGCTGGAAAGGTTCCGTTGATCCTGCTCATTGCGGGTGCGGTGCTGGCTTTGGGAGGTTTTGCTGCGGATCGGTCACATTTTGCCCATGCATGGCTGGTCTCCTTTATGTTCTACTTGAGCATTGGATTGGGAGCTTTCTTTCTTGTGCTGTTGCATTACCTGTTTGATTCGTACTGGATCGTGTCGATCAGGCGTGTGGCGGAGCATTTGGCCTGTCTGCTCCCTTTGATGGTGGTGCTGTTTGTCCCTATTGCCATCTGGTCGGGCAGCGAGTTTGTCGAGGTGGATCAGGATGCTGTCCAGCACCATGAGGAGCAGGTGCACAAAACCAGCGAAGCGGCTGAGAAGGCGACAGCAGTTAACCAAGACACTCACGAAGCGGGGCACCCCGAGAATGCTGATCATGGCCATGATAACGGTGGCAAGCGGGCGTTTTACCCGTGGATGCAATCCGAGAGGGAGTACAACCAAAACCACGAGACACACGATCACGCTTGGTATGCCAAGAAGGGGTATCTCAAGACCAGTTTCTGGCATTTGCGCTGGGTGTTTTGTTTCGTGATTTGGGGATTCTTTACGTGGACGCTGAGGAAATATTCGCTGGAGCAGGACAAAACTGGCGCTGCAGATTGCACCCGGAGATGCCGAGTGCTGGCGGCGGTCGGGATTTTTGCTTTCGCCACGACGCTGACCATTGGTGCCATCGATTGGATGAAGGCTCTCGAGCACCAGTGGTTCTCGACCATGTACGGTGTGTACTACTTCGCAGGCAGTGTTTGGACCTCGTTGATCACGATCTATATCATAACGCTTTTCCTCAAGAAAACCGGGCCGCTCAAGGATATTGTCCGCACCTCCACACTCAAGGACAACGCCACGTTGTTTTTTGCCTTCACGGTGTTTTATGCGTACATCCATTTCTCGCAATATTTCCTGATCTGGAATGCTGCGATTCCCGAAGAGACATTCTGGTACGTGAAGCGTGAGGACGGCCCGTGGTGGAATGTCGGTATGTTGATCATCTTTGGTCACTTCTTCGTGCCGTTCCTGATGCTCCTGCGAATTGATGTGAAAACCCGTCCGGAGGTGATGATCACTGTGGCTGTGCTGGCGTGGTTCCTGCACTTCTGCGACATGAGCTACAATATCATGCCAGTGATCCACCGCTTTGGCGGTTGGATGGAGCACATCTGGATCGACCTTGGCTGTCTTGCGCTGATGGGTGGAGCGTTGTCGATGGCGTTCATTTACTTTTTCAAGAAGCACCCGGCGTATCCGCAGAAGGATCCGCGAATTGCGGAGACGATGGGTGTCTACGTTCAACTGCATTCGGAGGCCGAGGCGTCAGGCAAACCATGAGCGACGAATATTACAATCACGACGGGGAAGGATCCGGGTTTTTCGGCTTGATACTATTGGCGGTCTTTATGCTTGGCGGTTTTGTCTCGGCCCGAATGTACGAACCGGGGAAGTGGGTAGGTGCTGACGCAGCCGATCTCCGCTTGGCCAAGCGCAAAAAAATTGAGACTGAAGGGGACTCCAAGCTCGTCGGTTATAGAGTGCTCAATAAGGACAAGGGCATCGTGAGCCTGCCGGTTGATCAGGCCTTGTCAGAGGTGGTGAAGTTGGGCAACGAAGGCACCCGCAGCAAGTTGGTGGCGCGCAGCATTGAGAAGGATGGCAAGTATGAAGCACCCAAGTCGGTGGATGTTTCCAGTGTGGACTTGGCCGACCCGGAGTTGATTGCCAAGGGCAAGATACTGTTCCAGACCAAGACCTGTTTCACCTGCCACCAGGTGGATCCAGCCATCCCGGCGCCTGCCGGTTTGGCCATGAAGGCACCGCAGTTCATAGGCAAATTCTGGGGAGGAGAACGCGAAGTGCATATCGGTTTTCAAGGGCCGATTCAAAAAATCGTGTTCGATGAGGAGTACTTCATCGAGTCTGTGGTCAACCCTCTCGCCAAGGTGGTCAAAGGCGCCTTGGCACCGATGGTTATTGCACCGGGCATGCTGAATAATGAGGAGACACTCGCCCTCATGGCCTACGTGAAATCCCTTAGCAAATAGATGAGCAACGAACCCAAAGAAGCCGAGGCAAAACAGGATCCGCGCGAGGCGGTGGATCAATCCTGCCGTAGTCCGGTGTTGTTTCTGGCGTTGGGTGCCGTCGCTTGGCTTCTGGTGTACAGTCTTCTCGCCCTGCTGGCTGGTGTACAACTGCATGCCCCTGGCATGATGGCTGACAGTGCTTGGCTGTCTTACGGTCGCATACAACCGGCTTCACAGTTGGCACTGCAGTTTGGCTTTCTCGTTCAGCTTGGATTGGCTGTCTCTGCCTGGATTCTCAGTCATCGGGGGAAGACGGTCTTGGTCGATGGCGGTTATTTGCTGTTCGGCGGACTGCTTTGGAACGCCGGAGTCACGCTGGGCATTTGCAGTGTCCTGAACGGTGGCGTCAGCGGCTTGAATGGGTTGCAGATGCCGGGTTGGGTGTTGCCGCTGCTGTTCTTTGGATTCGTGCTGGTAGGATTAAGCTTGGTACAGACGAACAACCGGCGCACCGACGAGGAGACGAATCCGGCACAGTGGTTCCTGTTTGCTGCCACGTTGTGGCTGCCGTGGGTGCTCTCCGGTTCCTACCTGCTGATTCATTTTTTCCACGTGAAAGGCGTGGTCGCCAACATCGTGGATTGGTGGTTCATCCAAAACTTCGCCAAAGTGTACCTGACATTCGTCGGGTTGGGCACCCTGTTTCACTTTCTGTCTGTCTTTAGCGGTCGTCAGTTGGTGGGGCGCGGTTACGCTCAGTTCGCATTCTGGGTGCTGCTACTGTTCGGTTCGGTCGGAGGTGTGAGCGTTGGCGCGCCGGTACCAGCTTGGTTGCCGGCGTTGAGTACGGTGACAGCCGTCTTTTATTTTTTCGGCGTGGTTGCGGCCTGTGTCTGCATCAAGCGAACCATCTCCGGCGCCTCCGTTGCTGACAACGAAGACAGCGCAGCTTATGACTTGATGCGCTTGGCTGCCCTGATTTTCATTGTGGTCAATGTATTGAACGTGTTCTTTGCGTTTCCTGGTCCGGGCGCTGTGGCGCAATTCACAATCTATGGCTCTGCGATGGACTTGTTTTTCAACTTGGGCTTTGTTGGCTTGACGCTCATTGCCGCCCTCTACCACATCTTTCCACGGTTGGCCGGGATGGATTTTTGCCCAAGAATGACCAAGGTACAGACAATGGCCATCATACTCGGTGTGTTTGGTGTGGTGCCACCTGTTGCATTGGGAGGATTGATGTCCGGAGATGCCGTGCTGGGTTCCAGCTTTTACTTTGCCAGTTTGGGGGATCTGCTGCTTTTGGTGGGTAGCGCTGTTTTGTTTCTTAACTTTTTGGGAGCCATTTTGTTTTCGATTAAAAATTGCGACTGCCTTGCCAGCATTTGTTGCCGGGGCAACAAGAAGGAGACGAACGCATGACGATTGGATTGAGTTTTTTATTGGGCCTTTTGGCCGGTTCGGTTTCCTGTTTCATGGTTGGCCTGTGGTGGCCGTTAGCCGTGCTGGTAGGCTTGTTTGCCTGGCTCGCTTTCGGCCTGCTGGATGTGAAGATGGATAGCACATTCACCTTGATGGGTGGGATGCTTTTGATTTTCTGCGTGTCGCTCTCGGCGATGGTGTTTCGGGCCAACGACCAGTTGAGCGGTCTGCAATACGCTGACACCCGGGACGCGGATGGCATCGAGTTTCGCTATCCCGTGCCGTTGCTGGGTAATGCCCGCTACGGCGAGGCGGTGTATAAGGCCAATGGATGCGCGGCATGCCACACCCAACAGGTGACTCACGATAGTGTTACGCTCGACGTCAGGGCTCTGGCGGGTGAGAAGAATCTTTCGGCAGTGCAGGATGCCGTCAATCGTTTTCACAAGGCCACCGGTAGCGAGTCTTCTGGCGGCGCGGCACTTGGCTTGTCGGCGGGTGAATGGGAAACAGTCGCCCCCGGCGCCAATGCAGGGGATGCCCTAAAGGCGCGAAA
>Ga0163108_10003560_pt1 | contig 11077 bp, 9 predicted proteins | sample Fk1155metaG_FD_109644 | JGI IMG/M metagenome (GOLD analysis project Ga0163108, IMG submission 109644) | Marine microbial communities from the Central Pacific Ocean - Fk160115 155m metaG | ecosystem: Environmental > Aquatic > Marine > Oceanic > Photic zone | place: The Central Pacific Ocean...
AGAGTTTAAGGATTTAGTGATTCGGTCTTTTGAAGAGCAAGGCTTTAGTGTGTCTTACAATTGGCCTTACTTTGGCGGAAGAATTACTCAACGGTACGGAAAACCAAACGATGGGCATAATACGATTCAAGTTGAGCTCAATAGATCACTTTATATCAATGAATCAAACTATCAGTTATTAAAAGATGTGGATCACTTTAGAGATCGTCTATGTGGAGCTGTAGGGCGTATTATTGATGGAATTCATTAATAGAGTTGTTTAATCGTTATAAAATCCGGTGTCGTCGGCTTCAAGGTTGCTGTCTTCGGTGTCCACTGTCATACGGACTTCCTCTGGAATATAAAAATGAACACTTCCATCGTCATTTATATTTATTTTAAGGTCATCTGTGTCAGCAGGTTTAAGTTCAAAGTTGTTTATATCAAAACGAACGGGGTTAGGTAATTTGTCTAAAAAAGATTTACTTTCATGACATTGCTTGATCAGTCTTGATAAAGCTGAACCTTCAATGGTCATTTCTTTACATAAGTCCATTGCATTAGTGCAGAAGCGCAAATCGGCTTCAAATATATAGTTTGAATGGTTGTCGTGATTTATTTCATAGTCGAGAAAACTTAACATTCCTGTACAAGAGTTAAAATCCATTTCGCCTCCCATTTCTATAAGTTTTAAGTAATCATTTTTAGTTGCTAGTTTTCTTATTTGTTCAGCTTCATTACAGGTTTTTTTAATTTGCTTAATATCAATATCATAAATTGATTTTTGTGCAGGTTGTCCAGTGATTTCTGTGTCTTCACCTAGTATTCCAGTTACCACAGTAATAACTCCAGGTTCAAAAGGAATTACTTGTCGTAAAAGTTCACCTGAAATACAAAATGTATCATTTAGCTCTTTTGAGTCTTCAATGTATTGATTAACATTGCTTAATGGGTCTTTTTTAGTTTCTTTTGTTTGTTTTTTTTGGGTGGTTATTTCATTTGGTTTTTCTGTAATAACCCAGAAGCATTGTTTAGAAGGGCCTTCTAATATTAATGAGTGTTCATCAGATTTAATGTAACCTAGAACCTTTAGTAGTTCACTATCTGGACTGTTATTCCAAAGGTCTTCGTAGTGATTTTCTGTACTAGTGTAGATATCATATGCTTTATTAATGTGATCTTCTACACAAGTCTTTATGTCATCGCTCCAGCTAATTTTATCTTCAGAAGCAAGCTTATAGTTTTCTCTTGAGTCATTGATTACGCAATTTGGGATGGCAATTGTTAGTTCTCCATTAACAATTTGTGGAGTATCGGGAAATTTAAGACTTGGGTCTACAATTACATTTTGTACCCATCTTGGGTTTTCATGTTTTGTTTTTTCTAATGTTTTTATAATATGATTATGCTGTATTTTCCGTGCTTTCCAGGTTGTGCTATGTTGCAAGCAGTGTTTAGTGATTTCAGTGTTTGTAATGTATAATTTTTTATTTTCCTTAAGCTTATTAATACATGAATTAAATGTTGCTTTAATGTCTTCCATTTTTATGCTTGCATTTTTCCATTTTGGGTAACAGATCCTATTTTCAGGAAGGTTTCCCGGAAATGATTTGGGTTGCATCTGGATACATTGCTCTTGGACAGTTATAATGTTTCGTACATCATCATGACTGTGTATGGGAGTTTCAATGAAACTATCTTCGCTATAGCTTATATTTTGAATAAAAATGCAAGTAATGACTATGAACCATTTCATTAGATTCTCTTTCTACTCCTCGAAAATTGTATAGATGTTAAAATAGCAAGTTATGTGCCCTGATTTTAATGTGAAAATCTAATTAATTCAGTAAATTGCAGATTTAGTTATAATTTAAGATGACTACAAAGTTGTCACTTGAGCTATGTATTAGCACCTTGTTTCTTATAAGTGCTTAAATATAAACATTATAACTTGGTATTAGTTTTGCTCTTTAATAGTTATGATCAAGAAAAATGCGTTTGTATTTTTAGTGGGCTTAGTGATAGAGAAAAGAAATTGTAGCTTAAATTAAATAGGATCATATATGAAGTGGGCACTGTATTTAGTAATATTATTTAGTTTTATAGGATTGTCTTTCCTTGATGCAAAGCCGATCACAGATTTACCAAAACTTCCAAACCATCTGGAAGAGTGGATGAGTCAACCTTACTCTATTAAAGTTAATTATAAAGATATTTCATTTTCTTATCCTTATGCAAGTTCTGAAGAAAGCATTCCGAAGTTAGAGCAAAAACTTTTAAAAGATGTACTATCGAAAATAAAAAAAGACTTCCCAATTGGATACAAAGTTATTGAACAATCTCAGTTGGTTGTCTTTAATAAAAAGGCAAATGATCATAATATTATGTTCATTCATGATCCATGTACGGGTGAGTTTTTAAGTTACTGGATTACTTTATCAAGAAGAATTAAAATACCAAGTCAGTTGCCAGTTGAAGAAAAGCTAAAGCGAAGAAAACATGGAGTTTGTAGTTATCAAGATGAGTATATTAAAAAGAATAAGGACTGCCAAAGAGGACAGTTCGTTGAAACGCAAGATGATTATGACCTTGAAAAACAAAGACTATATGATGACCTTAAGTTTGTTGTTCAGTCATGGAATAGGTATCAGAAAAAAAGATCAACAAAAAAACTTCCAAATGAATACTTTAAATCTGTAAATTTCTTCTTTGATCAAACTTCTGAACTTGGCAATGGCGTATGGTATGAGCTTTTCGACTACAAAAAAGGGAAGTATAAAAAATCTAAACTTACTCCCAGGGTGGATGGTTGTTTTATAGATCCAGTTGCTCATAATCTAAAAGAAAAGTCGAAAGAGTTTTACTTAGAGTTTTATGAATGTGGACAAAAACCTGATGTAAAATCTAAGGTTAAATTAAATGAGTTTTCATCTCTAAAAAATACATCAATAATTAATGAAGCCATTAAGACGCACCAAGAGTATTGTGTAACTACAACTGTTTTTATAGCCGAAGATGACGGTATTCCAGCTAATGCAGACTTTGTGCATAAGATAACTGAGGATTGCTTAAAAGAATCCTTAGGAGAAAAAAAATACACACTTGCTGATTTGAATGCATTAGAGTTAAACGGTGGTGAGTTTGATTTTGATAAGTGTGAGGTTAAGTTTAGTGAAATACCTGGGAAAAGTTTAGGCAGAAAAGGAATTTATACCATTCGTGACCATCATGAAGGAAGTGTAAGTGATTTAGCTTTACGTTCGGCTTTTTTTCTTATGAATAAATGTCATGATATGAAGTTTAATAAGATTTTTATGGAAAACCCATCTCGATTAAAGTGGGATGAGCATATGCATGGTTGTTATGGTTTTGATGATCATGGAAATTATGTATCTAGTTGTCAAAATGAGCACAGAGATAAATCACAAAATGCAGATATTTCAAAAGAAGAGGCGGAGTATAACTTTGATCAAGGAATTGTTCCCGAGGGTGATGATCAAGATAGCGCAAGTGATGACTTAGAGTCAGAAACAGGTGGTTTTGATGAAGAGGGGCAAGACCAAGAACAAGAACAGTATGATGAATCTGATGACACTCAAGACTCTAATGAAGAAGCAACTGAGGAGCAGGATTACGATGAAAGTGATTCAGATGAAGAACAATCTGATGTTGATACCCCTGAACAAGATGCAGGTGTAGAAGACCAAGACTCTGAAGTCGAAGAAGATCAACAAGAACAAAATGATGATAGTGATTCTTCTTTAGATGAAGAATCTGAAGATAGTTAACCCAAAATCTCCAGGAACGCCTGCAGAAAAATAGAGTTAACACTGACTATATTAACGGATGGTTAAAAATCCATAACTCCTTTTACAAGTACAATCATGACAGCAACAGGTGCAAGTACTCTTGTTGTCCATAATAACCCTATTTTCATTAAAGAAGGTTTTTTTCCTAAAGATAAACTTTCTTCAATGGCTTTTGGTCCTAATACCCAACCATAAAAAAGAGAGATTAATACTCCTCCTAATGGAAGAAAAATGCTTGAAGTGAGTTTGTCAAAAAGATCAAAGAATGTGAATTTGAAGATTTTAACATCGCTTAAAACATTAGTTGAAAGTGCAGATAAAACACCAATTCCAAAAATCACGATTCCAATAAGTAAAGTAGTTCTGACTCGATCTTTTTTCTTAGTTTCTACCCAGTAAGCAACAGCAACCTCTAGTAAAGATACAGATGAACTAAATGCTGCAAATGCAACGAGTAAGAAAAAAGCTACCGCTAGAATATATCCACCGGTCATTTTACTAAATAAAACAGGAAGTGTTTGAAATAAAAGAGTGGGTCCTCCGCCAGGTTCCATTCCATGCGTAAAGACGACTGAGAAAATCACTACCCCTGCAATTAAAGCAACTAACGTATCTAAAAAAGCAACGGTGATGGCTATTTTTGCAAGTCCTTCTTTTTTCTTAAGGTAACTACCATAAGTAATAATCGCGCCCATTCCTAAGCTTAAAGTAAAGAAGGAATGTCCAACAGCCTCTAAAACTCCTGCTGCTGTGAGCTTACTAGTATCAGGTGAGAATAAAAATGAAATTGACTGAGAGAACCCTGAAAGCGTAAAAGAATAAATAAATAAAACACCAAGTAAAGCAAATAAGGTAGGCATTAAGATTTTATTCCACTTTTCAATTCCATTTCTAACACCGCCTAAAACAATTCCAACAGTTCCTGTCATAAAGACAAAGTGCCAGCCGACTTGTGTCCATGGGCTTTCAAATAAAGCTCCTAAAAACCCTTTATCCTCTTCATCACTTTTTCCAGCGAATTGATTAAAGATCGATTTAAATGAAAAATCTAAGATCCAACCACCTACAACACTGTAAAAAGATAAAATGATAAAAGCACTGGCAAGTCCCATAAAGCCAATGCATCTCCAAGGAGTGTTCTTTTCGTGTGTTGCTTCAAATGAGGCAACAGCATTTTTTTGTCCTTTTTGACCAATGTAAAGCTCAGCAATAAAGATAGGCACTCCAACTGCTGCAATACAAAGCAAATAAATAAGCACAAATGCACCGCCACCATTGGCTCCTGCCATATATGGAAACTTCCACAGGTTTCCTAAGCCTACTGCAGAACCAACTGCTGCTAAGATAAATGCAAACCGGGTACTCCAATGGGAACGAGCTGTACTCATGAGATTTCTCCTTAATAAAAAGTTTTGCTTTCTGTACCACAAAGTGTACAGCAATTTTATTTAAAATTCAGATAAAAAATCTTGTACAAACCCTGGGTTGGGTTGTTTTTGAACTAATTCTGGTGATCCTTCTTGGGCAATGACCCCATCATTGAGAACAACGACGTGAGTAGACATCTCAAATGCCTCTCTTTGATCGTGAGTGACATATAAAATGGTGATTCCAAGTTTTCTGTGAAGCTCTCGCATTTCTCGTCTCATCTCAGCTCTCAATTTAGCATCTAAGTTTGAAAGAGGTTCGTCTAATAGCAAAATTGGTGGTTTCATAATCAATCCACGAGCTAAAGCAACTCGTTGTTGTTGCCCACCAGAGAGTTGATGAGGGTAACGATGTTTGAGTTCTTCTAAGTGAACTAATGAGAGTGTCTCATGAGTTGTTTTTTGAAGCTCTTGTTTTGAGTAAGTTTTTTTTAATTTAAGAGGGTATGAGACGTTTTGCTCTACTGTCATATGTGGCCAAACAGCATAAGATTGAAACACCATCCCTAAACCACGAACCTCAGGAGGAATATTGGTACCTTGTCCATAGACTTTTTGATCACCAATTAAAATTTCACCGCTAGAAGGTGTTTCTAATCCTGCAACCATACGTAAAAGAGTGGTTTTGCCGCAGCCACTTGGACCTAAAAGGGCGACAAATGATCCATTAGGAACATTAAGATCAAGAGGTTTTAAAACTTCATTGTCTCCAAAACTTTTACTAATTGATTTTAATACTAGTTTACTCATGTGGTTTCCTCTGATTTTTTTCGAGTCATTAATCCAATAAAAAGTGCAATGGTAAGTAACATCCAAGCAAGAGCAGCAGCCGAAGGTTGATCAGCATATTCTTGTAATTGAAAAAGCACTGTTCCTAAAGTAGCTCCGCCAGGGCCAGTAAGCAAAATACTCATGGTAAGCTCTGTAAACATGGGGAGTAAGGCAAGTAACCATGCTGCAAAAAGGTTTTTCTTAAGAAGAGGAAACCAAATTGTTTTTAAAAGAGTCCATGTTTTTGCTCCACTCACTCTTGCAGCTTCCTCTAATGCAGGATGAACTTGCCTATAAGCAGTGCAAATTGATCTTGCAGCAACAGCTGAAAACTTTAGTCCATAAGCAATGGCCATTAGCAAAAGTGGTGAATCAAATGGCAATCCCATACGTGTTAGCCATGCAGAAGCAAAAATTAAAATAATAGCAATGACAGTTCCCGGCGTTGAAAAAGGAAGTCCTAAGGTTTCAATGACCCAGGTAGCCCATCTTTTTTTTCTTCTAACAGAAGAAAAAGCAAGTAAGAACCCTCCTGTTACAACAGTGGTTGCAACTGAAAACGCAAGAATTAAAGAGTTAAAGAGCCCCTCTTTGAAATCATCTAAAGTTAAAACATAGGCAAGGTTTTTAAGTGTCCATAGTGAAGGAGAGAATTTTCCTGCAATCGGAGCAAGTGCAGAAAGCGCAAGCGCAATCCATGGTAAAATGACAGTAACAGTGAAAAAACCCCAAGCAAAAAAAGTAGCAAGGTGTTTCCACTTTCCAAGTGAGACTAAGCTGGGGCGAGATGATTTTGCTCCAGCTAATGCGCCACCTCTTTTGTTTTGAATACGAGTGAGCCATCCAGAAAGGATTAAAAGTATAATAGCGATTACTAATAAAATAACAGAGAGTTTTAATCCTTCAGAAAGTCCTTCCATTCCACCTACTCGAAACTGAGAATAAATCAGTGTGGTTAAAACAAATTTTCGAACAGGAAGTCCTAATAAAGCAGGTACACCAAAAGCTGCAATGGCATATAAAAATGAAAGGCACATGCCATTTAAAAGCGCTGGAAATAAAAGTGGGAAGCTAATAGTCCTAAAAACATAAAAAGGAGATGCACCACTCATTTTGCCTGCTTCTTCAAGTGCAGGGTCCATTTTTTCAAAACCTGCCTTAAGTTCTAAATATGGAAATGCAAAACAAACTGATGCTAAAACAAAAGTCATTCCCCAAAAGCCATAACTTCCAGATTGAGGAAGTACGTCTTTTAAAAGTCCTACTGTAGGGTTTCCTAAAACCACCCAAGCCATTCCAAGTAAAAAAGGAGGAAGAGCATAAGGGATAGATAGTAAACTGGCTAAGTGTTTTCTTCCACTTAGTTGAGTTCGAGTGACTAGCCACGCCATACTTATACCAAAAAGACCAGCAATCAAAGCAACGCTAGCCCCTAAAGCTAGCGTTCTTAAAGTTGCTTCTATAATCGTGCTTAACGGTAAATCACCCATTTTTAATGAAGAACAATCTCAGAGAAATTCTTTTTAATCAGGCTTCTTTTATTTAAGATTGTTTTTAAAACCTCAGGAGACCATTTCATAGCATTGGCAGAAAGTTCTTTCCAGGGCCTTGCGTTTTTCGGTGGATTGATATGAGGTAAAGGAGAATACATACCACTTTTTACAATTGCATTTTGTGCTTTATCTGAGAAAAACCAATCATAAACTTTTTTGGTGAGTTCTGGGTTCTTAGTGTCTTTAGTGATTGCAATTGGACTTGGAATAGCAATGACACCATCTTGTGGGTAAATCGGTTTAACTGGTGATCCTTTTTGTTGAGACTTAAGAATGTTTTCTAATAAAACAATTCCGACAGGACGCTCTTTTGTTTCCATTCTTGTCATCACCGAGCTGTTTCCACCTGCTGAGATAATATTGAGTTTTCTTAATCCTTTAAAAAAGTTCCAGCCATAAGTTTCAGATAGGAATGATACAGTAGTAAAGTTTGTTCCTGATTCAAGTGGGCTTCCCATAGAAACTTTATCTTTCCATTGAGTTTGTAAAAGTTCTTTCCAGGTTTTAGGTGTGTTTTTTTGTTCAAGTACTTCTGAGTTATAAGCCATCACCATGACAGGAATTCTAGAACAAGCAAATGCATGATCTGGATCTTTTAAGTGTGAAGGGACTGCTTTTGCTTTTGGACTATTATAGGGTAAAAGCAGTTGTTTGTTTTTTAATTCTAAATACCAAAATGGATCACTTGTAATTAATAGGTCTGCTTTGGTCCCACCAGCAGCAAGTTCTGCATTGACTTTACTAGCAACAATTTCACTTCCACCTTGATAAAACTTAATTTCAACATCTGGAAAATCCTTTTGAAGGTCTTTTTTAATTTCAGAAATTGTTTCTTTATATAAGCTGGTGTAGATCCAAACTTGTTCTTTGTTACTGCAGCCCGAGAAAAATAATGCAAAACAAATAAAAACACCCACAATAGATTTAAGTTGATATTGAGTCATAATAGTCCCCCTAAGGTCTTATACTGACTTCTTTTGCTTTCGGCAATAATTTCCCATTTAGTTTCAAATCCCCCCCTCCGAATAGATAAATAGAGCAAACATGGCTCAAGGAATAGGGCCTTTCACAACCACATGGTCCGCGAATGAAGAGAGTGAAAATGGAGGGTGAGAACATGAAAGAGCAAGAAGAAGAGATTTTACCTCAAGCTGATGTGATTGATAGTACGCAGTCTTTACATGAGTTTATTGGAACGCCAGAAGAAGTGATTGCGCGCCACGTTAGTTGTTCTTTGTGTGGTTCACGACTCCATTTCACTCATTATACAGACTTTAGTCGAAACTTGACTCAAGAAGTCGCAAAATGTCCTGAATGTCAGATTAAAATTCGTAAGGTAATGTATCGATTACAGTAAAAATTAAAGCTCAACTGCGAAGGCAATTTGTGGAGTAAAATGCTTTTCAGTAAAGTTACTTCCAGATCGATCAAAGGTAAGTTTTAAGTAAGTAGTATGAAGACCAATTCGAAATGGTCCAGCTAATTCAAATGTCCAACCTAGGTTTAATGCAAACCCTTTTCCAGAAAGTGTTTCAGTGGTCTTTTTTTGACGCGTATAGGCAATATAGCTTCCTGAGATTTCAATTCCATTATGTAAAAAACCTACTTTTGGACCTAAGCCAAATGTAAATCGATCAGTACTTTGATCGGTATAAGTCACATTTTGAGCTCCAAGCAAGAATCCTTGAATAAAACGAAACCCTACCGTGGAAGAGGTGTTCCAAAGATTTTTTGGAGTTTCATCACTGCTTTCAGACCAAAACTGACTAGCAGTATGAATCCATATACCAGCTTGCGAATGAAGCGGCGCGCATAATAATAAAATGATAATAATAAGGTTTTTCATTTTCATAAGCTCTTTACATTCGGTTCTATATCACGGATATTGCAAAAATGTCACAAAAACACCGTGTTGTAGAGACCTCGTGGAAGGGGTTTTTACCTGAAGATGCTTGGATTATGGTGCCAAAACCAGAGGTTTGTAATACGGATGTTCCTTCCCAGGTAACTCAAGATATCGATTCTATTGATAAAATAAAAAACGACTTATTATTTAAGGATTCTTCAGGTTGTCAGCTTTGTGGACTTTGTAATACTCGAAAAAACATTGTGGTGGGCGAAGGCAGTCCTACAGCAGATTTAGTATTTGTAGGAGAGGGGCCAGGAGCGACAGAGGATGAAACGGGTCGTCCTTTTGTTGGAAAAGCAGGCCAACTCTTAGAAAAAATGGTCCAAGCAATGGGGTTATCGCGAGAACAAGTTTTTATTTGTAATGTTATAAAGTGTCGTCCACCAAACAATCGAGATCCTTTAGAGGAAGAAATAAATGCGTGTGAGTCATATTTATTTCGCCAGCTTGATGTGATTCAACCTAAAGTGATTGTTGCTTTAGGGAAATTTGCAGCTCAAACACTTTTAAAAACAGATCAAAGAATTAGTCAGTTAAGAGGAAAGTCTTTTTCATATCGGGGAACGCAATTAATTCCTACGTTTCATCCATCATTTTTACTCAGAAACCCTTCGGCAAAAAAAGAAGTGTGGGCAGATTTACAAAAAGTAGCAGTTGAATTGGGAATTGAAATTCCAAAAAGAGGAAGAAAATAATGCGAAAGTGGTTTTTAGCTTTATCGGTTTTGATGATTTCTTTAGTTGCAATTGCTCAGCATTCATCTACTCAATTAATTAGAATAGCAGAGATCCGTGGAACTATTGATCCAGCAACAGCAGATTATTTAGTCAAAGCAATTGAAACAGCAGAATTAGAAAACGCTCAAGCTTTAATCGTTGAGCTTGATACGCCAGGAGGACTTGTTTCAAGTGTTCGGCAGATGGCTCAAGCTGTGGATGAAGCAAAAGTTCCTGTGGTTGTTTATGTTACGCCTGCTGGAGCAGCAGCAACTTCAGCTGGAGCTTTATTAATGCTTTCATCTCACGTGGCGGCAATGACTCCAGGATCTAATATTGGGGCAGCACATCCAGTTGGTTCTGGAGGAAAAGAAATTGAAGGAGCCATGGGTCAGAAGATGGTAAATGATGTTTCTGCTTTTGCAAGAGGGTTAGCTGAAGTTAGGGGTAGAAATGTAAAGCTTGCTGAGGAAGTTGTTTCTAAAAGTAAAAGTTTTACAGCAAAAGAAGCACGAGAGAACAATCTTATTGATTTGGTTGTAAACTCAAGAGCAGAGCTATTGCAAAAACTTGATCAAAAAAAGGTGAAGTTAAAAAATCAAACAGTGGTGATTCAATCTGAAGGAAGCGTGATTGTTACTACAGAGATGACCTTAGGGCAGAAGTTGCTTCACTATTTAGCCAATCCAAATGTTGCTGCGATTTTGATGACTCTAGCGACGATTTTAATTTATGTTGAGATTACTCATGCAGGAATTACTGTAGCTGGAGTGTTAGGGGTAATTTGTTTACTAATTGCCTTTATGAGTTTGCAGGTACTGCCGATTCAAGCAGGTGGAATAGCACTTTTGATTTTAGGGGTTGTTTTGATGTTTGCTGAGCCTTTTGTGATGACAGGAGGGATTTTAGCAGG
>Ga0163108_10003562_pt1 | contig 11074 bp, 6 predicted proteins | sample Fk1155metaG_FD_109644 | JGI IMG/M metagenome (GOLD analysis project Ga0163108, IMG submission 109644) | Marine microbial communities from the Central Pacific Ocean - Fk160115 155m metaG | ecosystem: Environmental > Aquatic > Marine > Oceanic > Photic zone | place: The Central Pacific Ocean...
ATCCGCTACGGCTGGGACCATCACCCCGAGGTCTTCCCACGGCTTCGCAAGGAGGTGCCCGCCTACGAACAGGGCTACGCCGCGCTGCTCAACGACCTTGCCGATCGCGGCCTGATGGACAACACGCTGGTGATCACCGCCGGCGAATTCGGCCGCACCCCGCGACTCAACGACGACGCCCGCGGCGCCGGCCGCGACCATTGGAGCCGCTGCTTCAGCCTGACGCTGGGCGGCGGCGGCGTGAAAACCGGCGTGGTGCTGGGCGCCAGCGACAGCCACGGCTCCGATATCAAGGACCGGCCCGTCTCGGTTCCCGACTTCGCCGCCACCGTCTACCATGCCCTGGGCATGAACCCGCAAGCCGAACTGAAAACACTCGACGATCGACCGATCCTGGCCCTGCCCCAGGGCCAGGTCATCCGGGAGCTCGTATGACCTCGCCGCAGCAAACCCGCCGTGAACTGCTCCGCGTCGGCGGACTGTCGCTGTTTGGCGGACTGGGCGGTTTCAGCGTGCCGCGGCTGCTGCAGGCGGCCGGTAGCGGTCGGGCCCGACCCGAAAACGGATCGGCCAAATCGGTCATCATGTTCAACCTGCTGGGTGGCCCCAGCCAGATGGACATGTTCGACATGAAACCGGCCGCACCGCCAGAGGTTCGCGGCGAGTTCTCCCCGATCAACACCTCGCTGCCGGGCCTGCAGATCTGCGAGCACCTGCCGCGAACCGCGAAGATCATGCACCGCGCCAGCCTGATCCGCACCATCACTCACAACTACAACTCGCACAACCCGCTGGCCATGATGACCGGCTACGCCGACGGCAAGCCCCAGGCCCTGAGAGCCAACCGCAGCGACCCGCCCGACATCGGAGCCATCTGCCAGTACCTGGGAATGGGCCCTCGCGACCTGCCCGGGGCGGTCTGCCTGCCGTGTTACCCCGGCTGGGGCGAGGCGAGCATGTACCCGGGCATCCGGCGACCCGGCCCCTACGGCGGCTTCCTGGGTGCCCAGTACGACCCGATGTTCAGCATCTGCGAGCCGACCTACCGCAAGAAACCGGCCCGTCCGTACTACGACCCGGTCTGGCCCTACGGCGAACCGATGATGCCCGCCCTGGACGCCCTGGCCGGAATGAACCGCGACCGACTCGGTGACCGTCGCAGCCTTCTGACGCAACTCGACGACCGCTTCGAACAGCTTCAATCCTCTCGAGCCATCGACCGTCTCGACGGGTTCCAGCAACGGGCCTTCTCGATGCTCGTTTCCAGCAAGACCCGCGACGCCTTCGACCTCTCGCGCGAACCCGGCAAGCTCCGCGATCGCTACGGCCGGAACCTGTTCGGGCAGAGCATGATGGTGGCCCGCCGCCTGGTGGAGTCCGACGTGCCGTTCGTCAGCGTGCACGCCGAAAACTTCCTGCCCAACGGGTCGTTCACCTACGACATGCACGCGAACAACTTCGGGCTGCTCAGGGACTACAACCTGCCGGTACTCGATCGGTGCTTCACGGCCCTGGTCGAGGATCTCGAGCAACGCGGGCTGCTCGATTCAACCCTGATCGTCGTGATGGGTGAAATGGGCCGCTCGCCCAAGATTAACACCAACGCCGGCCGTGAACACTGGCCCCAATGTGGCTTCAGCCTGCTGGCCGGAGGCGGGGTGCGGCAGGGTGCGGTGTTCGGCCAGACCGACAAGCAGGCCGGCTACCCGATCGATCACCCGGTCTCACCCGGCGACGTCGTGGCCACGATCTACCAGTTGCTGGGCATCGACCCCCACATGACCGTGCCCGACCTGGATGGCAGACCGGTGCCGGTGGCTCACGGCGGCGAACCGATCTGGGACGTGATCGGCTGAACCCAGCCACCGACTGTCGGCCCTCGCATCCGTGAAAGAGCACCTCATGAAAACGAATCCGACACGATTGCGCACCGCGGCCAGCATCGTCACAATCCTGGCCGGCCTGGCCACGGCCAACGCCGCCTCGCCCGACCGCGAGACCACCGGTTCCGCCCGGCGACCGGTGCTCTACAACCTCGACTGCTCGGAGTTCTTCGTCGGCACGTTCGGGCCGGTCGTGCCCGCGACAATCGACAAGTTCGTCGACTCGCACGCCAGGGCCGGCGTCAGCCACCTGTTGATCAACGTCAACGCCCAGCGGGTCAATTACCGCAGCAAGGTCTGGGACGCGGCCTGGGACGGCCTGGATCCCAAGGGCGATGACAACCAGCCGTTTTTTGCCGGAATCGATCCCAAGCGCCGATTCGAGACCGCGTTCTTCAGGAGGCACTGGAAACTGCACGCCGACGGCTGCAATTACCCGGCCCGGATGATCCAGGCGGCCCGTCGCAAGAAAATCGACGCCTGGATCTCGATCCGCATGAACGATGCCCATCGCCCGGCCGCAAACCACCCGTACCACAGCACCATCTGGAAGAGTCACCCCGAGTGGCGACTCTCCAACCAGGGTCTCGACTACGAACGGCCCGAGGTCCGTGAACACCACCTGAAACTGGTCCGCGAGGTCTGTCAGCAGTTCGACCTCGACGGGCTCGAGCTGGATTTCCTTCGCTTCTGGCTTTACTTCCGACCCGGTCGTGAGCACGAGGGGGGCAAATTGATGAACCGTTTCATCGAGCAGGCCCGGGCAGCAACCCGCGCCGCCGAGCAAAGGCTCAAGCACCCCGTCAAGCTCTCGGTCCGTGTCCCCTCGACCCCCTGGATCGCCCGCCGTCACGGACTCGACGCCGTCGCCTGGGCCCGTGCCGGGCTGGTCGATCACATCACGGCCGGCTCGTTCTGGGCATCCACCAACTCCGACATCCCCGTCGAGACCTGGAAGGGACAACTGATCGGGACCGACGTCGCGGTGTCGGTCCACCTCGAGGACGGCATTTCCTCGGGATCAACCCGTCGCCGGACGATGACGCACGAGGAGATGCGGGGAATTCTCAGCAGCGCGCTGCATCGTGGTGCCGACGCCGTCTACTTCTTCAACCTCTTCACCGGCCCCTACCAGCGGTGGTCTCGCAAGGACCATGACAGCCTGCTGGCCGATGCCGGTTCGCTGGTCGCATTGCAGGCCGGGCCACGACGGCATGCCGTCACGCTGGTCAGCCCCTGGTCAGAGGGAGCCGCCGGTCCGTATCGCCACCTGCCCTACAAGGGACGACACGGGAAGTTCCGGCTGCACATCGGCCCCAGGCCCCGCCCGGGACAACAGGTCCACATCGAGTTGCTGGTTGCAGGCGCCACAAAACCGCTCGACGTGCGGATCAACAGTGCGGCGTGTGCCGAGTCAGGCATAGTCGAGCCCGCGCACATCAAGGCGTCGGGCTGGAAAGGCGAGGGCCTCGAGCCACGCCGGCAATTCCGGGTCCCCCACAAGGCCCTGGTGCCTGGCTACAACCTCGTCGAGATCCGATCCACCGAGGATGTCACCGTCGACTGGGTGGAGATCTCGGTCCCGGGCCTCAAGTGAGGCCCTCCGGTTACGCCCGCGCTAGCCGATCCGCAGCATCTGGTTCCTGGAATCGCAGCGGACGGGGTCGGAGTAATGGTAGACGTTGATGTCGGAGGTCGTCGGAGTTGATCTCCGCACGATGAACTCGATCCAGTCGGGACAATTGAAGGCCGAGTAGGCCAGTTCCAGGCTGGTCATGATCGCGTCCGGCTCGACCGACAGGTCGGGAAACAGCACCGGCCCGGTGTCGGTCTGGTAGATCCAGTCCCGCTCGTTGGCATTGATCGTCTTGACGGGATGCTCGATCAGGGCGTGGTACCGGTCGTTCTCCAGTTCGGTACGGGCAACCAGGTTCTGGTTGGCCAGGACGGCCTCGACGATCTCCTGAGCCGAATCCAGCAGCTCGCCCTCGCATTCAGCCAGGTCGATCTTCACGCTGTCATACGTGTCGTCAATCAGGCCACTTTGACGGTCCGACTGGCTGCCGCTGCCGGGCGGGAAAAGTTCCATCGTCGTACCAACCTGGGAGTAGGTTTTCAGGCTGAGATAGCGATCGTCTGAAAAGATCGGACAGAAGTCGGCGTTGGGTTCCAGCCAGATGTCACCCTCGACACCGACGCGTTCGGTCTTGCAACTGGCGCCCAGCACGAATGCCTGGGCCTGGTCGGTCGCCTTCTCGGTGACCACACACCGGCATTCGATCGGGATTCTCGCATTGTTCAGGCTAAACGGCGGCTTGTGCGTCACCGTCAGCGGCGGCTTGACGAGCGTGTCAATCCGGAACGTGAAGAACGAGCGGTTGAAATCGAAGGTGTTCATAGCTGTCTGTGTCCCGGGTTCAGCCTGGCCTACTTGAAAGTCAGCTTGTGAACCCTGCCGACGGCCAGGCCCTTGACCGTCTGCTTGCCGGCACCCAACCAGGTAATCTCGACATCGACTGGACCCTGGTGAGCACCCAGCCCGAAGTGCAGACGCACCTGGTTCTGGTTGCCTTCGCCGGTGCCGCTCTCGACATGCCGCGTCAGCACGCGATCTTTCAGCCTGATCCGCACCATGGCACCGATCGCCGAACGGTTCACCTTCTTGCCGTCGCCTTCCAGCGTCAGGGCGATCCACTTGTTCTTCGGGCCGGCCGCCGTCTGATTGATCCACAGCTTGCCGGCCGTGGCCAGATCCAGATCGCCGTCGTTGTCGATGTCGCCCCAGGCCGACTGGTAGGTCGGGGGCAAGCCACCCAATCCCTGCCCGGCGGTGATGTTCTTGAACTTCCATCCCCCCTCGTTGCTGTAGAGCACCGAGTGGTTGTGGCCGTAGACGGTCGTGAAATACAGGTCGAGGTCCCCGTCGTTATCGAAATCGCCCAGCGCCGGTGACGCGTACGATTCCTGGTAACCCAGGCCCGCGCCGGCCGACTTGTCCTCGAACTTGTACTTGCCCTTGGGCCCGAGGTTCCTGAGGAACTGGGAGCGATTCTGGTAGGCGGCCCCGTGGGCGAAGTTGCCGACGAAGATGTCCAGGTGACCGTCGTTGTCCAGGTCGCCGAAGCACGACCCGATCGTGTGACCGCAGACCGGGTACGTGATGCCACCGGTGTAGGGGATCACCTGCGACGGTTTGCCGGCAGCACCGACGTCCATCGCCACGTTGGCAAACAGCCCCTTGCCCTTGGCACCGTTCTGCCAGAGGTGGTTGGGCTGCAGGCGATAGTTGGACACGTACACGTCGACAAAACCGTCCTCGTTGAAATCGGCCGCCGTCACGCCGCGGGCCGAGTAGTTCCCGTCCTTGCTCTGCCAGTGCTTGGCGAACTTCCCGCCGCCCTGGTTGATGTAGATCGCATCGGGATGCACTGTCTTGGTCCAGATCTCGTAACCACCCACGTAGAGATCCAGCAGGCCGTCGTTGTTGATGTCGAGCCAGGAGGCTCCTCGCGAGTTGATCGTCGGCAGCTTGGGGAACTCGACCTTCTCGAACGTCCCGTCACCCTTGTTGCGGTGCAGCGAACCGGCACCGGTGAACTGGAACACGTCGACGTGGCCGTCGTTGTCGTAGTCGCCCCAGATCACCTCGCCACCGGGTGCTCCCGAATCCTTCGCCGGCACGAACTTCTTGCCACCCTCGTTCTTCCACAACCGGCCGGCGAACAGGTCGATCCAGCCGTCGTTGTTGTAGTCGATGAAGGCCGCCTTGCCGCCGGGAGAAATTCCCAGCTCCTTGTTCCCATCGCGGAACTCGGCCGAGACCGGCGATGCCAGGACCGGCAGAAGAACGAGCGAGAGAAGAGCGGCCGTTGTCTGTTGCAGGCGAATGGTCATCAGTTGCGGTCTCCGGCTGTCTTGTCGAGTCTTGTCGCGATCTCGTCCAGGCCCACGATCTTAGCCCGATCGGCCTGCTGCTTCACCCGGTCGCAGACCATCTTGATCGTCTCGCACTCGGGATCCTCGACCACCAGGCAGGAGGGATGGGCCAGGAAATCAAAGACGGCACGCTCCTGGATGGCCCATTCGACGCCCAGGCGAACGGCCTTCAGGAAATACTCGAGCTTCCAGTAGTGCGTCCGGAAGGCGGTCACGTCGCTGATCGGGCTCATCGGGATCTCCACCAGCCCGGTCGGATAGACGAACGGTTGGGCCTGCTTCTGGGCGGCGATGATCGAGTTGTAGATCTCCGGCCCGGGAGCCACCTTCGGCTTGCCGGAAAGATGACGGGGATAGACCGAGCTGACCCACGAAAAGCCCTGCTTCTGCAGCATTTTCTGCAGGTCCGGACGTCCGTTCAGCCCGGTATAAAATCCACCCGGCGTCCGAAACCCGTTGGGCGTGATCCCCAAGCGGGTCTTTATCGCCTGGCTGGCCATCGCGATATTTTGCTCGATCACCTGCTCGGCCGTCCTGCCTCGCAACAACCACGGGGCCCGCCGAAAACGAAACTGCACCTGCTTCGGGTCGCGAGTCAGCACGTAGACGTGATCGTAGGTGTGGTTCCCGACCGGGTGCCCCATCTCGATGATCTCCTTCAACCACCCCACGTCGGCCTGTTCGAGCACCCGGCCGACGCAGAAAAAGTGGATCTTGGCACCCCGGTCATGAGCCACCCGGGCGGCCTTCAGCGAATACGCCTTGGTCGCCTTGTCGAGGTTGCCCTTCTGGTAGTCCCACTCGGTGAGACCGCGACGGGGATAGTGACGGCTCATTTCCAGATCGAGCGTCAACGCGATCGCCGCCTTGTCCTGGTCTTTCGGTTCCGCCTGCACCGATGGTGCCCCCGCCAGTGCAGCGGCGGCGGTGCCGGCCAGGAAACCACGTCGGGTCAGTCGGTCAGATTCGTAGGTCATGGTCCCTTGCCCTGTAGGTAACTGAGGAGATCTCTGAGTTCTTGAGGTTTCAGCTGTTCGAGCATTTTCTCGGGCATGATCGACACATCCGAGACCCGCTCGGTCTCGACATCCGCCTTGGCGACTTTCGTCTTCTTGCCCTTGGCATCGGCCAGTGTCAGATGATCCCCCTTGCGATCCACGACCAGCCCGGTCAGCGTTCTTCCGGCGGTGGTCACGATCACCGACGCCAGGAAATCGCGACGGATCACCGCGCTGGGATCGACGATGTTGGCCAACAATGCCTCGGTGTCCTTTCGAGAAGTGTCGGTCAGGTCGGGACCAACCCGTTCACCGTCATTGAACAGGCGATGACACGACCGGCAGTGTTTCTTGAACACCTCGCGGCCCGCGGCGGGTCGCCCCCGCCCGGCCCGCAGGTCGTTCTTGAACCGCCGCATCGTCGCCAGTTTCTCCTCCGGCGTGCCCGGCGAAATGCTCCCCCAGTGCTTCTTGACCAGGGCCGTCAGGCCCGGATCCCCCAGCAGGGCAATCGACCTCAACTCGGCCACGTCGATCGACTTTACCGGGACCTGTCCCCGGTCGACCTGTTCGAGCAATCCGACGGCGGTCTTGACGTGTCCGAAGAGAACCTGGCGTGCGCGGGTTTGAAGAGTCCTGGGCAGACGAGCGTACCCGGCCACCACCGGTTCCAGGTCGTCGGCCCGACCGAACCTCGCTAGCACCTCCAGTGCCTCGGCCCGCAACGCGACCGGTTCGTTCTTCTTGAACAACCGCACACCCAGCGGCAGGATGTCCGCCTTGCCGTATTGCCGCAGCAGTCTCAACCAGCGACCGCGGTCAGCGGCAACCACGCGACGGTCGACAACCTTCTCTCGAGCGTACTGGTGCGATCCGGCGATCCGGCAACGCATGGCCAGATCCGACCAGAAGCGATCGTCCCTCTGTTTTTCCCAGCGAGTCCGAATGTAGTCGGCCAGACCTACCGTCAGCACGGCAAACCGGCGAGTTTGCGTCTTGAGTTTCGATTCGTCGGCTTTGCCGAACCGGTTGAACAGCCCGCCATGGCCCAGCCCGGTCAATCCGTTGGAGCGTTCGGCCAGGCCCTGGGCCAGCAGACGATCCACCTTCGATCGAAGCGACGCCGGCACCGCGGCCAGCAACCGGCCGCAGGCGTCATAGCCGTCGGCCGTGCCGGAAGCCGCCAGGCGACGAACCAGCAACTGGCCACAGCGAGCGCCCCCGGGAGTCTTCCACAACGGCGAATCCTTCTCATAAAGCGAAAGCACCTCCCCGGCGTGCTTGGCCACGTGTTCTTCCAGCGCCCACCAGGTCAACTGCGGCAACCGGGCATCGGAGACAATCGACCGCTTCAGCAGCAACTCGCGAACAATCGGCAGACTCTCGCCGACGGGCAACCGACGGGCCGAGGCGGCCAACTGGGCAAGCACCTCGACCCGGGTTTCGTGGGCCGCCAGCTCGTGCAACGTCCGGGCAATCGACTTCGAGACCCGGCGACGATCGCCCAGCAACCGGACTGTCCACGACCTGGCCAGCGGCTCGGAGTGTGACAGCATCTGCGTGGCAAAACCGTCATCGAGCCCGCCAGTCACATGTACTGCCCACAATCCCTGGAGCGTCGATCGGCGGTCGTCGGTTTTCCGCGCCAGCGATTTCAGTCGCGGAAGAATGGTCGCGTCCTTCCGCGATGCCATCTCGACACGGGCCCGGTCGGCGTACCACGTGTTGGCGTGGGTCAGCATGTTGACCAGCTTCGGGCCGGGCAGGGTGGTCACGTCGATCGGTCGCGAGCGCGAAACTCCGGTGGCCTGGACGCGATAGATTCTCCCGTTGGTACGGTCCCACTTCGCGTCGGGATCGGGGTGAGCCGTCCGGCGATCGTGAAAATCGCTGACGAAGACCGAACCGTCCGGGCCCGGGCAAAGGTCGGTTGGCCCGAACCACGTGTCACGCGAATTCAACAGGATACCGCCGAACGAAACGGCGACGCTGCTGGCCTGCGGCCGGACATTCCACCAGGAACACGTGTGACCCAGGAAGTTACCGCACAGAAAACGGCCCCGGTATTTCGCTGGGAAGGTGTGCCCCCGGTAGATGATCCCACCGGTTGTCGGCCCACCGGCCAGGCCCCGGGGATGAACCGGCTGGAAGTGGCCGTACGTATAGAGATGATGCAACGGTCCGTGCTTGGCAAAACTCTTGGCAAAGTACCCGCCCTGCACGGCGTGATAGAACAGACCACCGTTGGAACTGTAGAACAGGCGACCGTCGGCATCGAAGGTGAGTCCGTAGAGGTTGCCACCTCCCTCGCAGAACAGCTCGAAGCGGTCCGTCGGTGGATGGTAGCGCCAGCACCCCTGCTGAAACTCGATCCCGCGAATCCGGCAGGTGGTCGTGCTGCCGTTGAGCCCGTAAAGCCACCCATCCGGACCCCACGTCAGGTGGTTGGCAAACGACTGGGCATCCTCCATGCCGAACCCCTTCAGCAGGACCCGGGGCGAGGCGTCGGGCACATCGTCTCGATTGCGATCGGGATAAAAGAGCAGGTAAGGCACCTGGATCACGTAGACGCCGCCGTGCCCGAAGGCCAGCCCGGTGGCCAGGTTCAGGCCGTCAACGAAGTCACGGGCGCGGTCGGCCCGCCCGTCGCCGTTGGCATCCTCCAGGATCGTGATCCGGTCGGCCCCGCGAGGACCGTGCGGGGGCGGCTTGGGAACGCGATCGTAGGTTGTCCGAGACCAACGATCGACTTTCACTCGCTTCAGCCCGGCCGGATTGGGGTACTGCAGGTACTGGATCGTCCACAATCGACCACGATCGTCGCACTTGACCAGGATCGGCTGCCGCACCATTGGCTCGCCGGCGAACAGGCGTACCTCGAGGCCCTTGGCCAGGGTCATCTTGCCGGCGGCCGATTGCAGCGAGTGTCCCTGGGCCCACGCGGTCCCAACCGACAGGTTTCCCAGGCACAGCAGGACAAGCCCCGCGGCCATCGACCGCGAAACCACTCGTCCTTCGCGTCTCCAACCGGTCACCATTTGCAATCTAGCCATGACTTGGCATTCTGACTCCCACACCAGTCGTTCTCAACCGGGTCGCGGACCGAATCAACCCGGACAATAATCATGGCCTGTTCCGTTCTCGACGTGGAGTCTTCATCGTGACATTTCCTCGCACCGGGCCACTGTCGCTCATCATCGCGACCACCTGCGTGGTCGGTCTCGCTTTCGCTCTCGGCAATCAGCCTTCAGCAGGTCCAACCCGAACATCGACCGCCGCCGACACCAGGGATTTCGCCATGCCCGAGAACCAATCCGAAAACCCACCAACGACCGAGCCGGCCGGAATCAAGAAACCAATCCGCGTGGCCGCCATCACCACGACGTATTTTCCGGGCAGCCATGCCGACGTGATTATCGGAAAGTTCCTCCGCGGCTTCCCGACCGATGACGGCCTGCTGGCACCTCGCACCAGGATCGTCTCGCTCTACATCGACCAGGTCCACCAGAAGGACATCGGCCTGCAGGTGGCCCACAAGTTCGAGATCCCCGTCTTCGAGAGCATCCGGGCAGCGCTGACACTCGGTGGCAGCGAACTGGCCGTGGACGCCGTGTTGCTGATCGGAGAACACGGCGATTATTCGATCTCGCCAATCGGCCAGGAGATGACTCCCAGGCGGTACTTCTTTGATCAGATCTCGGCGGTGGTCATCCAGTCCGGACGGTCCGTCCCGATCTACAACGACAAGCACCTGGCCTACCGCTGGGCCGATGCGGAGTTCATGTACAAGACCGCCCGGAAGCACAAGATCCCCTTCTGGGCCGCATCGGCCATGCCGGTCGTGTGGCGCAAGCCCAATTTCCAACACGCCCTCGACGAGCCCATCGACCACGCCCTGGTAATCGGGTTCCACATGGTCGAGCGCTACGGGTACCACGCCCTGGAAATCCTGCAGTCCCAGGTCGAACGACGCAAAGGTGGCGAGACCGGGGTCCGCAGCGTGCAGTGTCTTTTCGGAGACGCTGTGTGGAAGGCGGCCGAGAAGGGACGTTGGTCGATGAAGTTGGCCAACGCGGCGATCCAACGGGTCGAGAACGGACCAGGCCAGGTCGATCCCAAGCAGGTCGACGATCCGCACGTGTTCCTGGTCGAGTACACCGACGGGCTGACGGCGACTGTGCTGATGCTTGGCGACGGTTTCGTCAAGAAGTTCGCCTACGCCGAGACACGGGGCAAGACGACCGAGTCACTCGAATA
>Ga0163108_10003563_pt1 | contig 11072 bp, 7 predicted proteins | sample Fk1155metaG_FD_109644 | JGI IMG/M metagenome (GOLD analysis project Ga0163108, IMG submission 109644) | Marine microbial communities from the Central Pacific Ocean - Fk160115 155m metaG | ecosystem: Environmental > Aquatic > Marine > Oceanic > Photic zone | place: The Central Pacific Ocean...
ATTGAAGAGACAGCGACATACGTTTCGACAGATCTCAAGAAAAATGCGCAACTTACTCCGCTGGAGGAGTTGAATATAGAGCGAATAACATTCGTTGATGAGGTGGCCATTCCTACGACAATAAGACGACCAACTCGACAGCCACGCCGCCGCAGAAAGCGACGACCGGCACCAAGGAACCGCCGCACCCGCGGCCGCATAACCCCGACTAGAACTCGACGTCGTAGGCCCCCCACACGTCGACGCAGAGCCACACTGCCCTCCGCGACCTTACCTCGCCGACGGCGCAGCTCTCGTCGTCGACCCACCCGTTCTCGACGTAGGACCAGAGGAGGCTCCCGATAATGGAATTCTTTAATAAAAAAGAAGACGTCCTTGACGTTCAGTTGACCGAATATGGTAAAAGCTTGCTGGCAAAAGGAAAGCTGAAGCCGGTCTATTATGCTTTCTTCGACGATGACATAATGTATGATGTTGCTGGTTCGGGAATGGTTGAATCGCAGAACTCCTCCGAGCCCCGTATTCAAGATAATACTCCGTCTTTGAAACTCATTCGTACGCGGACAAGCGCCGAAACCCGGGTCAATGAGTTTCTTAATAACCTAGAGACCGCGGTCGGTAGCTCTAACTCAGACCCGGCCAGCAACACAGCAGTTTTTAAGCAACAACAATCTTTCAAAGAGAAGGGGAAGATTGCAGCTTACCCGCTCGGTCGCTCCTCACTTAATTCTAAATATAATCCCGCATGGAAGGTAGAAGTCCTCTCGGAACCTGATATTACAAGTGCGGAGAGATATTTTAATGATAATGATTATATCGATAATACACCGCAAATCAATATTACGGTTGATTATGAAACCTTTTTCAAGCAGGGCCCAATGTCACTCGATTCTATAAGCGATTATTTAGGCCCGACTGAAGCGATCTTTCTTGCGATGAACGAAAATTATTTGATGCTAGAGATTATAGAGCAGAACACAGACTTTGAGAAAGAGAACTTTGAGATTGAAGTCTATCTTTCACAATCCGTAACCGGATACACACAGAAAGCATATCTTCAAAACAACCCGCTACAGTTCGTTCCGCCTACAACAGATAATATTGAATACTATATGAATATTTTAGTTGACAATGAAATACCACGAGAAGTTCTAACAGAACTAAATATATCAGATAGAGCAGTGGCCACAAACGCTTCGCGACTCAAGCTGAATCGTGATTTGTATAGTGATGCCGAAAACGAGGAGCCATGTGATTAATGTCAATTGCAGCCGGACCATACAAAAAATTAATACCGTTTATTAATACTGAAGAAGTTTTATTATACCCCTCTCGCGACGACGAGAGTCTGAGCGTGACCATTCGTTTATCAAATGAGGTTGGTCGACTATCAAAGAAAGTAATCCAATTTGGAAATTTTGCTTATCTGACACATGATCGATCCGAGGCAATGGAATTGTGCACCGATGCAGAGATGCTCATCCAGGCCATAGCTTCCCTTAAAGATACAAACGTTAGTATGCTTGGTCTTACGGCCAAAGATTTTAGAAAAAAAGCTCTCTCTACAGGGCCCGAAGGCTCCCGACAGCGCGTATACAGCTATCAGAACACTATGCAACTAAACGTAGACAACAAGAAAGAACTCTATTTGGTTATAGCATCTTTCCGTGATTATAAAAACAGGATAAGTATTGGGAACGTAACTCGCGAGACACTGCTGACCAAGGGAACCACGCCAGCCACCTCGACCATCTATCGCTTAGAAGAGTCGGTTGTGGGATATGGAAAAGAGGGTACCATCTGGCCCGGAGCCGTCCATCGTAGGGGTAAAGATATAATGGCCGGCAATGTTCATGTCCGCGCTAAACACCCCACTCTTCGGCCGCAAAAAGTCCCGAACATCAAAATAAAAGATATGAGGATCCTCAACCTCGCCTGGACGCGACTGCCTCAGTATAAGACTGTCGCGACAGCGGTTCCATTTATTTCTCCACTAGAGGTATCGCGAAATGCTGTGGGAATTATTAATGGTATGTTTTCTTTTGATTTGTTGAGATACATTGGGGTTAACTCTGCGCTGAGTGGTATTATGACCAATAATGCAAGCCTCATTAATTCTATAGAATTGAAGGATATTACAATTTGGAAGAAAAAGTCCGGACGAAACTTTAAAGGTAATTCGCTCACCCCGGTTGCAAAAGTGTCTTGTGGAATAAGCGATATCTCCGGGTTTAAAAAGGTAGCATCGCTGAGCGACGGCTGTGAGGTTCTTGATACTGATAATAATGGGAACGAAATTATAGATGTAGCCTATGTTGATGACACTTGTAAAGGTGCTTCGGCAGGCTTTATGGAATATAGAATGGAAATATTAATGGCCGACCGCTCGGCCGATACGATTGCTGCCATGGCATCTCAGCTGAGACTTTATACATCTAAGATCCAGGATAGTTTTTCCATTCCACAACCGGGCCCCAACATCCAACGCCTTGGCCCCAGGTCCAACATCCAACGCCTTGGCCCCCCCAACGCCCAACGCCTTGGTCCCAGGCCCAACGCGCAGCGCTTTGGTCCCAAGTACTATAACTTACCCGAAATGATGATTAACCTATATCTGGATGCATTAGAATATTTATTTGGAGCGCAAACGTTTGAGCCCTATACTCGGTCCTATTGGTACAACAACCTCATGGCTTTATCTTACAATCTTCAAAATGATATAAAACAGAAAGAGGTGGTACTTCGACTAGTAAAAGGATTTGTGAAGAGCTTGAATACTTTAGTACAAAAGACTGGCGCGTCAAGCCCGGGCCCAGTCAATCATAGATCTGCGATAGGAATGTCAAAAAAGGAAACACTTTTAGCTTTCCGCCACACTTTTGATAATAAACTAGAGATTCAAGGAGATGCAAATTTTGGGCTTGGTTATGTTGACGATGTTATAGAGGATCTTGACACAGTAGCACCCCGTATATCCTTTGATAAATATGACTCAAGGGCCACAGAGGAGACAACTAAATATAACATTGCGGATCCGCAAGCACGAAATGTTAATAAATATGGTTTTTTGTCTCCTGCTTTTATGGGCCTAGGCCCCAAGAAGACAATTGAAACGGGAGCTTTACAGATGAGTATGGATGGTTTCTTGCCGCTCGCACGCAGCAGGATGTCGCAGACCCCGGTCCAGGACAACAAGCCTAAAAACGATGATGCCCTTAACAAACTAGAAATTCTTCAATCTCAAGGAGTATCTATAGTCCCTCTCAAAGTATCTCTGAAAAAAGAAGTCATCGCACCACAAATTGTTAACGCGCCGGCGGTTCCCGCCGGCAATCTACTCGGCAGATCTTCTAAATTTTATATTGATAATCTTAAAGCGAATTCGGTTTCGGGGAGTCAGCGATCGATTATTCGTCGGACTGCTCGAAAGGGCTTAACAAAGTCGCCATTGATTGCTAAAATGGTTAATAAGTCGATAACGAACTTTAAGCCACAGAAAGAAGTAAAAAATGCTGGACTTTTGTCCGGCTCAATCGCCTTGACTAAAACACAGGAAGACCCGAAAATAGTTGATGAGTCAGATTCGATGACAGCCGTGACAAATTATGGCTCCCTAGTACAAGTCCAATACTTGGCTCCCTATAAAGAGAGCGAAGGAGTTAAAAAACAGAACTGGAAATTACTAGATAAGAATACCTTTGACAACGCTAAGCGTGATAACAAGGCTCTGACATGCCGCACTGTAAAAGTCAGCAACACAGTAGATGGAGGCTCGTCAGTCGAGATGAATCCTTTATCCTCGTTGTTTACCTTGGGCGAGACTAATATTAAAAACGTGCGCGCCATACCAAACCCTCAAATACCTCGGCGCCCCATCCCGAGAGAAACCATGGCATTTCTTATTAAAGAACTGGGGGAAGAGATGTTATATTCTAAGAACGTTTCGTTGCCGGCCCCGCCGCGTCGCCGCAAGCGGCCAAAGAATAGGAAAGGCGCCGATCCCGATATGGTAGAGGATATTGAAATGAAAAACAAATATGATGAGTCCTCCACTAAGATGAGCAAAAAAGAAAAATCTCGTTCCCATCGCCGCAACCGTTCGAAAGGAAACTTAGGATACTAGTATAATGCCGACGAGTAACCGAGCTTTCCGAGATGTTTTTTACTTAACAGAAACTTCTCAACTAGGTGATAAAGAACGTATTAAAAATACTTCTAATTTTCATCCCATGGTGCGCAGCGAGTGGGGCACACAAGATAAAATTCGAGGAGTTTTGGGCGCATATAGGGTAACATATTATGGATCGAAGGGTGTTCAAATCTATAATTACGCCGGCGCCCTGGCTGCACTACGCGAAGGCCGGCAAGTAGGGGCATCCGATCGTGGAAAAGGCGGCCTCGGAAAACTCCGCAAGCAGCTCAAGGGCCCCAACGACGGTACAAACATAGTTTTTGATTATGGTGTTGTGGAAGGAGGGGTACCCGTGGGAGCTATGAAACATTCTGCACCACAAGAATATCTCGTATTAAGACATGGCCCGCAGGAGTCCTCTGCGTGGAATGGATATGGCACAAGGACTTCGCCAGCTTCAACAAACTTTCTTACAAATACTTCCAATATGACCTCGTTTCTTTCGGGAACTTATAATATTGGCAATACGCCCTACGGAGGACTCTTGAATGAGATACTGGAAGTACCGCTTACAGACCACAGTCATGTTTTATTTGCGGTCCCTAAGAATATAGCCGTACGAGCTGAGGCCGCCTATAATTTACACGTAGACCCGGTTTATAATTATTATACTTCGACCACCCCTCCTTATGAAGTTGTTATTGGACTCCCGGCCACCGGCCGCTCTGCAGCAACGTCGGCTAAGATTAAAGAATATCACTTGCCAAATGTTTATTATTTACAGAGCGAGCTTAATAATACTAGTAGTGTCCTGTTGGCTCAATATCACCTTCCATCTCTTACTCTAAATCAGAATATTGCGTGGTTCAATGTAGGGAGCCAGCAAAATGTTACAGAGGCAAATGTTGATAGATACTATGATTTATACGCAGAAGGAATCTCAGCGTTATTAAGTGATCAGTCGGAGTATGAATCCGTTGATCCGGTACTAAGCTATAATAATAAAAACTTTGTAGTATTACACTCGGACTTAGATGCAATTAAAGAGGATAGGATAAATACGACCACCATTCCATTCTACAATAAATTAACTCTAGGTTATGATGCTGATGCCCGCACTGGCTATGCTGTCAATGTTAATATTTTACGAAATCTTTACAATAATCCTGAAACAAGGGATTTTATTAACATTCTTCAAATGCAAACTGTACTTCGTTTGACAACAGAAAAAAATCTTAGTAACACCCTTCCAATGATGATGACACACAGGAGCGTACTTTCTAACGAAGACGCGTCCGATTATGCTAATCAAACAGGCGTCAATAATGTAGAAGTTTTATATGATCTGGAAGATTTATTCGAGAATTATCTGACAACCAATCGCGAGATTGAAATTGCATCGATGATTAACAACTTTGCTTCATTTGACCCAGATGTTCAATATATTGGAACAGATTTAGAACAACTACCGTTTAGGCTGATTAGAGATTATCTGCTTACAGATGACCAGCTCGATGCAGACCCAATGCATGTAGAAAACGCTTATGTAGAAATGTATGAGGATAAAAATTCTTTATCAAGTGTCGATCGAGTAACAAGGTCTTACGAGGAGATGTTACGCGGCCACTACTCGCACACAGAAACATTGATGTATGTGGTAAATAAAAAGAGAAGTCCTACGGGGCCGCCAGTACAGACTTTTTATATATCGGCAGAATTTGCAAACGATGCTCCCTCCGTATATTTTGACACTCAAGTAAAATATGAAACAAATTATTATTATGATATATCAAGAGTGGTTTTGGTTTTTGGTAATGATTATGAATATGTTGGAGATCCTCAAGTTCATAAGACCGCAAAAGCAGTCATAAGTAAGATTAAAATCGATAATAGGCCAAGTGTTAAAGCGCTTCTGGTTCCATATATTGGTAGTCAAGGGAACTTAGCAGCAAAGATAATGGACAGGCCCCCTGTCCCTCCAGAAATAACATTCTATCCTTTTAAGGGAATTAATAATAAATTAAAAATTCTTCTTAACTCTAGCACCGGGAAATTAGATACGGCCCCCGTTTCCATTGAAGAGTCCGACGAAGAATACTTCTTAGGCGAGTACCAGTCCCAAACAGGCGACTGGGATATGACATATGGGGAGATGGTTGCCTCGGGCGCCAAGATTTCTTTTAGGTCTGATGATCCCGTCGACGCGTATGAAATATTTAGGCTCCAAACAAAACCAGAGTCGTACCAGTCTTTCGCGGGAAATTCTGTTTTTCTTAATCCATCACGGGGAGTGCCCGGGTCTATTTTAGATTCGGTAGTTCCCAACACTAAATACTATTATTGTGCGCGCGCAATTGATGTCCACGGCAATCGTTCTAACCCAACTCATATTTATGAGCTGGAAATAGTTGATAATAATGGGCAGATATTTTTAAAGCAAGATGTACTTAGGTATGAAGCTTTAAAGCCTGACTTTACGAAACCAGCCCGGAGATTCGTATATATTGAGCCAGCCTTTAGGCAAATAATTTTCCCTGACGGCACCGACACAGGTCCACCGGCAGTTGACACACCACCGCTATCTAGCATTCTGGGCGACACAGATATCGATAAGGTGTGGGGAAAGTCATTCAAGGTGAGAATAAAAAGCAAGCAGACAGGCAGAAAAGTCGATTTAAATCTTACATTTAAAAACACAGGCATTGTAAATGCGAGCGAATAAAAGTTTTGAACACTATTTATAGGAGAAGAGGGTAACAACATGGGTTTCTTAGATAATTCAGGCGACATTATTTTGGACGCTGTTTTGACTGATCTCGGCCGCAAAAGGCTGGCTGAAGGAAATGGAAGGTTCCGCATCGATAAGTTTGCTTTTGGCGACGATGAGATCGATTATGGACTGTACGACAAAAATAACACAAGCGGCTCTGCTTATTACGATTTAAGTATTCTGCAGACGCCAGTAATGGAAGCATTTACTAATAATATGTCGAGCATGAAGTCTCGGCTTATTTCGTATACGAGTAATGATTTGTTATTTTTACCCATCGTTGCCCTCAAGAATTCGGGCGACTCTGCAATCTATGGCGGCACCCCGCCGATCAACTCTCATTTAATACTCGTCGATGAGCAGACGGTTAATGCGCTAACAAACAACTCTAATGCTCTAGACGCTGGCATTCTCAATGGATATCAGCCAACAAAGGGTATTAATATTGTAGCAACAGACCAGGGCCTCAATACCAGCGAGCTGTCTCCTGACGAGGTTATAGATCCAACACTTTTGGAAACACAATATTTTATACAGATTGATGATAGGCTTGGTTCCATTCGCCCGTCACTTGGCGAGTCTGACTCAGAAGCGTTCACCCCCACTTCCATTGACGACGACAACATCGCCACATATATTTTCACGGCCGATGATGAATCGGGAGTGGTTACTGAGATTGCTCCTTCGGCTGCTTCTGCAATCATTGGACCACGCGGAACCCGGGTATCGTTTAAGCTTGCCTCGTCGCTCGATCTCAAAACCAACACTTTCCTCTTCAACCAGATAGGGAGCGTAGGCACAGTAGCAATTGCTAGCGGGACAAAAACACTCGCAGCCGCAAACCATAAATTTATTGATTCCACGGTTCGGGTCACAGGAGTTTCTACTGGATACTCTTTGGACGTCCCGATTCGGTTTATCAAGGATATAAGTTAACAGAAGGATATTATAATGGCCACATCATTTAAAACATTTGACCCCGGCAAGGACTCGGTAGTAACAAGAAACCTGCTTCACGAAGCAATCCCGGTCACGGGTACGATTATTTCAGGAACGTATGGTTCGCCCTCACCTTCCACAAATGTTAAAAACTACAGTCACGGGATGTTCCAGTCGGTCTATGACTACCCTTATCTAAGCTCATCGGCTAATCACATTTTTGATATCACCATGGGCTTCTCCGCCACATCTCATCTATCAGCCTCTGCCCCGGCAGGGCAGGCCCCCACGCAGCGCGCCAAGAAAATTAACATCTATAATGAAATGGCTCAGGTTCTCGCAGGGTTTGACGAGAACAGCGCCGTTCGCCGCTTCGACGAAGACGGCGATCTTACCGGCGGCACCAAGATTGATGAAGCATATTTCATCAACTTTACGCGGCTCCTTGCCAAAGACGAAATCAAGAAGGGAAGCTTTTCGTTGACTTTGGGAGTTAGCGATGGTCCTGCTCATTCAAGCTATAGTGCTTCCTTCACGCAGACGCTTACGATCACCGACAAAAGTGGTTCGACAGGATATAAGGTTAATTCGCCCGCCGGCGAATATGGGATCTTATTCGCCACCGGCTCGGCGACCGGACGAAGGAATGCCGTCGACGCAACCGGAACTCAGACTGTTGACCGCGGCTATGCCAAGGTGGGACTGATTTATTATCAGGCAGGAATTGCTGTAATCTCGTCGTCTGTGTTCGGGAGCCTGCTTTCTTCTTCGGTTAGCATGAGCTACACCGACGCCACTTCCGGCTGGACGGCCCATGACAGCTCCAGCGTGAATGGTACCTACTTTAGTTCCTCTATCTCGGGCAACTGCGATGACTTGCGCCACCGCATCCAGAACATTTCTTTCAACAACACCACAGAATTAAACTCGACAGTTTACTTCTGCCGTGCTGACAACACTGACTTCAACTATTCTTCTAACCCAACCTATCTTAGCTCTAGCAAGATGGTGGTGAAGAATAACTCTCAGGACGTTCCTATCTCGTATGTAACTTCGGTAGGAATGTACTCAGCAGACAACGAATTACTTGCTGTTGCGAAGCTCTCGGAGCCGCTTAAGAAAGACCCAACAACGGAGTTCACAGTTAGAGTTCGTTTAGACTACTAAAGTGATGCAATGGTTATGTTATGGCTTATTACAAGTTTAACAGGAATGACGTATACCACAATACGTTAAAGACCTATCCGAGCACCAAGTTTGTAATTTATAATGGATCGGCATTTTACAATAATGCTCCCAATGTAGCCGGCGAGTTCGCTGACCCTATCCGCCTTACAGATGCTGGTCATGTTTCTTTATATGAACTAAATGTCGACCGCGTCAGCGCTTCCACCAATAGATGGATCGGTCCGCGGAGTGTCTCAGAGGACCAGGAAGTTATCGACAATGGCTTGATTTATTCTTTTGTTGTAAAGAATGGATCGCGAATCGATTTTAGAACCTCGACCGAGGCCTCCTTTAATAACTCTAGTTATGGCGATATCATTACTAGTTCTTATCCCTATGTCTCCAGCATTGCTAAAGAATTTTATGAAACATCTACAGCCCGCAGCGGGTCTTCTTATGTTTCTCATCTGTTGGCGCTAAAGAACACAATTAATCACTATCGGTACATTAGTCCGGAGTTCCAATATTCTTCCTCACTCAGAAATCTAAATTCTGTTGAGGTTGGCTTGGTGAATATCCCTACAATTTTTTATGGTTCTCAAATTAAAAAAGGTACCATTAACCTACGTTATTATTTTACGGGCACGCTGATTGGCCAAGCTCGCGATGAAAACCAAAATGGGGTTTTATATTCTACATATGGCGCCGACTCTGGAAGCGTTGTGGGCATAGCTCTCTATAATGAAGGATTCTTAATTTTAACTGGTACGACGGCCCTGTCTCCTGCTGGCACAGATGCTTATACAAGTTCTCTTACTCCATATGTGGGGTTTGGAGATTCGCCAAGATGGACTTACTTTGGGCAGTCTATTTCGGGCACCATCACCGCGCCCAGCTCATCTTTCATCATGGAGATGAGTGGCACTTCCTATAACAACACTCTTACTCTCTTTGCGACAGCGCCGAAAGGACAGCTCAATCAATCAAACAATCCTACGTTTACCAAGTACTCTACGGCCAACTTTGCCCAAACAGGCTCGAAGGCGTACTTTGAAAATGACCAGCGTTTGATTAAAAATGTGGTTAGCTCAGCCTATGCTGACCCTACTGGGTCATTTGAAAAGACAACATATATTTCTAAGATTGGCATTTTCGATGACGATCGTAATCTAATTGGAATAGCAAAAGTCGCGATGCCAGTCAAAAAGACTGCAGCGCGAGACTTTACATTTAAGATCAAGTTAGATATTTGTTAAAATGAGTCTATGATCTTAGGCTTAGACATCTCAACCAGCATAACTGGTTATACAGTACTGGATTACGAAGGCAACATTCTTGCTTGCGACCACATTGACTTGCGAAAAGAAAAGAACTTCTTTAAGAAAATACAAATTGTGAGAAAGTGCCTGGAGGACTTAGAGGGCGAATATCCTATAGAGCAGGTGTATGTCGAACAGTCACTCCAGTCTTTCCGCTCCGGGTTCTCATCAGCACAAACCTTATCACTTTTATCAAAAATAAACGGCATTGTTTCGTGGTTATGTTATAATATGTTTTACGGCGAACCCAAGTATCTTGCTGCTACATCCGCTCGCAAGTTGTGCGGTATTAAGATTCCCAAGGGACAGAAAGCAAAAAAGGTTTCTTTGCAGTTTGTCATTGACAACGTGCCTGGTTTTGATGTAGAATACACTAGACATGGAAATCCTAAGGCTGGTTATGCTGACCGGTCCGATAGCTATGTGATCGCAAAGGCAGGCTGGATCCGTGAAAGAGAAGAAGCTAAAGATACTGACTAATGTGTTGGGGACCGGCTACCGGACCAACAATGAGTATCTTTTTAAGTGCCCCTACTGCGAACACCACAAACGCAAATTCTCCGTCAACCTTGAAAAGGGTTATTACAAATGCTGGGTGTGCGACACCCGAGGCAAGAATATCTATCGTGTCGTTCGCCGTTTTGGCACGAACCACGACAAGTCGCAGTGGCGAGACTTCACTTCCGAGATTGATTTTGATCAACTCGAAGATTTGTTCGCCGAGAAAATAGAAGAAAAACAGATA
>Ga0163108_10003564_pt1 | contig 11071 bp, 10 predicted proteins | sample Fk1155metaG_FD_109644 | JGI IMG/M metagenome (GOLD analysis project Ga0163108, IMG submission 109644) | Marine microbial communities from the Central Pacific Ocean - Fk160115 155m metaG | ecosystem: Environmental > Aquatic > Marine > Oceanic > Photic zone | place: The Central Pacific Ocean...
CAAAAAGGGCGAACTCTCGAAATCGAAAGGCTGATCGGCCGGGCTCTAAGAGCAGTGTGTGACATGAAGGCTTTAGGTGAACGTGAGGTAACGGTGGACTGTGACGTTCTCCAAGCCGACGGAGGTACTCGGACAGCATCGATATGTGGAGGATATGTCGCGTTGCACGACGCGTTCAGTCGACTCGTAGCTGACGGAACACTTGAAAAACATCCGCTCGACGACTTTTGTGCAGCGATTTCTGTTGGGGTGGTGGGTGAGAGCCTCTGTCTCGATCTTCCCTATGTTGAAGACTCAGCTGCCGAAGTCGATATGAATGTGGTGATGACCGGTTCAGGAAATTTCATTGAGGTGCAAGGAACCGCGGAAGGTGAACCGTTTGACCGTGAGCAACTTGACGGGCTTCTTAAGTTAGCTGAGAAGGGCATCGTGGAAATCGTTGATCTTCAACGAACGGCGTTGTCTCAGGGTTCCGATTAGTCGCCATGCGGTTAGTCATGGCATCCGCTAATCCGCACAAGGTGGCAGAGATCGCGGAGTTGTTAATCGAACATCAGATCGCACCCCGACCATCTGGGATGGGAAGCGTCCTCGAGACTGAAGCGACCCTTGAAGGGAACGCTCGGTTGAAAGCAACAGTCGTCTGCCGGGAAGCAAACTCGGCAGCGGTGGCTGACGACACCGGGCTCGAAGTTGACGCGTTAGCGGGTCTGCCGGGAGTGCGGAGCGCTCGATACGCGGGAGAAGATGCGACGGACGCGGCGAATTTGGTCAAACTGCTGGACCGGATGAAAGACGTCGGAGAGGCCGACCGCACCGCTCGTTTTCGCACCGTGGCGATAGTCGTGTTCCCCGATGGCGGGGAACTTGTTGCTCATGGAGTAGCGGAGGGAACTATCTGTAGGGCTCCCCGCGGAGATGGGGGCTTCGGATATGACTCTATTTTCGTTCCCGACGAAGGACATGGTCGTACTTTCGCTCAAATGGAAAGCGCCGAAAAACACGCCATTAGTCACCGGGGGCGAGCGTTTCGTTGCCTAGCCGAGCAGTTGTCTTCGTTCTCACCAGTGACGTAGATCGATTTCCCAACGATCAACAACTTCGTCGTTGCGGACGAGATGAAGTGTTTGATGTTTGGCCATCGTCGGGTCAATGTGGGCTGGGATCAAACGGACACGATCCCCGACCGAAAGTGAACTCTCGGCAACTAGATTCGTGTGTTCATCGGAACAGAAAAGGATCTCTCCTCCCACCCAGCCTGGATTGCCGTGATCCATGCCTTGAGCTTTGAGACCGGCATCACACACAGCGAACTTTTCGGCGACAGAAACCACTGTCGATTGCAAGAACAATCCCTGTTTGAACGGTTGATCGCTTTGTTCGGAGTACGCGGTGTCCATAAGGACGTAGGAACCCGCCTGGATTTCGTTCACCCATGTGTTAATGGCGTGAGTGCCAGTGCCGCCGCCCGTAACAAGGTCCCCTCCCACCAGATCATGAGCTTGAAGGAGTCGCTCCATCGCAGCCTCAACAAGTTCATGCCGACGATCCAGGTCAACCACACCCATGGCGTGACCCTCGTAACCCATCACTCCACGAACCGCCATTCCTGCTTTTCGAGCGCGATCAGCTAGATAACCTGCTTCGCTCACCTCACATCCGCAACGAAACCCAACTCGGATGTCGATGACGCACTCAGCTATTCCTGCGGTCGCAGCAGCGTCTACGGTTGCGTCGCTATCTACTGCCACGGTGACCCGCGCTTCGCTTCGAGCCATAGCGCTGAGCCGCTCTACATCGACTGTTTCGTTGGCAAGTAACAAGTCGTCTCCGAGGCCGGCTTGAGCTAAACCCAACACTTCGCGTGTCGTGGCACACGTAAAGCCTGTGTGCCCGGACTTGTATTGGAGGCGGGCCAGAGCCGTTGTTTTGTGAGCTTTGACATGAGGTCGCAGCCGATTCCCCGGCAACCGTGTTGCCATCGCAGCGAGATTGAACTCGAGAACATCAAGATCTGCCCATAAGGCCGGGGTCGAAAGCTCATCAACATGCATGAGATGAGCCTACGGTGGACTAAGGCGCTACCGCCGACAACAGATAACCTCCAGGTCATGTCAGAGTCTCCTTCCGCCAGCGCGCTGTCCACGGGAAACCCAGCCGGACCCGCCGAAATATATAACCGCCTGCTCAATGACCGGATCGTCTTTCTGGGAACTGAAGTTGACGATGAAATCGCCAACATTATTTGTGCCCAGATGCTGTTCTTGGAGGGGCAGGATCGGGAAAAGGATATTTGGCTGTACATCAACAGTCCGGGCGGTTCGGTTACTGCAGGAATGGCCCTCTATGACACGATGCAATTCGTATCGTGTGATGTAGCGACGGTCTGCATGGGCCTTGGTGCGTCGATGGGCCAGTTTCTACTCACTGCTGGAGCTGCGGAGAAAAGGTATTGCCTCCCTCACGCTCGGGTAATGATGCATCAACCCTCGGGTGGAGTGAGAGGCCAAGCCTCAGACATCGCTATCCAGGCCGAGCAAATGGCGTACATCAAACGGCTGATGGCTGAGCGAACCGCGTTGCATAGCGGACAAGATGTCGATCAAATACAGATTGACAGTGAACGCGACCGTTGGTTTACCGCTGAAGAAGCGAAAGAATACGGCCTTTGTGATCACGTCATCGTCAAGAGAGGCGAGATCATCTAGAGAGCCTTATTGCTACCGGTTAGCTGGGAGCAGGGCTACAAGTCCTCGCGACGAACGCGCTCAAATTCTCAACGGATTCAGCCAACTGACCCTCAAACTGTTGCTGCGCGGCACCAAGGGCGGCTGATCTTTCTAACGTCCCCACCTCAGTGTCGTTGACTGCGTTGGTAAGGGCCAATACAAATGCCGCTACGAACTCCGCGTCGGCTTGAATTTCGAGTGGTGCTTCTCTGGCCACCCTCGCGGCCTGGGCCGCCGTTTGGGCCAAAGCGCCGCGCACCGCGGCGTCGTCTGAGGGAGAAACCTCCAAACTCAACTCATCGATGTCTTTCAACTCGGTGACTGCTTCACAAAAAGTTGTTGTTGAGTCTGGACCTGTTCCGCACCCAAACAGCAACGTGATCACCAGTACTGCTGACAAGCTTTGGTTAGCTGATGTCACCCTGGTTGAGCTTCGGTCGCTATGCGCCGAAGTTCTCGCACACCATGATCGAGACCTTCGTCGTAGTTGTATAGGGCGCTGCCCGAAACAAGGACGTTGGCCCCAGCGGCCGCTGCGCCTGAAATCGTTGAAGACGAAATGCCGCCATCGACTTCGATATCGACGTCGAAACCGCGTTCAGATATCAGACTTCGGAGCGCTGACACTTTCGACTCCATTTTGTTGATGTAAGCCTGGCCTCCGAATCCTGGATTAACCGTCATCACAAGAACCATGTCCAACATGTCGAGTACATGAGAGACCGAATCCAGAGGGGTGGAAGGATTTAGCGCCGCCGACGGCCGACACCCGAGATCACGTATCCGGCCAAGAGTGCGGTGAAGATGCGGTGTCGTTTCGACGTGAACGATGACCATCTGGCACCCTGCGTCGACGTAGGTATGGAGAAGTTCGTCGGGGTTAGCGACCATGAGATGAGCTTCGAACATTACGTCAACATGTTCTCGACACGACGCAATGACATCAGGCCCAAAGGTCAAGTTGGGTACAAAGTTGCCATCCATGACATCCCACTGGATCCGGTCCACGCCAGCCGCTTCAAGGGCGACGCATTCTTCTCCCAGCCGGGAAAAGTCCGCTGGCAAGACTGAAGGGACGATCTCGATAGGACGATTCATGTAGGTGACCGTAGTCTGGGATGAATGTCGAAACGGGTCAACATTTACGATCTTGCTGTCGGAGGCGAGGGGGTAGGTCGACTCGACGATGGGCGCGTCGTGTTCGTCGCAGGTGCGGCTGTCAACGACGATTTGCTTGTCGAGGTGACGGAAGAAAAGAGTCGTTACGCGAGAGGCACCATCTTGGAAGTTGTTTCGGCCGGCGAAGGACGAATAAAACCAGCGTGTCGTCACGTCGCTAGAGGTTGCGGAGGTTGCGACTGGCAGCATTTGAGCGAAGAAGCTCAAATCGAGGGAAAACTTTTGTTAGTGGAAGACGCACTGGTGAAACTTGGATCCATTGTTTCTCCAGATGTTGGGTATGTGGCCGGGCCTGAATCTGTGAGGTATCGCACGACGGTACGAGTTGGAGTAGAAAACGGTCGCGCTGCTTATCGACGTTCACGCTCCTCGGAACTCGTGCCGGTAGATGATTGTCTGATCGCTCATCCATTAATTGATGAAATTCTGTCGGAGGGATTTTTTGCCGACGCGTCTGAGGTGATGATACGGGTTGGATCGCGGACGGGAGATCGACTGGTGATGGGGGAACCAACCGCGGACGGATTTCGAGTTCCTGATCAGGTGTCGGTCGTCGGAAAGAATCAAGCATCGAAGTCAGTCGACGCGTACATCGTTGAGGAAGCCGCTGGCATGCAGTGGAAAATCTCAGCGCGCTCGTTCTTCCAAAGCTCGCCTGAAGGGGCCGAGATGTTGGTGGCACTTGCCGCGGAGTGGCTTGGTGTCCACGATGTTGGTGACCGAGCGATGGTTGATCTCTATGCCGGGGTGGGCCTTTTTTCGGGCACAGTAGGTGACTGGTTTGAGAAGGTCACGGCAGTCGAATCTTCAGCATCAGCGGTAGCGGACGCGGCTCACAATCTTGATTCACACGTTGCCATTCACCGTATTTCCGTCGAGCAGTGGGTACCGGAGCTAGCTGACGTTGTGATCGCCGATCCTCCCCGCTCAGGTTTGCGCGCTAAAGGAGTGGAGATCATTGGAAAGACAGAAGCTCCTCACGTGCTATTGGTGTCGTGCGATGCTGGAGCTCTTGGCCGAGACGCAGCGTTAATGACATCGGCGGGCTACGAACTGGATCGAGTAGATGTTCTAGACATGTTCCCGCAAACCAGTCACGTGGAGGTTGTATCCGGTTGGATTAGAAATATCTGACTAGTACGCGAATTGGCGCCCGCAAGAGCGGGCGCCAATATAGCTATCGTGCCGAAGTTTGATTGATGTCAGACGAGACGTTCGACGACCATTGCCATTCCCTGGCCGCCGCCGACACACATGGATTCCAAACCGAAGGTCTTGTCTGAATCTTGGAGCCCGTTGATCAGTGTTGTCATTATGCGAGCGCCGGTCTGACCGAACGGATGTCCAAGTGCGATAGCACCGCCGTTGACGTTGAGTTGGTTGACCATGTCAATACCTAGTTCGTCAGCCGATGGGATGACCTGCGCAGCGAACGCTTCATTGATTTCTACTAGATCAATATCGCTCATGGTCATGTTGGCTCGAGCCAGCACCCTCTTGATCGCCTCGATCGGGCCGAGGCCCATAATTTCGGGGTTGAGCGCAGAGACCGAACTCGCAATGACTCGTGCCAGAGGGGTTATCCCCAACTCCTCGGCGCGCTTTCGACTCATGACTACCACGGCCGCGGCGCCATCGTTGAGAGGACATGCGTTGCCAGCTGTTACTCGACCATCTTCTCGGAAGACTGGCTTTAATTGAGAGACAGCTTCCAACGTGACACCGGCCCGTGGGCCGTCATCGGTTGAAACCACAGTGCCGTCGGGCATCGTAACCGGGGTGATATCCATTTCGAAGAAGCCGCGTTCGATGGCTGCTTCGGCCTTGTTTTGGCTCATCACTCCGTACTCGTCCATGGCCTCGCGACTCACGCCCTTCAACTCAGCGACGTTCTCAGCTGTTTGTCCCATAGCTATGTAAAGGTCGGCGAGCCCCTCGGCCGGAGTCCAATCACCGTGACCTCCCTCGGCTCGCACTTTTGACCGCGCGCCGGGTGCCTTAAAGATCGGATTCGCGGTATCGGGAAGGCTGTCGGCGTTCCCTTTTGCGTAACGAGACACACATTCGACCCCTGCCGCGATGAATGCGTCACCTTCACCGGCTTTGATCGCGTGAGCAGCCATGCGAATTGTCTGAAGTGACGAAGAGCAGTATCGATTAACCGTGGTGCCAGGAACGTCACCGAGGCCCGCGAGTACAGCGGTTGCTCGACCGATATTGAATCCCTGTTCGCCTCCAGGAGATCCGGTACCCATGATGAGGTCTTCTATTTCCTCGGGGGGAAGTTCGGGAACCTTCTCCAAAAGCGTGGTGACGATCTGAGCGCTCAGATCGTCAGGCCGGATATCGGTCATAGAGCCTTTAAAGGCTCTACCGATAGGGCTGCGGGCGGTTGCAACGATGACCGGGTCGGTCGAAGCGTCGGTGCTCATATGAGTCCCTTCATGCAGGAGTAGCGACTTCGAAACACTACCTCCACTTGGTGGGGTAGTGCCCACTTGACCTCGTTGCCCTAACCTCCACGGAAATGGCTACCCCCGTCTATGCCCATGGCGTCGGTCCCCCCGGAGAATTACCGATGTCAGTAGCTACGTTGGGGTTGGTGGCCGCGGCGGCGGTACTCATTTCGTTCGCCGCCCTGGTTTCTGGTTGGCGCGAACCTCGTTTCCCAACAGCGAACTCCGGTCGAGTGCTGGTTAATTTAGGTTCTGGGGTTGGACGGGTCGGTCTGATCCTCGGGCGCAGCCTTGGGTTGATAACTGTTGGGTTAGCTCTCACAGCATGTTTTGTTGTCGCTGACGACACCCTGGTGAATATCGCGCCACGGATCGTTTTTGTGACGCTATGGGTGTTCATTCCCATCGGATCAGCGTTCCTAGGTGATCTATGGCGATGGTTGAGTCCGTTCGAGCTTCTTGCCTGTTTGGGAAAGCGGCGCTGCGATGAGGATTCAGATAATGAGTGGTCGCTGTACCCAGCTGCCGGGTTACTTGCCGGATTCCTCTGGTTGGAACTCGCCTATCACCGTCCCGCGGGTCGTACTCCACTAGCGCTAATGCTCATCATTTGGACCGCATGGAGTGGAATAGGGGCCCTCCTTAAGGGACGCGTATGGCTTCGTTCACATGACCCTCTCGCGGTGTTTTGTCGACTTGTTGCAGCTATGTCACCAATCCATGTTTCTGGCGGTTCTTTGTACATCCGCCAGCCGTTAGTAGGTTTAGGTCAGCTTGCCCCCCAAGTGGGCCTGTCAGCGCTTGTGTTGGTGGTGCTCGGGGGCACCTCGTTTGATGGCCTGTCGAGGACCGGTTGGTGGGCCGACATCATTGGGAACCGGCAAGGTTGGGACGCAACGGCGTTCAACACCATGGGCTTGCTCTTTTCGATGTCCCTCATAACGGCGCTGTTCCTGGGTTGTGTGAGGGGGATGCAACGCAAAGATGGCAACGAAAATCCTGATTTTGAAGATGGCTTTGCTTTGTCACTTGTCCCGGTTGCGGTCGGATACGCAATCGCGCACTACGTAGGCATGGGCGTCTTTGAAGGACAACAGCTATTGATCCAACTGAGCGATCCGTTAGATAGAGGATGGAACCTATTCGGGACCGCGGACGAGTACGTCAACTACCGGCTAGTTGGCCCGACCTTGATTGCTGTCGTTCAGGCGTTGGGTATCGTTGGCGGGCACTTTGCAGGGGTCGTGGTTGGTCATGACAGAGCATTAGCGACGTTGCGCCGAAAAGATGATCTGAGTAGCCAGGTGCCGCTCGTCCTGCTGCTTGCATCTCTCACCGCGATAGCGTTGATTTTGCTTGTTGAGGCCTGAAATAACAGGGCAGAGGCGCGCTTAGATGTCGTGCCGATATTCGCTGTATTCGAAGACGCTTAGACGCTTTGGAGAGCATTCCAAACTGCTTGAGGGCTGCAAGGCATGTCGACATGATCGACTCCCAAATGAACGAGAGCGTCACATACAGCGTTGTGCACGGCTGGTGTTGAACCAATAGTGCCCGACTCACCAATTCCTTTTGCGCCCAACGGATTGCGTGGGCTTGCCGTCTCGGTGTTTGAAACCTCAAAGCTGGGTAACTCCGCAGCTGAAGGCATCAGATAATCCATAAGACTCGCTGTTACCGGATTCGCGTCCTCGTCATAGCGCACGTGTTCCCAAAGCGCCTGACCAATGCCCTGAGCGATTCCGCCGTGCTGCTGGCCATTGACCAGCATGGGGTTGAGGATCGTTCCGCAGTCGTCAACTGCGATATGACGGATTAAGTCAACGTGGCCGGTTTCTCGGTCAATTTCGACTACTGCGACATGAGAGCCGAAGGGGTATGTGGCGTCGCTACCGTCAAAGTCAAGTTCGTGAGCTAAACCGCCATCAATTTCTTGTTCTGAGGCAGCGGCCGCGAGATCTGCCCAACTGACCGATTTTGCAGGGACTCCAGCCACCTGGAGTGCTCCCTCGCCCACCACGATGTCGTCAACGCTCGCTTCTAAGAGGTTTGCTGCGAGTTGCTTACCTTTGTCGAGAACCACCTTGGAGGCCTCATAGACAGCTGAGCCTGCTGTTTGAAGAGATCGGGAACCGAGCGTTCCTGCTCCTCTTGGAACGGCTTCGGTGTCGGCATCAACGTGGGTTACCTGATCCATTGGGATGCCTAGCATGTCGTTCACAATCATGGAAAACGCGGTGTCATGGCCCTGGCCGTGTGAACTGGTACCCACTCTGATCGTTGCGGAGCCGTCGTCGTTGATTTCGCAACGCCCATATTCGACGTGCAGGCCGATAGGAGCGGTCACCTCTACATATGAAGAGAGACCGATTCCGAGGAGCTTCGGATCGTCTGCTTCTCGACGTCTTGCCTGCTCTGCTCGTAAATCTGAGTATCCCGAAGCCTCTAACACAGCGTCCAGCGCTTGTTCGTACTCGCCTGAGTCGTAGTTGGACCCAACGAGGGTAGTGAGGGGAAAAGCTTCAGGCTGGATGTAGTTCTTCCTTCGCAGTTCGGCAGGATCCATGCCGATTGCGTTTGCAGCTTTGTCGAGGATTCTTTCGACCATCTGTGTTGCTTCAGGCCGCCCCGCTCCTCGATACGCCCCGATGAACGTTGTGTTTGTCACCACCGTCTGAGCAAAGAAATCTATTGCCGGAATGTCGTAGACCGCTTGGCTCAGTTGCATGGTGAGCATTGGCAGGATGGCCCCGAGAGCGGGATAGGCGCCAGCGTCCGCGACAACGCGCGCACGCAATCCGACAATTGACCCGTCGTCCTTTACGCCTAACTCGGCGTTCATCACCATGGCTCTGCCTTGGGCCATCGCAACCATGTTTTCCCCGCGTTGTTCAGTCCACTTCACCGGCCGACCTAAATCTTGGGCAGCTCGTCCACAAATGACGTACTCGACATACAAGGCTGCTTTTGGGCCGAACCCGCCGCCGACCCATGGGGCTATTACGTGGAGGTTCTCAGGTTCAAGTCCAAAGTTGGGGGCGAGTCCGTCGCGGGTGCCATGTGCAGCTTGGGTTGAGGCATAGAAGGTCATCGAGTCGCCTTCAGGGATTGCGACGCAGCCGTTTGGTTCCATCGGCACGCCGGCCAACCGTTGAGTGACAATCCGTTCACTAACGACAGCATCTGCCCCTTCGGTTACGTCTGGTCCGTCATATTCGTTCCCTATTGCGAAACACACGTTGCTTTCGGCCCCGTCCCACAACACATCTGCCCCATCTGCGAGTGCCGCTTCGATGTCGGCGTTGGCGGGAAGGGGGTCGTAATCGACGATTACTTGTTCGGCAGCATCGACAGCTTGGGAGTGTGACTCGGCAACTACAGCGGCGACGATGTCGCCAACAAATCGAACGCGGTCGACAGCAAGCGGCGGACGGTTCATGGACGGATCGATCATCTCGAATCCGTTGACTGTCGCCATTTCAAGGTTGTCGGAGGTATAGACCGCCGAGACGCCAGGCATCGCCTCGGCCGCACTCGCGTCGACGCTCTTCAACGCAGCATGAGCCATGGTTGAGCGCACAAAAACGATCTGGAGGGCGCCGAGATCAAGATCATCGACGTAGGCGTTAGAACCGGTCAAGAGACCGGGATCTTCTTTCCTCGTAACTGCATTCCCTAGGATTGAACCCTGTGACGCCATGACTGTCCCCTGGTCTGTCGTGCTTGCTTCGGAGCAGAATGAGACTACACCGCGCCACTGCACCAAGTACCAAAGGTTGCGTGTTTCGGGGTCAAGCTACATCTCAAAAGTCTTGGAAACCTTCAGTCTGGGACAGACCTATTCCTGACCGTCGAGCCAAGCGCTGAGTAGTTCAGCGGCCCGAGTTGGGTCTTCACACATCCACCAGTGCCCCAAGCCATCAAGAACTGTGACTTCGGCTCCTGCTCGTTCTGCTGCCTGGCGGTGGAGTGTTTCGCCTCCGGTGTAGGAATCTTGCGATGCAACGATGCATAGACCAGGGCGTTCAGCGGCGTTGGGTAATCCTTCGCCAAGGTTGCCAACCACCGGTTGAGAGGCGCTGCGGTACAGACCAAGAACGGCTTGTGCCATGTCGTCGTTTATCCAGGGCGAAACTTTGGCAGCTACCGACTCACCCATGCCTAATTGAGCGAAGAGAGCTACTCGATCCGAATCAGCTAACTCGATCATGGATCTCACCGCGGCTTCCCCGTCAGGTCCTTGCCAACTTTGAGCGGCTTCGTGCCATTCGTAGCTGTGGTTGAAGATGCCGATGATGTCGGTGCACCACGAACGGATTAGATCTGGGCGAGTCATCGCCAGACGGACGACGTGTCCGCCGCCCCAGTCGTGACCGACTAAGTCGATCGGCCCGTCAAGTTCTTCGAGTTGGTTGACTAGCCAATTGAGGTAGCCATCGCTGGTGGTATCGAAGCCGTGGGGAAGCGGAGCACCGAAACCTGGAGGCGAAAGGGCGATGATGTCGTCACGTGCTAGTTCGGTACGAAGCGGACCCCAAATTGCGTCGGTCTCGGGATTGCCGTGAATTAGAACGACTGACATATGCACTCCTTGAGACTTTTGTCGATGGTAAACCCCAAGTTAGGTGCTTTCGGGTCGTTGCTTAGCCAGGTTTTCGATGACTTCCGCCGAAGGCAAAGCTTCTAAACCCCTGGGGTCTAGGTAAA
>Ga0163108_10003566_pt1 | contig 11068 bp, 5 predicted proteins | sample Fk1155metaG_FD_109644 | JGI IMG/M metagenome (GOLD analysis project Ga0163108, IMG submission 109644) | Marine microbial communities from the Central Pacific Ocean - Fk160115 155m metaG | ecosystem: Environmental > Aquatic > Marine > Oceanic > Photic zone | place: The Central Pacific Ocean...
ACCTTCGGCACCGGCGCCCGGTTCCCGGCAAAATACCAGAAAGCCCTGTTCCTCTCGGACTGGAGCTACGGGATTCTCTATGCCGTCCACCTGCAACCCAGCGGATCGACCTACACCGGTACAACCGAACGGTTTCTCTCGGCAGCGCCGCTGCCGTTGACCGACCTGCTGATCAACCCGGCCGACGGGGCCATGTACTTCACCATCGGGGGTCGTCGCACACAGTCGGGCCTCTACCGGGTGACCTATTCCGGTGACGAATCGACTGCTCCTGTCGACGGCAAGACCAAGCAGGGTGCCAGGCCGCGGGCACTGCGGCGGCAAATCGAAGCCCTGCAACGGCCCGGACCGCCTGGCGTCAGCGAGTCGCTCTGGCCTCATCTTTCCAGCCCCGATCGGCACATCCGCTTCGCCGCCCGGACCTCGCTGGAACACCAACCAGTCGCCGGCTGGCAAAAACGTGTCCTGGCCGAAACCAGTCCCCGGCCGCTGATCGAATCGGCCATCGCCCTGGCCCGTCAGGGCGACAAGTCGCTGCAGGCCGCCCTGGTGGCCGCGCTGAGAAAAATCGACGTCAAGCAGCTCGACGAATCACAGGTGCTGGGCCTGCTGAGAGCCTACGGGCTGATCGGCCTGAGAATGGGACGGCCCACTGCAGCGGTCCGCAAGTCCATCCTCGCACACATCGACAACCTCTTCCCCGCCAACAGCACGCCACTCAACCGCGAACTCTGCCAGGTCCTGACCTATCTCGGCGCGCCCAACGTCGTCCCACGGACACTGGCGCTGTTGAAATCGGCAGGAACGCAGCACGAGCAGATGCACTATGCCCTGTTGCTGCGTAAACAGAAATCCGGATGGGACCGGGCCGGACGAACGGCCTACTTCGAATGGTTCAACGAGGCCGCCACGGCACGTGGCGGCCACTCATTCAACGGGTTCCTGCGAAACATTCGCAACGAGGCGATCGCGGCACTGCCGCCGAAGGAAAAACAGGCCCTGGCCAAGGTTCTTGCAGCCAAGCCGGCCACCGTGGCTTCCGACGCCACGCCGCGAGCATTCGTCAGCAAGTGGACCACCGACAGCCTGCTCTCGGCCGTCGACGGGTCGGTTGCCGGCCGCAACTTCCAGCGCGGTCGTACGCTGTTTGCCGCGGCCGCATGTTTCAAGTGTCACCGGTTTGCCGGCCAGGGGGGAATCGTCGGACCGGACCTGACAGCCGCCGCGCGACGCTTCAATAACAAGGACCTGCTGGATTCGATGACGATTCCCTCCCGAACCATCTCGGACCAGTACCAGGCCTCGATGTTTGTCCTGGACAACGGCAAGACCGTCATCGGCAGGGTGGCCAATCTCAGCGGCGAGAACATCATGGTGATGACCAACATGCTCGAGCCCGGCAAGATGACGGCCGTGCGTCGAAGCACGATCGAGGAAGTTTTGGCCTCGAAGACATCGATGATGCCCGATGGTCTCCTGAACACGCTGACCAAGGACGAGATCCTCGATCTGATCGCCTACATCCGCTCCGGCGGCAACCCTCGGCACAAGCTCTTCAACAAGCAATAGCTGCCATCAAGACCGTTTCCGGGCCAGCGTGATCGTCACCCGGCGGATCTTGCCGGTGAAACGGTTGGGTGCCTCGTAGCGGCCCACGGCCCCGTTGATATCCCGGCCGACTTCGAGTCCGTCCTGCGGTACCTGGGTCAACGGTCCGGCGACCTTCCCGTGGGCAACGACCCGGTCGCCCACGAGCAGGGTCAGTGAACCGTCGGCCGCGACACGAGCCCCGACCTCGGTGGCATCGCCCAACGCTCCGGACCCGGTCAGTTCCGTTAATTTCCCGTTGCGGCGAAAGGCGAAGACCGGCTTGCCATCGCGAACAAGCAGGGCATAGCCATGAGCGGTCCCGCCGTGACCGACAAGCACACCGTTGCCGGGCGAAGTGATGGTGACGCTGACCGTAAAACCCCGGCCCTTCACGTCGGGCACGCCACCATCACGTGGCAGCCGGGCGTTGGGCTTGAGATCCAGGGTCTGCTTCTTGCTGACCCGGGCCCGCTGATTGGAATTCGGCCAGGGCAGCACGTTGGCTCGAACAGCCCATTCGTTCCACAGCGATTCCAACCGTTTCGCACGCCCGGATTCCTCCCGGGACCGATTCTTCAACTCACTGCGGTCGTCCTTGAGGTTGTACAGTTCCCAGGGCCCATTGCGTCCCTTGGCCACCAGCTTCCAGTCATCGACCCGCACGGCCCGATTCCCTTCGTGTTCCCAGTAAAGCGGTCGGGAAGGCAAGCCTCGTCCCGAAAACACCGGCACCAGGCTCTTGCCCTCCATCGGGTGGATCGATTCGTTCTTCCAGGTCTTCGGATAGGTTGCACCGGAGAGCTCGACACAGGTGGCCATGATGTCGACGAGATGCCCCGGTTCGTGACGAAACGAACCGTCTCCCTTGATCCCGGCCGGCCAGTGAGCGATCAACGGTGTCGAGATGCCCCCCTCGTGCACGAAATGCTTGTACTCGCGGAAGGGTGTGTTCGAAGCATTGGCCCACTGGATGCCGTAGGCCACGTAGGTGTCGGCCGGGCCAGGCATGACCCCAAAGCCCTGCCGAACCGGACGGCCGTCACGGGTGATTTTCGGGACCATCGAGTACTGCAGTTCACCGGGTTTCATTGCCGCCAGTCGCTTTGCCGGCGAGGGACGCTCGGCACCGGAGCTGCCAAATTCCTCCTGGCAACCCCCGTTGTCCTGCAGGAACAGGATCAGCGTGTCGTCATACAATCCCCGCGCCTTCAATGAGCTGACGATGCGGCCGATGCCCTGGTCCATGCAGTCGATCATCGCGGCATACACTTCCATTCTGGCGCGTTGCCAGGGCTTGTTCCGGGCGTCCTTCCAGTCCTGCACGTTCGGTGAGAGGGCCCAGTCGGGATCGACCAGCCCGAGTTTCTTCATCCGCGCGTGCCGCTGGTTGCGGAGTACATCCCAGCCGGCGTCGTACCGCCCCTTGTACCTGGCGATGTCGACTGGCTTGGCATGCATCGGCCAGTGGGCCGCCGTGTAGGCGACATAGAGAAAGAAAGGGGCCTTGCGATCATGTTCGGCGATGAACCGTGACGCGTTGTCACTGATCGCATCGGTGTAATAAAAGCTGTCGGGATCCCTGGGAACGATCAGCGTGTTGTCGCGTGTCAGCGAGTTCGGATCGAAGAAACTGCCGGCGCCATGGATCGTGCCGAAAAACCGGTCGTAGCCCCGCTGTCTGGGCCAGTTGTGCTTGCCGCTCTCGTCCTTGGGTCGTGTCGTCTTGGTGATATGCCATTTCCCCGACATGTAGCACCGGTAGCCGGCTGTTCCAAGGACCTGGGCAATTGTCACGCACTGCCGATTCAGGTCGCCGCGGTACCCGGGGTGCCCACGGTCATTCATCATGTGACCGATGCCTGCCTGGTGAGGATAAAGCCCTGTCATCAGGCTGGCCCTGGTCGGACAGCAACGGCCGGTGTTGTAGAACTGACTGAACCGCAGGCCACCACCGGCCAGCCGGTCCAGGGTCGGTGTAGCGATCTCGCTGCCGTAACACCCGATATCGGAGAACCCCATGTCATCGGACATGATCAGAACGATATTGGGTCGCGGGGCTGCCGCCGCCGGGTCCAGGGGCAACAGGAACAGCAACGGCATCGCCGCGCGCAGCAAGATCCGCATCGTGAGTTTCTCCCCTTGGCGATTCGCCCGCCTGGACGCCATTCAGATGATCTGGTGAATTGGCTCGGCGCCCTCGACGCCGACCAGTTTCCGGTCGAGTCCGTTGAAAAAGTAGCTCAACCGATTCGGATCGAGTCCCATCTGCTGCAGGACGGTGGCATGCAGATTTCGGACGTGCAGGCGATCCTCGACCGCACGACTGCCCAGTTCGTCGGTCTTGCCAACGCTGGTCCCTCCCTTGATGCCGCCGCCAGCCATCCACATGGTGAAGCCATAGGAGTTGTGATCCCGGCCGGTCCCCTTGGCGTACTCGGCTGTCGGCTGTCGTCCGAATTCACCGCCCCAGACGACCAGTGTCTTCTCGAACAGGCCCCGCTGCTTCAGGTCGTTGATCAGCCCGGTGATCGGCTTGTCGGTTTCCAGGGCATGCATGTCGTGGTTGCGCTTGAGGTCACCGTGAGCGTCCCAGTTGGCATCATTGTGGTTGCCACCCGAGTAGATCTGCACAAACCGGACACCCCGCTCGACCAGGCGGCGGGCCATCAGGCACTGGCTACCAAACGGCGTTGATTCCTTTCGATCCAAACCGTACATCTTCTGCGTCGCCTCGGTCTCCGATGACAAGTCGGTCGCTTCCGGTGCCGTCGTCTGCATCTTGTAGGCCAGTTCGTAGCTGGCAATCCGCGCGGCCAGGTCACTGTTGTCACTTCGCTTCACCCGGTGCTGTTCGTTGTAGGCCCGCAACGTATCCAGCAACCGTCGCTGCATCGACTGGTTCAAGCCACTGGGAAGCTTCAGGTTCAAGATCGGCGAACCCTGTGCTCGCACCAGCGTGGCCTGGTAATTGGCGGGCATGTAGCCGGCCGACCAGTTCTTGGCCCCGCTGATCGGGCCACCGCGGGGATCGAGCATGACGACAAAACCGGGCAGGTTCTCGTTCACGCTTCCCAGCCCGTAGTTCATCCACGAGCCCAGGCACGGGCTTCCCGAAAGAATCTTGCCGGAGTTCATCATCAGCATCGCCGATCCGTGGATCGGGCTGTCGGCGGTCATCGAATGCAGGAAGGCGACATCATCGACGCAGGTGGAAAAATGAGGAAACAGGTCACTGACCCATTGGCCACACTGACCGTGCTGCTTGAAATTCCAACGGGTCTCGACAATCCGGCCCTTGTTCTTGCGTCCCCCGCGGCCGAACGTCTTCACGTCGACCGTCTTACCGTCCATGCCCTTCATCCGGGGCTTGTAATCGAACGTATCGATGTGGCTGGGGCCACCATACATGTACAGGAAGATGACGTTGGTCGCCTTCGGATCAAAATGCGGGTCCTTGGCCCTGAGCGGGTTTTGCCAGCGAGTGGTCCCGTCGGCGGCGACCGCCTGCTGGTTGAGAAACCCTTCGTCGAGCAGGCCCGACAGGGCCACGCCGGTGAAGCCGGCACCGGTCTCCCACAAGAACTCTCGTCGCGTGCGACCACAGAATCCGGGTCGGGATGAGATCGGCTGGTTGGTCATATTGATAATCCAGTCACTGGCCGGCGATAGGGATTTCTCGGAAAACACTCAGTCCAGGTAGAGAAACTCGTTGAGGTTCAGCGTCAGCAGGCAGAAATACTTCAGGGCCTGTTCGGGGCTGGCCTTGTCCTGTTTTTCAAGCGCCTCGATCAGTGCCACGCCCCGACGGACCTCTTTTTCAGTCGGTCGTCGCTGGGTGGCCCGGCTCAATGCCAGGGTCACCTGCTTGGCACGGTCCTTGCCGGCCTGTCCACGGACCAGCCTGGCAAACACTTCCGCCTCGCGGTTGCTGAACTGCCCGTTGAGCAATGCCAGCGATTGTGTTGGCTGCGTCGTCGTGAACCGCACCGGACAACTCGTATCCAGATCGGCCCCGTCAAAGGTCTCGAACATCGGCACAACCAGCGACCGCTTGACGTGGACGTAAATGCTGCGGCGATTCCGCTCTGCCGGAGGGGAATTTCCCCAGCCCGACCCGGGTTGGGACTGGCCGTGCTTGATCTCGTTGGGAATGATCGTGTAGATGCTTGGCCCGAACATCTTGCCACGGTTCAACGCGCCGTTGACGGCCAGCACCGAATCACGGATCTCCTCGGCACTGAGTCGCCGCATGTCGAATCGCCAGAAGAGATTGTTGGTGGGGTCGGCCTTGAGTCCTGCCTGGCTGGGGGCCGAGGACATCCGGTAAGTGGCCGAGAGCATGATCAGGCGATGCATCCGTTTCAGCTTCCAACCGCCATCGACGAGTTCGCTGGCCAGCCAGTCCAGCAACCGCGGATGCGTCGGCGGTCGGCCCTGCAGGCCAAAGTTGTTCGGTGACCGGACAATGCCCCGACCGAAGTGGTACTGCCAGAGTCGGTTGGCCAGCACCCGTGCCGTCAGCGGATTGCTCGGAGTCGTGATCCACTCGGCAAGTGCCCGGCGGCGGTTCGACGACTTGGCGCCCTTGGCGGGTGGGCGAATGTTGGGTTTCGGCGGCGAGAGAATCTCGAGGAAACCCGGTTCGACCTTCTCGCCGCGGGCATGGGCGTTGCCCCGGATCTGCACGTAGGACTGCGGCACCGTCGGGCCGTTTTCCTTGACCACCAGTGCCACGGCCAGGCCAGGCGGCTTGTACTTTCTCAGCCGGTCACGCCGGGCAACCAGCTTCACATAGGCATCAAACTTCGCCCGGGGCAGCTTGCCGGGTACCTTCTTCTTCAGGATCGGCACCCGGTTCTTTTCCCGTTTGAAATCGTCGACCTCGCCCCCCTTAAGCAACGGCTTGACCGTCACCAGGAATTCCCGGATCTCCCGCTGGATGACCTTCAGTTCCTGCTGATGCTGTACGACCAGCTTCTGGTTCTTCTTCCGGTCAGCCTCGGAGGCAATCGACGTGATGCTGGCCGATTCGACCGTATTGCGGCCACGGACACCATAACGGCGGATGTTGCGAAAAAAGGCCAGCAGGCGATAGTAGTCCCGCTGCGAGATCGGATCGAGCTTGTGTTCGTGACACCGGGCACAGCCAACCGTCAGGCCGAGAAAGACTTCTCCGGTCGTGCGGACGTGGTCATCAAGGTCCTCAAAGAGTTCCTGTTCGCGATCGACCGGTTCATCCTGCCAGATCCCCAGCCGGTAATAGCCGGTGGCGATCTGCGTCTCGGGTGTCACTGTGTCCAGTTCGTCACCTGCCAGCTGTTCACGCGTGAACTGGTCGAATGGCTTGTCGGCATTCAGCGAGCGGATGACGTAATCGCGATATCGCCAGACGAACGGCTTGGCCCCATCACGTTCATAACTGTTGGTCTCGGCGTAACGCACCAGGTCGAGCCAGTGGCGGGCCCATCGCTCGCCGTAGTGCGGCGAATCGAGCAACCGATCAACGACGCGTTCGAAGGCACGCGGGGATTGATCGGCCAGGAAGTCCTCGACCTCCGCGGGTGTCGGCGGCAGGCCGGTCAGGTCATAGCTCGCCCGCCGCAACAGGGCCACCCGGGACACCGGTGCTGCCGGTGTCAGTCCGGCAGCATCAAGCCGTGACTGGACAAAAGCGTCGATCGAATTGATCACCCGGCGTCGGTCCCGGACCGCGGGAACCGCAGGTCGCTTCACCGGTTGAAACGACCAGAACCGCTTTGTTTCCGGGGTGACCATGGGCGAGGCGGACCGGGGCTGGTTGCCGATCTTGCCGGAAAAATCTGGTGTCACTGGCAGACCCATCCGCACCCAGCGGGCAAGAATGGCAATCTGCTCGGCTGGCAACTTCCCACTGGGCGGCATCTCGTAGCCTTCCAGCTCGTAGTTGACCGCTTCGAGCAGCAAGCTTTTCAGCGGCCGCTTCAGGTTGATCGCCTGCCCGCTGTCACCACCCTTCATGATCCCCGAGCGGCTGTTCAGGTGCAGGCCACCCTTGATCTTGGTGTCCCCGTGACACTTGAAACACCGCTTCACCAGCAGCGGCTTGACCTTGCTGGAAAAAAACTCGACCTGCTCTCGCGGTGACAGGGCGGGTTCAGCCCCCCGGATCAGTCCCGGGAAAATCAGCAAGGCACAGGTAAGCCAGGTCGTGACAACCAAACGTTTCATAAGGGAGCCAGTTCCGGAAATCACGGGGAAAAATCATGGGCAATTGCCTCGTCCCATCCTATCAACCGCCACGCGTTGCGCCAGCAGTGACACGCCATCCTCCAAACCGGCCCCGGCTCGGTATCACGGCGTATCGGGCTTGCGGTCCCACGGCTGGGGTGGCGTGGGCGTATAGCGGGGTCGCGGGTCCTGTTTCGGGAACCCGGCGATAATCGTGGCGAACTTCCTGCGGGCCGCAACGTGGCTCGGCCGGGGGCTTTTGACCAGGTTGGCCGTCTCACCAGGATCGACCTGCAGATCGTGCAACCGCGTGATCTGTCCCTTCTCAACAAAGACCTTGAACCGCTTGTCTCGCAGAACGCGATCGGTGTACGCCTGCTGTGGCCGGACTCCCCGGGAATCCAGTGCCGCCGCTCCTCGTCCCATCGCCAGGATCCACTGCCGGGTCCCGTCCTGTTTTCTGCCACGAAGCAGGCCGGCCAGCGAGTGACCGTCAAGAACGGCGTCCCGGGGGACCCGGGCCCCGGCCAAATCGGCAAACGTCGGCAGCATGTCGGTGAAATCCGTCAGGGCGTCGGTCACCACTCCGGCTGGAACAATTCCCGGACCGTTGACGATAAACGGTTGCCGCGGGCCATTCTCGGTCAACAGCCCCTTGCCCCCGCGAACCAGGCGGTCGCCCATCCGCGCGCGGTACCGCTTGGCGGTGCCGTTGTCGGTCGTGAAAAATATGATTGTCCGCCGACGAAGCTTCAGCCGGTCCACGGCCGAGACGATCTGGCCGACGATCCGGTCGGTGTAACGAACCATCGCCTTGTGCTTTTCCAGCGACGTCCTGGCCTTGAGCTCGGCGGGGGTGTGCACGACCGGCCCGTGTGTCAGCACCATCGGGAAATACACCAGCATCGGGCTGTCACGGTGTGTCTCCAGAAACCTGACCAGAAACGCGGTGAACACGTCCGGACCAAACCGATCCCGGTGCGTCCGACTCTTTCCACCGCTGGTGTAGATGTACGGATCCCAGTACCGCTTACCACTGGCCGGTTTGCCCGTCTCGTACCCAGTCCACATGCACCACTCGTCGAAACCATGCTGCCTGAGCACATCGGGCTGTACCCGGAAGTCGTTGATCTGCCACTTGCCGGCAATGGCCGTCTTGTAACCGACCGGTTTCAGGACCCGGGCAAATGTCAAGTTGTGTTTTGGATCGAAATGACAGCCCGCCCCCCAGCGGGGTACATCCCAGTGATTGCACCAGCCGTGACGAAACGGGTACTGGCCGGTCAGCAGCGTGGCCCGGGTGGGCGTACATTGCGGCATCGAGTACGCATTGGTGAATCGCATGCCACCGGCCGCCAGCGCGTCGATGTGCGGAGTCTTCAACTCGCGACCACCGTAACAGCCGATCCACTCCGGGCCGAGATCATCAACCATGATGAAGATGATGTTGGGCCGGTCGGCAGCGGTGGCCAGGGAAGAAACAAACAGCAGCAGGAATCCAAATCCGGTTCTCATTGTGCCATCTCGCGGGGATCAGCGTGCTGTCGGGCCAGAGAAGTACTTGCGGATGATCCCATCGGGCTGGTGGCGATCGGGCTTGCGGCGACGCCCGGTCAGGTCGATCGCCTTCGGCTTCGGATTCTTCGACGTGTGGGGCGTCTTGTCACCGGTCCGCGCCTGCCAGTCTTCCAGCAGGGTCATCATTCGCTCGAGGCGACCAGCCTGCGAGGAATCACCGGCAAGATTCTTTAGCTCGTGAGGGTCCTCGGCCAGGTCAAACAACTGGGTGTGATTGATTTGTGGATATCGGATCAGCTTGAACCGATCGTCGCGGACTGCCCGCATCAGGTCTTCGTAGGTCGTAAACAGCGACTTGCGGACACCCGGCTCCTCCCCCCGGATCACGCCGGCAAGGCTGTGGCCCTCGACCTTCCCGGGAACCGTCACGCCGGCCCACGAACAGATGGTGGGAAAAAGATCATAAAGATAAGCCAGGGAATTGCTGGATTTTCCACGAGGGATTCCCGGGCCGCTGATGACCAGCGGCGCCCGCATGCTGTGTTCGTAGAGATTTTGTTTTCCCAGCAGTCCGTGGCTGCCCACGGCCAACCCATGGTCGGCGGTGTAAACAACAATCGTGTTTCTTGCGTGGCCACTTGCCCGCAACGCCGCCAACACGCGGCCAACCTGTTCATCCAGGTGGCTGATCATGCCGTAGTACTCGCCAAGCTGGCTGCGAATGACCTGGCGAGTCCGGGGCCAGGCCGCCAGCGATTCGTCCCGCCCGACCATCCACCCGTTGTGAAACGGATGCTGGGGCATGAAGTTGGCCGGCAGCGGCAACTGGACTCGTCCGGGCTTGTACATCTCGGCATATTTCCCGGGTGGTTGCCGAGGATCGTGGGGTGAGGAGAAAGAGACGTAGGCGAAAAATGGCTTGTCTTCCTTGTGCCCCTCGAGAAATTCGATCGCCGCATCGGCGAAGACCTCGCTGGAGAACTTCCTGGCCGGGCGGGGCGGGGTCAGCTTGCCGTCGGAGGTGAGATCCCGGATCGGGACCTTCAGGTGATTGGACATCCCCCCGATAAAGACCGCGCGGCCGTTCTGGAAGCCACGGATGAATGACTCGGCCCGGTTGTGCCACTTGCCGGTGCCGAAGGTGACATAGCCATTTCGGCCGAGAACTTCCGGCAGGATCGGCACGCCCTTGAGGTTCATCGGAACCCGCCAGAGCGTTCGGCCGCTCATCAGCATCGCCCGGCTCGGCTGGCAGACGGCCCCGTGCGTCGAGCCCATGCAGTAATTCCGATGGAAACTGAATCCGGCATGGACCAGGCGATCGATGTGGGGGGTCTTGATATGCCGGTTCCCGTAGGCCGCCACCGTGTCGGCCCGCTGGTCATCGGCGAACAGGAACAGGATATTCGGACGCCGGGCGGCCTCGACGACCGAACCCGCCATTACCGACAGGGTGGCTACGGCCAGAAACAGACGTTTCATCGATAGTCTACTCCAGGGTATTCGTGTTCGCCGGTCCCGACTTTTCGCACCGAGCCGGACGAATTCCTGTGCCATTGAAGACCGTTGGAGCCAGATTTTCAATCAGCGGTTCCCAACTGTCGGCCGCTCATAGCTCACCGTCGGATGTTACAATTGCCCGCATGTCACCGCTGCGATCCCTGCTGCTGTTCCTGGTCGCCTCGACGGCACCGGCAGTCGCCGCCGACGGGCCTCGGGTCGATTTTCAGCGAGACATCCGGCCGCTTCTCTC
>Ga0163108_10003567_pt1 | contig 11065 bp, 7 predicted proteins | sample Fk1155metaG_FD_109644 | JGI IMG/M metagenome (GOLD analysis project Ga0163108, IMG submission 109644) | Marine microbial communities from the Central Pacific Ocean - Fk160115 155m metaG | ecosystem: Environmental > Aquatic > Marine > Oceanic > Photic zone | place: The Central Pacific Ocean...
GCAGCACCGGGAGGCATTCCGCCCATGGCAGCACCGGGAGGCATCATCCCCATGGCAGCACCAGGAGGCATTCCGCCCGGCCCGGTCATCGGCGCTCCATAGCCCGCCTGCGGATAACCAGCCATGGCGGCCTGGGGAGCCATGCCAGGCCCGTATCCAAACGATCCCTGCAACCCAGGACCACCCTGACCAGGCATAAAGCCTGGTACCTGGGCCTGCAGTTGTCCTGCGGCAAAGATCAAACAAACGGTTAATAGCCAGTGTTTCCACGACCTGTGGTTGCTCATTACTAACTTCTCCGCGGCACGATTACTGTGCTCGTGAGGTAAACTCTGGTCAATGCTGCTCACCCGTAACCCAGGTTTTGCCGACAAAAAGCCTGACTTCAAGCCAAAACGGCATAATTGGATTACTTGTAACAGCCTATCGGTCCGGCGCAATACGCAGAACCAACACTTCCGGATTGTCCGGAATACCCAACTTAATCGGCAAAGTAGCCCGTAAAATCCTGTTTTGTTCCTCAAAAATCCCTGACTCAGGCTGACCCTGCCCACCACACGCCACGACAAACGACCACTACAAGCCAATCACAGCGACAAAAACACCTAAAATCAAGGCAAAGACAACAACCACATCAAACCTGGCCATTCCCCTGCCTAGATCTGCTATCGAGCTCTCGCTAGCATCGACTTGCTGAACCGAAAAACCTGAACTGCCAAGAAGGCAACCGCCATCGTGGATCCATTCCTCTCTCTGCCCATACTTACAGGACCGGACAGGTTGCGATATTATGAGCTATAATCTGCCAACTGGAGGATCAGGTCGCCTTGCGATCTAAAACCGCAGGACGTTTTTGCTTCGATCGACAAGAAGGAGAGAGCGTGATGCCCTACAAATCTATTTGGATCCATGTCGCAACCTGTTTGGCCATTTGCCTGCTCAGCGGCTGCGGCCCGGACAAGGGCTCTGAAACGAGCCAGCCCGCTGCCAAGGAAGATCCTCACGCGGGACACAACCATCAATCACTGGGGCCTCACCAGGGCTACCTGGTTGGCCTGGGAGACGAGGAATACCATGCAGAGTGGCGGTTTGACAGCAACACGGGCAAGGTCACCATTTACCTACTCGATGCAGCTGCCCAAAAGGTCGTCTCCACGTCCGCTGACAAGCTGGCTATCACGGTGACACGTGACGGCGCGACCAGTGACTATTCCCTGCCAGCCGTCAACCAGGACGAAGCAGATCCTCCCAAAACATCCCAGTTTGAAGCGGTTGACACGAACCTGCTGGAATTCCTTCGTGCCGTGGGCCACGGTATCGAGGCAAGTTTAACGGTCTCGATTGACGGCAAAGAATACACGGGACCTTTTGAGCACCTCCCCCATTAGCCGAACTGCTTTCGCTGGCAAACCGGCCAAACCATCGGCTTGACGGACGGCTTATGCGTATCCTGGCCCTGGAACCTTATTACGGTGGCAGCCACCAGGCGTTCCTGGATGGCTGGATTACGCACAGTCGTCACCAGTGGACCGTGCTTTCACTACCTCCCTACCACTGGAAATGGCGTATGCGCCATGCCGCCATCACGATGGCTCGCCAACTCCGTCACCCCCCGCACCAGGGCCAGGAGTGGGACGTGCTATTTTGCTCAGACATGCTAAACCTGGCGGAGTTTCGCGGCCTGGCACCACGGCCAATCGCCAACCTGAAAAGCTGTCTCTACTTCCACGAAAACCAGCTCACCTACCCCAGCCAACAACCGCGAGACTGGGATTACCACTTCAACTTCACCAATTTCACCTCAGCCATTGCAGCTGACGCAATCTGGTTCAACACCGCATTTCATCGCGATGAAATGCTTGTGGCGCTGGCCGAGTTCCTGGATCGCATGCCGGACCATCAACCCCTGGATGAGATTGAACTCATTAGAAACAAATCTGCAATTCACTACCCAGGAGTTCCGTCGATCGCTCCTCGCCTCGCTCGCGCTCCTGGCCCACCACGAATCACCTGGGCGTCGCGATGGGAACACGACAAGGATCCAGAGATGTTCTTCGCTGCCATGGAGGCGCTCAAAGGGCAGGGCGTCTCCTTTCGCCTGAACGTGCTGGGGCAGTCCTTTCGCAATTCACCACCCATCTTCGCATCCGCTCGAGATCAGCTCGCCGAGAACATTGATCGATGGGGATTCCTGGACAGCATAGAGGACTATCACGAGACGCTGCGACAAACGGATATTTTTGTTTCCACCGCCCAGCACGAGTTCTTTGGAATCGCTGCCGTCGAGGCAATGACAGCAGGAGCCTACCCCTTACTGCCTGACCGGCTTGCCTATCCCGAGCTACTCCAGCAAACAGGGCACCCGGAGCGAGGCTGTTTCCTTTACGATGGAGACCTCACCTCCCTGGTCGAGCGACTCGCCGAACTGACCCGGCAGATCCCTGTGACCACCGACGCCGATTTGCCCCAGCGAGCGCTGGACACACGGCTGCAAAGATTTCAATGGTCAGAGCGTGCTCCCGCCATGGACCAGGAAATCGAATACCTGGCCACTGGCTCATCAAGCTATTGTTGATTTCCCTGCGGTAGCGGGCCGCGTCGGCCAGGCGCGCAAAAAAACTGCTGCCCAGGCCAACGACCCGGACAGCAGCTAGATCTGTCATCTTTAGCACCCTATGAGGAGGGGGCGTTTCCTCCGGCTGCACTAGCTTGTGCGGCGGCAACCTGCGGCGTAACACGTTTATTAACGTCTGTTTCCAATACGCCAAATACACGTTCGTGATTCTGGACAGACATGCTCAATGCCGCCAATAATCGCTTGGCTGTATAGTAATTAACGACGATTCGCTGCTTGATATTAATCGGGTTGCGAGGAACTCGAAAACCGTTGGGATTCAACCCGAAATCAATGATCAACTCCTCGGGCGAACCCGTCACTCGACAGAAGTTCGAGTACGAGCAAATCACCTCGTCATCATTCACCTGCAACTCAACCTGCTGTTGAGCTGGCTGCTTAGCCGGTGCCTGTGTTTCTTCTGCGGGAGCGGTCTCCTCGGCAGTTTTATCCTTATCAGTCTTCTTCGCCATTTCGCATCTCCATTTTCTCTGAACGTCTGTCCAAAATAAAAAAACTTGTCGTAACAGGACTCCCTACCCGGGACTCACACCAGCGGGGCCGCAAGTTAAACTTTCCCAGCTAGATAGAGTTTGCAGATTAGGTTGTCCATTAACTTTTGCACGTGGTCGCACAAAGGCAAGTCGCTTTTTTACCAGAAATCGCCATTTACTAAAAGTAAAAATGAAACGTTCTTGCCACATAACGGTACAGGCGACTCCCCAGAGAGCGACTCCCCGCCTTAATCTTAGCTTGACCACGAATGTCTATTTGCGTCAAGCCTTTTGTATCATGCAAAGTAGCAATCGCCTGGTAAGATGTGCTGATTGGGCGGACTGTACCGGTTGCGTCTACCTGAGAACCTAGCTGGCCACCTGACTGACTGGCCACGTTGATCGGGGTCTCTGTCATGGGAACCAGGGCCAGCTTCCTGATCTTACTGTGGTAGATTTTGCTGGGATGGAGCTCCAGCTGGATCTCCACCGGCTGGTCAACGTTCACCAGTTCGATGTCTGCCTGATCAATGATCAGCTCCGCATCCAACTGCCGGGGATCACCGATAATACAAACCATGTCATTCGCATTCAGGAAAGCCCCCAGGTTCACGGGATCCAGGGGCGAACCCTCCCAACTGCGCAAGCGGCCATCACCAGAAGGCGGTGTTTTTCGCTGCACAGGTGGCAAAATCGTTCCCTTGATCGGTGCCCGGATTTCCAACCTTGCCTGGTTTTGCTTCAATTCCAGGACCTGTTCTTCCAGCGACTGGATCGTTTCCAGTACCTGCTGGATCTGGTCAGCAGCATTCGGATCCACACCACGTTGCTTGCGCAAGGTTTGCAGTTGCAGTCGCGTTTCCAGCAAGCGGGATTCTGCTTTCAGGACCTGTAAATCGAGGTCACGATTAACACCTCGCGCCAGTAACTCGTTCGCTTCTACCTCGGTACCGGGTTTTACCCGGCACTCATCCAGCCGACAGGGAACTGCGGCATAGACGGGTCGTGAAATAACTGCTCCTGGCTGATCAGAATCAACCAGGGACACTTCCCGGGGAACGATCCGGACCGTGCATTTAATATGGTAGGGCAGTGGGATCCAGCAAACCAACAGGATCGCGGCAACCACCGTGGCTACCGTCGCAACTAATCGATGTCGTTTCACGCGATGCATCCTCCCGGGCGTATAAAAGAATTTCCCCAGTTGCCAGATGGGCTGAACGATCAAGCCGAAGAAACCCAGGCAACCAATGATTCGACCCAACACTTTCAGGCCGTAGGGTTCGAGAACCATGTTCAAGAACATGAGAATTGAAAAAACGACGACCCAGCGATAGATCACTGCGGCAACCGTATACAAACCAAAAACAAAACGATTTCCCTGTGGCAGAAACGGATTCTCCGGCTGTTCAATCCCGAGGCAGACCTGGGTCAGGAAGCGCTTGAGAATCTCTGTCGACTTCTGGCGAAGGTTAGGGATTTCGACAATATCCATCAGGATGTAGTAACCGTCAAAACGCAACAGCGGATTACCATTGAAGAGGAGCGTACTGACCGAACAGACGAACATCATGCTCAAGGCTAGCTGGTTCAGCAGTCCCGGCTCGCTGAACCACCAGATATAGGTAGCCAGCGAGGCGATAAACATTTCGACATACATACCTGCGGCACCAATGGCCACACGATGCCATTTATTGGGTAGCATCCACGAATCGGAAACATTGCAATAGAGAGCAGGTGTAAAGACCAGCAACATGAAACCCATTTCATGGCATTCACCACCAAATCGCTTACAAGAAATCCCGTGCCCAAATTCATGAAGAACTTTTACCACAGCCATCGTGGTAAACATATAAATCCAGTTATGAGGTCCAAAAAACTGGTGAAACGTTGGCAAACGGGCCACGAACTTGTCGAACTGGACCATCACCAGGGCGAGGGCACTGACCGCAAACAGGCACACACAAATCACGGCAATCCAGGAAAAGAACCAGCCGACGTAAACCGTCACACGGTTCAAGATGCGTTCCGGATCAATCCCTCTCCAACGCACGGCAAACACATTGGACATGCGTCCCAGCCACTCACGTCGTGTTTTCTGATCACGACGAGTTTTTAACTGGTAGCCTTGCCCGGAGGCCTGGGAAATAACCAGTCCGCTGCGGTGCAACATGCCAATAAACTGCTGCAGATCCGAGTAGTTGATTTTCTGAGGAACGAATTCAGATTCGAATCGTTCCTTGATACTCTCCATGCTCGAATAACCATCAAGCATGCAGAGTATCGCGTATTCTTCTTCATGAAACCGGTAGTAGTTCAGTCCAATCGGTTCTTTAACGACCCAGTAACTCTGCCCATGGTACTGGTGCCGACGGGCTGAAAGATCCGGACGCATGCGCAGGGCGATCGGCCGTGACGTGCTACTGACAAGACTATCAGCCAATGTCGACATCTGTGATCCTCTCCCTCGGCCAGCTACCTCACTGGCCTGTGGCCCTAAAGGCAACCGGTCATGCCGGTCAACACGCCCTCTTAATCTGCCAGGATAATTTTCATGGTAGCGACCATGCCTGGGCGCAACACCCAATGGCCATCAGGTGTCTGACGATTCTTAACTTCCGCCCACACGCGATATTCGCCTCCGGCCTGCACCTGGTTACTGACAAATTCAACTTTCCCTTCGAAAGGACGCAACAATGGATCCTTCTCTCCCTGGGCCGCCGCCTTGCCAGCACCGATTTTTTTAAAGGCCACTTCCACACGAACCTCACGACCGACGATATCGGTCGGTGCCACCTTGTCCGCCCTCAAAAACCCCTCGATCCGCAACTGATCCATGCGAATCACCTGCATGATCGCCTCGCCTGGTTGCACCCATTCACCAACTTCCTTGTAACGACGTTCAACCACTCCATCGATGGGAGACTTCACCAACCGTCGTGTCACACTTAACTTGACAATGTCAACCTGGGACAGTCGCACATCACTCGTCAGCTGGGCCACATCGTATTCCAACTGTGCCACATCCACCTGGAGTTCAGCGCGTGTCTTGGTGAGCTCTTCACGACGAATCTGGGTAGGAGGAATGGATCCTCGCGCCTTCTGGTTGATCGCCTTGGACTCATTAACCTCGGCTTCGGCCACGTCAGCAGCGGCCTTGGCAGCTGCCACGTTAATATCATTCTCGGCATTCTTCTTAGCCACCGAGTACTCCAGCTCAGCGGACTTAAGACGCACCTTGGAATCGGCATCATCAATCTGCACGAGGTTTTCTAGTGCCTTGACGATACTACCCTCGCGGACATGAAACTTGGTTAATACACCCGCTTCCTGTGCAGGCACGTCGACATCATTAATCAACGCCACGTTACAGTTTTCCACGACAACGGAATCCTGGCTCCAGGCGGTCACTGGTAAACAACAACCGAGGATCGCCAGCATTCTCATCATGACGGCATACTTAATATCGGCTCGAAACATGGCTTTTGTCTCCCGGTCACTTACTGCAACCTACTGGTCCGTGGTTTAAATGCTCAAACAGATCTCGCCGCACGCCAACCTGCACTAAAAGAAAAGATGTAATTGCACCCACTGAAATACTTCATGAAACCAAACGTAACCCAGCGAGGCACGTCCACAATAAACATCCGCTGTGACACTAGCGCCGGGACGCAGGTCCAAAACATCCTCGTGATCGATATCCACCAGAATGCGGACCACGGTTCCCTCATCTCCTTCAACACGCGGAGTACGATCGATCCACTTGATCTCCCCCGCGTAGATCGTGCCGGGATCGGTTGCCAACACGAAAGAAACCGGCAGCCCTGGCTTGATCTCCTCCTGGGCGCGGTTGACGTGTCCAATCCGCCTTTCCGGCATTAACAACTCCAGCTCCCACCGACCGGAACCTTTCTCCGAGTCGAGGACATCTGGTTGAATCACCGTCATCAACACCTGCCCCACGGCCACTGGACGATTAGGCAGCGTCCGTTTCATATCCCAGGGAATGACCATCTGGCCATCGATGGGACTTCGGATCTCCAGGTCCTGCTTTTTCTGCTTAAGTAAATCGCGTTCTCGCTCCATCGAGTTTATCCGTTCCAGTAGTTGGGCAATTTGCCCGGAGAGCTGGATTCCCTCAGCCGTTGTCGGGTTAACTCGAAACTGGGCACGCCGCGCTGCGGACAGTTGCTTGCGAGTTTCTTCCAGCAACCCCAGGATTCGCTGTTCCTCGATCACCAGGTCCGGATCCGTCAGTCGAACCAACACGTCCCCCTTGCTGACCTTCTCACGATCATCTTTCAGGGAGCCATTTTCATCAACGTAACCATTGGCTTTCACGAAAATATCTCGCCGGTTCACTGGCTGGAGCGACCCGTTGGCCTCCATTCTCAAGTCAGCCGGGTAAAGGAAGAGGACCAACAGGACCAACAGGACAATCCCGGCCACCAGCAAGGTTTTGGGCAGGGTCCTGGCCCGTACAAGCCAAGCCGAGTTACCCACTGTACGCCAGACAGGCATCATGAAGACGTTATTATGGACCAGCGTATTGCTCACCGCCCGCGCGCTGTGCTCATAGACCAGGTCGATCCGGGGATCAATGACATCGCGTGGCAAGTCGGTTTCAATCTGTTCGATGATAATGGCACCGATCACGTCCCCGGTTCGCCCACCCTCGATGGCTGCTTCCTGCTCAACAGACCCCGCTTCGAATCGATCCAGCTTGAGAGGCTTACGCATGGGCAGTACGATGATCATCTTGGAATACGACTCATCCACGTAGTCATCGATCGCTTCCTCCAGCTGAGGAGGCATATTTTCGGTTGAGCCATCATAGTAAAGCGGTTCGCCCGTTGCGATCACGCGCGTCACCAGTTGCCCCAACAGGTAAATTGTATTGGAACGATTCTCGATCGTATCCTGGCCACTGACCGCCTCAATCTTACTGCGTCCGCGACGAGACACCGCCACGCTGACGCGATCACAACCGATCAACCGACGGCCTTCGTTACAAATCGTGTATGCCGTCTCACGTACATCCAGTCCTTCATGCACCAGTCGGGCAAACTGATCTGCCTGGGCCCAGAGGGAATGTCGATCGCTGAACTGTTTCAGCTTGTGCGACTTCATCCATTCGCCAGCCAACTCACACATCTGCAACAGGAAACGCAGGTACCCTCTCTGGGTTGCCGGTTGAGCATCCGGGCGTTGGAATATCTCGATAATCCCCTCGACCTTGCGGTCACCCCACAAGGGAGCCAACACCAACAGGAAATGGGTTGGATTGCCCGCACCTGCGTCTTCACCTTCCCCGGACTGGGGTGGCACCAGTTGTGGCTCTCCCGTACTGACAACGTGGTTCAACAATTGCAGGTGACGTACCGCATCTTCCGATTCCGGATCAACCAGGGAAGAACTCAAATTGATCTGGTACGTGACTTCCAACTGCTGATCGTCAGTCGTCGTCCAAACCGCTCCACCCATGGCTGCCAGTGCCGAGACAATTCGCTGCATGAATGCCGAATAGTACTGCTGAGGATCCAGGTCGCTCTTGGATAGCTGCGCAATCTCACTGACCAGCCCGCGAATTTGCTGCTTGGTCTGCTCGATACTCTCGGGATTAACCGAAGACTGTTCCGACGACATATGAAATTTTTACCGTAAAAGTGAATGCAATCGCCGAATCCCAGTCGTAGAAACTGGAACTCCTCAAACGCGATAACTTCTGTTACTGCCAGTGTTTCAATGTATACCGAAGCTGGTTTAATGACAATTCAATTGCCTATCTCCGCTGCGAATTGCCCAGTTCAACATCCAGTCGGAACAAATATACCGATCATTCTCAATAGGAGACTGGATCTCGCTCGGAACATCCGGGAAGGACGGCAGGAATCCGCTCCGGCCCTAGTCCGGTGTATCCAGGTAAGGATCTTGTCCCATCTCGCGCTGCATCTTCTTGCGTTCTTTTTCGTGATACAGCAGCACGTTGCGGTCACGAAAATGCTGACGCTCCACCTTCCTCTGAGCCGTCTTCAACAAGCGTCCAAACTGCCGTTCACCACCGCTACCCTGGCTCACCGTCTTCTGGATGCGGCCCACTCGCTTCTTGTTAAAACCATTCTCGATAATGTCGTCATCGATCGCGAGGTATTGACGAAACGTACCGGGATCTCCCTGCCGACCACAACGCCCAATCAACTGGCGATCAATCCGTGCCGCATCATGCAACTCGGTGCAAATCACCTGTAATCCACCCAGCTCTGCCACACCATCATCAAGCTTGATGTCCGTGCCTCGACCGGCCATGTTCGTCGCCACGGTCACTCGCCCCGCTTCCCCCGCGCTGGATACGATCTCGGCTTCCGCTTCCACCTCATGTGCATTCAGGATCTGGTGGCTAATTCCCGCTTCGGTCAGCATCCTGGACAACTTTTCTGACTTGTCGATTGAACGGGTGCCGATCAGAATCGGTCGCCCCTCGGTATGCAGTTGCTTCACCTCTTCCGTGATCGCCAGTAGTTTATCCTCGGTGGTACGAAAAACCCGGTCAGGTAACTGGCTCCGTTGACACGGCCGATTCGTCGGTATGGGAACCACACGCAACCGATAGATCTTGCGAAACTCCCGCGTCGAACTCCTGGCCGTACCGGTCATTCCTGACAGGTGCGTGTATCGCAAGAAAAGATCCTGAACCGTGATCCGGGCAGCTTGTCCGGTCGGTACCGTTACCTCAACCTGCGTTTGTGCTTCAATGGCCTGATGAATGCCGTCCCGCCATTTCCGACCCTCCGCCAGGCGACCGGTAAACTCATCCACGATAACTATCTCGCCATCTCGAGCCACGTAGTGACGATCCAGGAAGTAATCGCGTCGCACCTTAACCGCCCGCTCCATGTACTGGTACATGTCCACCATGCCGATACTGCGCATCAGATCACGCTTGGGTAAAGCTCGTAAACGCTGACGACCCTCGAGCGTCAGCTCAACCTTTTTCTTTTCCTCGTCGTAGTCAAAGTCCTCGTCCTCAACGAATTGCTCCGCGTATTGAGCAGCCCACTCATAGGTGGATACGATCTGCTCACGGGCTTTCTCGTTCAGGGAACCGATGATCAGCGGGGTTCGTGCCTCGTCGATCAAGATACTGTCTGCCTCGTCAACCAGCACGAAATGAGCGCCGCGTTGTACGGGCTGATCTCCACTGTCATCCCATCGCTGGCTGCTTCCCTCTCCCAGCATGTCACGGGCATCACGCCCGAGTCGACGTAACAAAAGGCGATCACGGAGAAAGTCAAAACCGAATTCCTTTGCGGTTCCGTACGTGATATCGCAACCATACGCCTGCCGACGCTGATCCGGCGTGTCATCGGTCTGGATCACACCCGTGGTCATCCCCAGCAGCTTATAGGTTGGTTCCAATAACTCCTTGTCACGTCGAGCAAGATAATCATTGACCGTGGCCAGGTGAGAACCTTTACCCGTCAAGGCATGCATGTAGAGGGGCAACGTAGCCGTCAAGGTCTTGCCTTCCCCGGTATCCATCTCTGCGATGGAACCGTGAAACAGGGCCATACCACCAATCAGCTGAACGTCGTAATGACGCATCTGAAGCGTGCGCTGGGACGCGACCCTGACCAGGGCCGCAGCGGCCGGAAGCAGACGATCCAGCTTCTCCCCGCTCTTGGCGCGAAATCGAAGCGATAAACTCTCTTTTTTCAACTGCGTATCGGTCAAATCGGAAAACTGGCTTTCCAGTTCCGTAATCCCCTGGAATACCATGCGCCAGCGAGCCATCCGACGACCTACCGGTCCACCGAATAGACTCCAGAACTGGTCCCCAGACCCACTTTTGACCTCTAGGTTGTCCATAAACCCTCTACCACACCAAGATCTTCGCTCGCCGCGCACCCTCGCTGTAACGCTCCTTGTATTCTAATCCAAATGCAAGATTGTCCAGCAC
>Ga0163108_10003569_pt1 | contig 11063 bp, 10 predicted proteins | sample Fk1155metaG_FD_109644 | JGI IMG/M metagenome (GOLD analysis project Ga0163108, IMG submission 109644) | Marine microbial communities from the Central Pacific Ocean - Fk160115 155m metaG | ecosystem: Environmental > Aquatic > Marine > Oceanic > Photic zone | place: The Central Pacific Ocean...
TTAAAGTGTTTAACAAAAGGTTCTGCATTATCTGAATAGAATGATGTAATTTTTTGTTTATTTTTTAGTGTTTTTACATCAAGTTTAATTCTTTTATTATTTTCAAACATGGAAGTTAGAGTAAATGAATGAATTTTATTATTATTAATAATTAATTCTCCAGACAAATTAGTAGAAAAATTTTTTTCATCTAAAAAAACTTTATTTAAATTAATATTTAATTTAGTACCATCTTTTAAATCAAAAATATCTAAAAAGTTTTTATCGCTATCTGAAAGTAATATATCGTTAATAAGTTTATAACTGTCAAATGACAAACCTTTCAAACTATAATCAACTGAATTATTTATAATATTAAATTTATTTTTTTTCTTATTGGTATTTAAATAGTCTGCCTGAACTTTATTTAAATTTAATATTTTAAATTTATTATTTAATATTAAATCTTTAATTTTAAAAAAATTTGAACCTTCTTTATAAATAATTTCGTTAAATCTTACTTTATTTTTATTATAAGAACCTTTTAATTTTAAATTTGATTTTTTATTTTTTATTTTACTATAACTAATAGGTTCAATTGTTATGGGATTGGAGTAAAGATTTATTTGAGTTAGGAAATCATAACTATCATTTTTCTTATTAATATTATATTTAATTTTGTCAAAAGAAGATCCAAAAGAATAATCGCTTTCACCTTCTATATTTAAATTATTATTTTCATAAATTAATCTTATTGAATTATTTTTTAATAAAACTAAATCTTTATAATTGCTAAAAGAATTTTTCAATAAATTAATTTCTGGTTTTAAACTTAAATTATCAAAATCTATTACTGATGAATATTTTAATGCTTTAATTTTTTTTTTTTTCAATGTAAAAGAAAATTTATTTTTTGTTTCAAAAACAATTTCTTGGTCCTGAATAAAATGTAAATCGTTTTCAAATATATCTTTGAATAATTTTAAATTTATAGAATTTTTTTTAGTTCTAATGTCTCCAGTGACTTTTTTATTGCCATTAGAGTCTGTGGTTAAAGTTATTTTATCAGATAAAATTTTTATTTGTTTATGATAGAAATTAGTATTTTTAATTAAAATTTCACCTTTCTGGTGAGTAAAATTAAAATTTATATTTCCAAAAGAATACTTCTCATTATATTTTAATTTAGCATTTTTAATTTGGCCATTAAATTTATAATCTGAAATTTTTCCACCTTTATCAAATTTTAGAGATCCATATATATTAGCTTGACCTTCTTTTATAAATATATTGTAAATAATTAATGATGGTTGCTCTAATGATGCAATTGAAATTATGTCTTTAATTTTGTTATCTTTGGTCCTTACTTCAAATTCTTCTATTACAAAATTATTTTTAAAATAAGATAAAATATCTACTCTAGTGTCTATAGTCTTAAGTTTTATTTCATTCTTGCCCAGAATCAATATTGGATTCTTGCTGCTAATTCTTATTTTAGGATTGGTTAAACTGTCTATAGAAATATAAATTTTTACTTTTTTAATATCTAAATCAAGATTTTCATCATATTTTTTTACTTGCTCAACAATTAAGGAATTAAATCTTTTAGTTTCAAAACCAATCTTTGAAAGAAAAATTGTCAAAAAAGTCAAAATAACAAATAAAATTAGAATTAAATAAATAAAAAATTTAATAAATTTAGTCATTTAAATTATAAAGATTGCTTTCTAGGAACTCATCCAAATCTCCATCTAGTACTTTATCTGGGTTAGAGCTCTCGAGGTTTGTTCTATTGTCTTTAACCAGCCTATAGGGATGCAAAACATATGATCTAATTTGATGTCCCCATCCAATATCCGTTTTTGAATCTTCTATATTTTTTGCCTGGTCTTCTTTTTTCTTTAATTTAAAATTGTATAGCCTTGCCTTAAGCATGTTCATGCATGTTTCTTTATTTTTGTGTTGCGATCTTTCATTTTGACATTGAACAACTATTTTAGTCGGAATATGTGTAATTCTAACAGCGCTATCTGTAGTATTTACATGCTGACCTCCTGCACCACTAGATCGATAAGTATCAACTCTTAAATCTTTTTCAAAAATTTCAACATCAATATTTTCATCAACAACTGGATAAACCCAAACACTAGCAAAACTAGTGTGTCTTCTCGCTCCAGAATCAAATGGAGAAATTCTAACAAGTCTATGTATTCCAGATTCTGATTTTAATAATCCAAAAGTATAATCGCCAACAATTTTAATTGTTGAAGATTTTATACCAGCCTCATCCCCTTTGTGTTCACTAATTATTTGAAATTTAAATGCTTTATCCGAAGACCATTTAATATACATTCTTCTTAGCATTTCAGCCCAATCTTGACTCTCGGTACCTCCCGCACCTGCATGAATTTCTATATAGCAGTCAAGACTATCAGTCTCTTTAGAAAGAAAACATTTTGTCTCATTTTTTTTTGCTTTTACTTTTAAATTTTCAATATTGTTTAATGTATCGTTAATTACAGTAGTGTTGTTTTCCTCAACTGCTAAATTAAATAGTTCTGAAACTTCTTTGCATTGTTTAATTAAATAAGAATATGAATTAATCAGATCTTCTTGAAATTTCTTTTCTTTAATAATTTTTTGAGCTTTGTTTTTATCTTGCCAGAAGTTAGATTCTAGCATTCTTGAATTGTTTTTTTCTAGTTTTGAATAAATATTATTTTTCTCAAAGATACTCCTTGATTCTTGAGTTAATTTTTTCTATTTCTAATTTTGTATTTATAAAATCTTTATCCATTAATAAAACTTTAATATATTATTATTACTATTTAATCTATCGTTAATATTTCCAAATGATATGCTGTCATTGTCAATTTTTTCTTTTTTAAAAGCCTCTATAATTGTTTCTTTAGATCCAAAACTAGCTTTTTTGCCAGTTATAGTTTCTATTACCATCATAGAAATGTCTGGTGGAACTTTAAATGGTCTTGCGTCTTTTTTTTTTATAGCTTTTTTAATAAAATCTCTAAAAATTGGCATCGCTGTTTTTGCTCCTGTTTCGTAACGACCCAAAGATTTTGGCTCATCCATTCCAACATATGCCCCTATAACAAGTTTTGAAGTAAAGCCAATAAACCACGTGTCTGTATTCTTGTTTGTTGTTCCTGTTTTTCCTCCTATGTCTAAACTAAGATCTCTGAGACGTTTTCCAGTACCCCTCTTAATTGCTCCTTCAAGCATTGATATTATTTGGTAAGCTGATTGTGGTGAAATAACTTGATTAAAGTTGTCAGAAATTTTTGGAAAAGAATTGCTAAAATAAGAAATTTGATCGCAATCATTGCAAGACCTAGTTTCGGTATTAAAAAAAGTTACCCCTTCTGAGTCTTGTATTCTATCAATTAAAATAGGATTAATTTTTTTTCCTCCGTTTACAAATGAACAATACGCTGACGTTAGCTTGAGCAAAGTTGTTTCGACAGAGCCAAGAGAAATTGACAAAAGTTCTTGAGGATTTTCATATATGCCTAACTGTTTAGAAAAATGAGTTATTTTTTTAACTCCAATTTCCTGTGCTATTCTTACTGTCATTAAGTTTCTTGATTTTTCTAAACCCATTCTAAGTGTTGAAGGTCCGTAAAATTTTTTTCCATAATTTTCTGGCTTCCACACTTTTAAATCAGAACCTTGCTCTAATACTAATGGTGCATCTAAAATTAAAGTGTTTGGAGAAAAATTATTTTCTAAAGCTAAGGCATAAATAAACGGTTTAAATGCTGAACCAGGTTGTCTTAGAGCTTGTGAGGCTCTATTAAATTCACTTTTTTTAAAACTAAAACCACCTGTTAAAGCATAAACTCTACCGGTAAATGGATCCATTACAACTATACCACCATTAGCTTTGGGCAATTGTTTTAATTCATATTTATTATTCTTAATTTTTTTAACATAAATTACATCACCAACTTTGAGAAGTTGCTTAAATTCTTTTTTTGTCCAAGAAATATTTTCATAATCAATAACTCCTTCAATGTTTTCGATAGTTTTAATATGTGCATCAAACTTGTTTACTTTATTTACTATAGCAAGCCGCCAACCAATGGATTTTTCTAATTTATATTTTTCAAGATCTTTATTCCAATTATCTAATTTTTTTTTATTAGTTAATGGTCCTCTCCATCCTTTTCTTCTGTCATATTTCTCTAGCCCGTTCCTAAGAGAAATTGTAGCTATGTTTTGTAATTCTAAATTTAAAGGTGTATTAATATTTAAACCTTGTTTATATACTTTTTCAAATCCAAATTTATCTACTACATATTTTCTTATATCTTCTACATAATATCTTGTATCCTCAAGAAAAATTTTTTTTCTTTTTTTTAATACAATTTTTGTATTAATTAAATTGATATAATCTTCTTTTTTAAGATGGTTATTGTCTAATAAATTTTTTAATACCAGGTTTCTTCTAAATTTTGCAAGTTCGAGATTCTTATAAGGATTGTATTTGCTTGGAGCCTTTGGTAGTGCTGCTAATAATGATGCTTCAGCATAATTTAATTCACTGATGGGTTTGTTAAAATACTCTAAACTTGCTGAAGCTATTCCGTATGCTCCTTGCCCTAAATAAATTTGATTTAAATAAAGTTCCAAAATTCTTTTTTTTGAAAGTGCTCTTTCTATTCTAAAAGCTAAAATAGCTTCTTTAATTTTTCTATTAATACTAATTTCATTACTTAGTAAAAAATTTTTTGCTAACTGTTGAGTAATTGTTGAAGCTCCTTCCAATCTTTTTGAATAAATAATGTTGGAAATATTGTTAATAATTGCCCTAATGACACCTTTCGCATCAACTCCTGGATGTGAGAAAAAATTTTTATCCTCTGCTGACAAAAAAGAATTGATTACTTTTAAAGGAATTGCATTATATGGAACAAAAATCCTTTTTTCCTTTGAAAAATCGCTAACTAGTTGACCTTCTCCTGCATAAACTTTGCTTGAAACTGGAGGTTTATAGCTCTTTAAAAATTTGTAATCTGGCAGTTTATTTGAAAATGCCCATAAAATAGCAATTAGTGCTACAAAAATTATTATTGCACCGGCTGAAGACAATAATAATAATTTCTTGAAGAAGCTATTCATTTTAGTTTTATTTAACTTATGAATTTGTTAAAGTTAAGGCATCAAAATTAAACAGAATTTATAATGGAAATTAAAATCAAAAAATTATGGAAAAAAATTTATATATTGATGCTTCGCATCCTAATGAAACTAGAGTTGTGCTTAAATCAAATGGCAACATTGAAGATTATGAGTATGAAGGCATAAAGAGCAACCTAATAAAAAATAATATTTATTTAGGAAAAGTAAGTCGTGTAGAGCCCTCTTTGCAGGCTGCATTTGTTGATTTTGGAAGAGAAAGACATGGCTTCTTATCTTTTAATGATATCCAATCCGATTATTACCAAATACCACAAATCGATCTTGAAAAAATTAAAAAAGAGGAAGAATTTGCTAGAGAAAAATTATTGAAAGAAAGTGAAAAGTTAGAGGAGAAAAATTTAAATGAAGGAAATTTATCAGCAGAAGATCCTGTGGAAAAAAAGTTAGAAGGTTATGAAAATGATGAAAATATTAATGTTGAAAAAAAATATCCAAATAAAAGGTATAAAATTCAAGAAGTCATTAAACCCAATCAGGTAATACTTGTGCAGGTATTAAAGGATGAGAGAGGACTAAAGGGTGCAGCTTTAAGTACTTTTATTTCAATAGCTGGAAAGTATATAGTGCTTATGCCAAATACTCCAAAAGGTGGTGGTATATCTAGAAAAATTTTTAATCCTTCAGATAGAAAAAAAATCAGAGCTATTTTAAATCAAATTCAAATCCCTAAAGAAATGGGAATTATAGTTAGAACTGCTGGTTCAAACAAAACGAAAAATGAAATCAATCATGATCTTGAAAATTTGTTATTAATTTGGAATTCAATCAAAGAAAAAGCCATGAATTCGATGGCACCTTCATTGATACATCATGAAAGCGAAATAATTAAAAGAACTTTAAGAGATATGTGCGATGAAGACACAAAAAATGTCATAGTCGAAGGTAATGAAGGTTATCAAAAAGCTAAAAATTTTATGAAACTTTTAATGCCAAAATTTGTAAAAAAAGTAAAAAAATATAGAGACAAAATTCCTTTGTTTGTAAAAGAAAATATAGAAAACAAATTGAATGAAATTTATGAAACAAAAGTTAAGCTGACTTCTGGAGGTTATTTAGTCATAAATCCAACAGAAGCTTTGGTTTCAATAGACGTAAATTCAGGAAAATCTATAAAACAAAAAAACATCGAAAGCACTGCTTTAAATACAAATCTAGAAGCTGCCGAAGAAATATCAAGACAAATAAAAATCAGGGATTTATCTGGATTAATAATTATTGATTTTATTGACATGCATAATTTTGGAAACAGAAGATTAATTGAAAGAAAATTAAAAGAAAAGTGTAGATCAGATAGAGCGAGAATCCAAATTGGAAGAATTAGTACTTTTGGATTGCTAGAAATGTCAAGACAACGATTGAGGGAAAGCGCAGTAAAATGGGATGTGGTATTAACAAACGAATCTTTTGCTTTAAAATTACTAAAGACTGTTGAACTAAAATCAATAAGCAATAAATCAAAAAATGTTAAAATAATAGTATGCGAAAAGATAAAAACTTTTATAAATGACAACTTTTTAGAAGATATAAAATATTTTGAAAAAAAAAATAAAATAAAAATTGAAATTACAAATGATAATTCTTTGATTGTTCCCGATTATGTTATTGAATTTCAAAATAAAACGAAAAAGACCATAGAAAAAATAGAATCTTTAACAACGTTAAAAAAATTAAAATTATCAGATGAAAAAAATATAAATATTACAAAAAATAAAAAATTCAAAAAAAAAATTTTTTTTAAGAAAAAATTTCACAAAAAAAAATTTTACAAAAAAAAAAATTAAATTTTACCTTTTTTAGGTGAAGATGCGCTACCATATATAGATTTGGTAATTCTGCCAGACAAATATGATTGTCTACCAGCTAAAACTGCAAATTTCATAGCTACTGCCATTTTAAAAGGATCTTCAGCTTTAGCTATAGCTGTATTTACCAATACACCGTCACACCCTAGCTCCATTGCTATTGCGGCATCCGAAGATTGTCCTAAACCTGCATCTATAATTAGTGGAATATTTGTCTGACTTCTTATTATTTTTATATTTGTTTGGTTTTGAATTCCAAGTCCAGATCCTATAGGCGCTGCTAATGGCATAATAGCAGAAGCTCCACAATTTTCTAATCTCTTAGCTATAAGTGGATCGTCGTTACAATAAACCATAACTTTAAAACCTTCTTTTGATAAAATTTCAGTCGAATTTAAAGTTTCTATCATATCTGGAAAAAGTGTTTTTTTATCCCCCAAAACTTCCAGTTTTACCAATTTCCATCCTCCTATTTCTCTTGCTAATCTAAGCGTTCTAAGAGCCTCTTTAGAAGTAAAGCAACCGGCTGTATTTGGTAAATAGGTTATTTTTTTTGGGTCAATATAATCCATTAATAATGGTTTTTTTTTATCAACAATATTTACTCTTCTTACTGCAACGGTAACTATTTCTGCGCCTGAAAGTTTTACAGCTTTTGCACATTCGGACATATTTTTATATTTGCCTGTTCCTACTATTAGTCGTGAGTTAAATTTCCTTTTTGCTATTGTTAAATTGTCTAATTTTTTCATCATCCTCCACCAATAAAATGGACTATTTCAATTTTATCACTTTTTTTTAATTTAATTCTACCTAATGATTTCTTATTTACTATTGTTTGGTTTAATTCAATAGCTACCTTTTTTAAGGGAACTTTTAATTTTTTTATTAAATTAAGCAGATTAACATTGTCTTTTATTTTAATATATTTTCCATTTAATTTAATTTTTATTTTATTTATTTTTTTCATAATATATAAAGGTTCAATGAAAAATAATATTATTGTTATTAATGGACCAAATCTTAATCTATTAGGAGAAAGAGAACAATCACAATATGGATCAATTAATTATGAGGATCTTAAAAAAAAATGCATAAAATATTCTAAAGATCTGGAAATTAATGTAGATTTTACTCAATCAAATATTGAAGGTGAAATAGTAACTTTAATACAAGAGGCAAGAAAAAAATATGATGGCTTAATAATTAATGCAGCTGGATTTACTCATACTTCGGTATCAATCCGTGATGCTTTGGCCATTTTTAAAAAACCAAGTATAGAACTACACATATCAAATATATATAAAAGGGAAGAATTTAGACATAAATCGATGATAAGTGGAGTTGTAACTGGGGTAATTTGTGGATTAGGAGCAAACGGCTATATTTTAGCCATAAATGCAATGCATGACTTGCTAAAAAATGGAAATTGATAAAAAAATAATTAAAAAATTAGTTGAAGCCTTAGATGATTTAAAAAAATCTTTGAAGGACGAAAGTTTTACAATCTCAAATACAGAAGTCAAAGAAGAGATAGAAGTTTCAAAATCTGTTATAAAAAGTCCAATAGTGGGAACGGCATATCTTGCATCTGAACCAAAAGCTAAACCTTTTGTTTCTGTTGGAAAAAAAATTAAGAAAGGTGAAACTATAATGATAGTCGAAGCTATGAAAACAATGAACCATGTTCCTTCTTCCTTAGATGGTATTGTTAAAAAAATCTGCGTTGAAGATGGTCAGCCAGTTGAATTTGATCAAATACTTATTGTTCTTGAGTAATGTTTAAAAAAATATTAGTTGCAAACCGTGGTGAAATCGCTGTCAGGGTAATCAGGGCTTGTAAAGAATGGGGCATTCAAACTGTCGCTGTTCATTCAAATGTTGACAAAGATAGTATGCATGTAAGGTTGGCTGATGAAAGTGTTTGTATTGGTTCGCACCAGCCGGCAAATAGTTATTTAAATATACCAGCTATAATGTCGGCAATTGAACTAACTAATGCAGAAGCTGTTCATCCAGGTTATGGTTTTTTGTCAGAAAATGCAAATTTCGCAAAAATTCTTGAAGAAAATAAAATAAAATTTATTGGTCCTTCATCAAAATTAATAAAAATGATGGGTGATAAAATAGAAGCAAAAAAAATTGCAAAAAAATATGGTTTACCAGTTATCGAAGGTTCTGAAGGTGGAGTTTCAAACTTAAATGAAGCAAAAGAGATATCAAAAAAAATAGGATTCCCTGTGCTTATTAAGGCAGCTGGTGGTGGTGGAGGTAAAGGAATGAAAATTGTACATGATGAAAAAAATTTTGATACATTTTTTTCATCAGCAAAAACTGAAGCTTTAAAATATTTCGGAAATGATGAGGTTTATATAGAAAAATTTTTTCAAAACCCTAGACATATAGAGGTGCAAGTCTTATCTGGAAAAAATAGAACTGTGCACTTACATGAAAGAGATTGTTCGGTTCAAAGAAGGCATCAAAAACTTATTGAGGAAACTCCTAGTCCTCTTTTAAGTGATGAAATAAGAAAAGATCTTTTTGAAAAAACAGTAAATATGGTAAGCCAAATTGGTTATGAAGGTGCTGGCACTGTAGAGTTTATATATGAGGAAAAAAAATTTTTTTTTCTAGAAATGAACACAAGAGTTCAAGTAGAACATCCCGTAACAGAAGTTGTTACTGGAATAGATATTATCAAAGAACAAATTCACATTGCTTTTACCGGGGAAACTGCATTAACACAAAAAGACATAAAACCAAGAGGCCATGCTATTGAGTGTAGAATAAATGCTGAAGATCCAAGTAAAAACTTTCAACCATGTCCTGGCACGATTGGGGTATGCCACCAACCGTCAGGATTTAGAACTAGAGTAGATGGCTCTATTTTCCAAGGATATAAAATAACTCCTTATTACGATAGCATGGTATGTAAACTAATTTGCCATGGAAGAAATAGAAATGAAGCAATACAAAGAATGCTGCGTTCTTTGGATGAATTTGTAATCGAAGGCATTACAACAACAATAGAGTTGCATAAAAAATTATTAACTCATAAAAAATTTGTAGATTCTGATTTCAATGTAAGTTGGCTAGATAATGAAAAAATTATTTAGTTATTTAATAGCACTTTGTTAGCCAAATATCATACACAGGATGATCAAAAGGTCTAATTGATGGACTCGAAGAGAAAGTCCAACCGTTAAATACAAATACCTCATCATTGCTTTTATTTCTACTATCTTTGACTTGTAAGTAGGCAGTAATTTCGGGATTGTCATCGAATTCTGAATTTTTACATTTTAATGCTTTAATTAGTAAATTTTTAAATTTTGTTTCTTTACCTAATTGAATTTCTAATTTGTTATTTTTTGAACTTACTTTGTCTAATATTTTAATTTCAACAAATTTTTTTTCATTTTGGGTTTTTTTATAATCTTCAGATTTTGCAATTGACAAAAATAAAATTAAACTTAGCAATATTAATATAAAACTATTTTTTCCAAGTCTTATATTTTTTTTCAATTTCATTATTTTCTTTATTGGGGTGATAAGATTTATCTGTTCCTGTTTGATTGGATAAATGTTGCTTTTGCCACTCATATCTTTTTAAATTGTGTAAATTTTCAATTTTATTTTTTGTATGGTGTATCCAAGAATACCAGTCAGGGGGAATTTTTGTGGCTTCAATTTCGTTATCATAAACTACCCATCTTTTGCCATTTTTGTTTTCATAATATTTGTTACCAAACGAATCTTCTCCAACAAATTTTCCAAACAAAATTGTTTGAATTCTTGTGCCGAGTGTTTGCTGATTCCACCAAACAAATATTTGTTTAAAAAATGTCAACATCTTTTTTATAATATTTTACAATTTTAAATTGTAAAAAATAAATTAGACTAAAATTTTTAAATGTATATATATTAATTATCTGAAGACATAAAAATTTTATATATAGAAGAAGAATGGCTAAATATCTAGTAGAAACATATTACACATGTAGTTTTAAGGTTACTCATTACTTGGAGGATGTTAACGAAAAAGAGTTAGCAAGCCTTGAA
>Ga0163108_10003571_pt1 | contig 11053 bp, 12 predicted proteins | sample Fk1155metaG_FD_109644 | JGI IMG/M metagenome (GOLD analysis project Ga0163108, IMG submission 109644) | Marine microbial communities from the Central Pacific Ocean - Fk160115 155m metaG | ecosystem: Environmental > Aquatic > Marine > Oceanic > Photic zone | place: The Central Pacific Ocean...
AATAAAAATGTTGAAGAATGTAAAAAAATCAACAATGCCAGCTTGCCAGACCATTAATGTAGTAATATCTCCAAATGGGCTATAAGCTCCTCCGGCATTAGCAGCCACAACAATATTAATACAACCTAAAGATATAAATTTATTATTTCCTTTTCCACAAGCCATTAAAACTGAGCACATAACAAGTGAGGTGGTTAAGTTATCAGCTATAGGAGAAAGAAAGAAAGTAATTATTCCTGTAAAAATAAATAGCTGTCTAAAACTAAATCCGCGTGATGTTAATTGATAACGAACAACATCAAAAACTTTTCTCCCCTCCAATGCATTAATGTAAGTCATTGCTACTAGAAGAAATAAAAAAAGTTCAGCGAATTCTAAAATATTGTGCTCTAGGGCATGTTCAATCTCTTTAGAATAAGATTTGTCTCCTGAAAAATAAAAGGCAATTATTGCCCAAATTATTGCAGCAGAAAGTATAACTGGTTTAGATTTTCTTAAATGACTAAATTCTTCTGCCATAACAACAGCATAAGCAATAAAAAATACTGAGAGACTTAGAAAGCCTACGTATGATGTGGTTAAATTTATTTCCATAGTTTTAAAGTAAAGTTTATAACTGTTTTTTCAATTTGAAAGTCATATAAATTATTGTGCATTGCTTCGTCAATAAAAAGTGATTTTTTTGGATCTTTGGCTTTTTCATACAACATTTTACTATGAAAATGCGGTACAACTTCATCTTTTTTTCCACTAATTATTAATAAAGCTGATTTAATCTGATCTATTTTTCTAAAATTATCAAATTTGTCTTTTACAAGCAATTTTGTTGGATAAATTTTAAATCTCTGACTAGCTACATCAGCAATTGAAGTAAATGGAGCCTCAAGTACAGTACATAGAAAATCATATTTTAAATTCAGCTCAACAGCAACACTAGAACCCAGGGATTCTCCATAATTAATTATATCTTTAGTTTTAAATTTTGTATTTTCTAATATCCATTGGATTGTAGCTTCTCCATCTAAATAGAGGTTTGTTTCTGTTGGAGAACCAACATTCCCACTGTATCCTCTCCAAGCAACTATCAATGTTGAGAAGCCTGCATCATTATATCTTTTTATGCGATATGCCCTTTCACCTATATCAAATGAGTTTCCGTGAAAATATACTAAAATTGGTCTATCTTCCTCTCCTTGATAAAACCAGGCCAAAAGATTGTGATTGTCAGGTGTTTTTATATTTATTTCTCTTATATGTTGTAAAGCATAGTTGGTAGGAGGTTTAGGTTTATCTGATTGATTGAATAGAATTTTACGCTGCGCAATATATAAAAGAAAACCGAAAAATATATATAGAAAAACCAAGAAAAATATGTAATTCATACTTTTTAAATATAGATTTAAAATGAGTGCATCAATAGAAGTATATAATCCAATGAGTCCTTATAATAATGCAATAAACATATTGGAAAAAAATGGAATAAGGGCAACTAAGCAAAGAAGGATATTAGCAAAATTAATTTTTGATAAAGGTAAAAGACATATTTCAGCTGAAAATTTATTTGATGAAGTTAAAAATGATGACAGAAAAATTTCAATGGCAACTATCTATAATACCCTTAAACAGTTCACAAACTTAGGTCTTATAAAAGAAATTGTTGTTGATCAAAATAAATCTCTTTACTGCAATAACAATCAAAGTCATTATCACTTATATATTGAGGATGAATCTAAGGTAATCGACATTCCAACAAAAAATATTGATTTGAATATACCTTCCATACCAGCCTGTTTGCAACTTCATAATATTGATGTGATTGTAAGAATTAGAACGCTTAAAGATAAAAATAATTAATTTTTTAATGAATGGTAAAAAGTTGTGGTCTCCAATCACAACAAAAAGTAATTTAAATAATTTTTTTGTTTACGTTAATAAAATTGAAGAAATAAATTCTTATGAGGATTTACATAAATGGAGTGTAGATAAAAAAGAAATATTTTGGGATCAAATATGGGATTTTACAAAGATAATTGGTGAAAAAAAAGAAGAAATATTTACTGATTCAAAAAACTTCATAGACACAAAATTCTTCGAAACATCTTCATTAAATTATGCAGAGAATTGTCTTCAAAATAGTAGTGACGAAGATGCAATTATTTTTTATAACGAAAAAAAAAATACAAGAAAGATAAGTTGGATAGAATTAAGATCAAATATTTTTAAAATTTCATATTATTTTAAAAGCAAAAATATCCAAAAAAAAGATAGAATTGTGGCTGTACTTCCCAATATACCTGAAACAGTTGAAGCTTTTCTAGCCTGTGCTCAAATAGGTGCGATATGGTCATCTTGTTCATCTGATTTTGGACCAAAAGCAATTATTGATAGATTTAAACAAATTAGTCCAAAAATACTAATCATTACAGATCATTACTACTATAATGAAAAGAAAATAAATACTTTAGAGAATATACCATCAATCCTTAAAGAAATACCATCTATTGAAAATGTCATAATTGTTCCTTATGGGGATGAGGAAATTTATAATAAAGAATTTGAATATACAAATTGGAATTCAATTTTATTAAGTAAAAAAAAATACGATGTATTTGAAAAATTTAATTTTAATCATCCTCTTTATATTTTATTTTCAAGTGGAACAACTGGAATACCTAAATGTATTGTTCATGGCGCAGGTGGTTCACTAATTCAACACAAAAAAGAACACCAAATACATTGCGATATTAATGAAAATGATAAAGTTTTTTATTTTACCACATGTGGATGGATGATGTGGAATTGGTTAATATCAGTTCTTGCATCAAATGCTTCAATTGTTTTATATGACGGATCCCCTTTCGTTCCAAGTATTGAATATCTATTTGAAATAGCTGATAAAGAAAATATAAATTTTTTTGGAACTGGGGCAAAATATATTGATTATTTAAAAAAAAATAAAGTTAAAATTAAAGAAAAATATAACTTAAGAAAACTTAAAACAATAACATCGACAGGATCTCCACTTGTTCAAGAGTCATTTAATTATGTTTACCAAGAAATAAAATCTGATGTTCATTTAGCTTCTATAAGCGGAGGCACAGATATTATATCATGTTTTGTTCTGGGTAATCCTTCTTCAACTGTTCATTCTGGAGAAATTCAATGCGCTGGTTTGGGAATGGATGTTGACATATTTGATGATAATGGAAATTCAATCAATCAAATGAAAGGGGAATTAGTTTGTAAAACCCCATTTCCTTCAAAGCCAATTTATTTTTGGGATGATAAAGACAACAAGAAGTATCTAGATGCCTATTTTCAAATTTATAAAAATGTTTGGCGTCATGGAGATTATTGTGAAAAAACAAAAAACAATGGGTTTATAATATATGGTAGGTCAGATGCTACATTAAATTCTGGTGGCGTTAGATTTGGAACAGCAGAATTATATAGAGTTGTAGAAAAAATTGATAACATTATTGAATGTGTAGCAGTAGAACATAATTTGTATACTGATACAGAGGTTATTTTATTTATTAAGATGCGATCAGAGTGCAAATTAAATGAAGATTTAAAAAACTTGATTAAGTTTGAAATTAAATCAAATCTTTCTCCTAAACATGTTCCAAGTAAGATTTTTGAAGTCAAAGATATCCCTAAGACAAAAAGTGGAAAAATTGTTGAACTATCGATTAAAAATATAATAAATGGCTTAGATGTTAAAAACAAAAACGCATTAACAAATCCTGATTGCTTAAAAGATTTTGAAAATATATATAAGGAATTAAAGAAAGATTAATTTATGCCAAAACAAATTGTAATTTCAAAAATAGGTGGTCCAGATGTTTTAAAATATCAAGAATATAGTTTACCAACAAGTATTAAAAGAAATGAAGTAAGGATCAAACATACTGCAATTGGACTTAACTATATAGACACATATCATCGATCTGGTATCTATCCCCTTCCATCTGAATTACCTATTTGTCTAGGTATGGAAGCTGCAGGAGAAATTATAGAAATGGGTGTTGAGGTAACTAACTTTAAAGTTGGAGACAGAGTTGCTTATGCAACTCCCCCAATAGGAGCATATTGTGAAATAAGAGATTTTCCTGAAGAAAAATTAATAGCTATTCCTGATTTTTTAAAAGATGATGAAGTTGCTTCAATCCTTTTACAAGGTATGACAGTTGAATATCTATTTGAGCGTTTATATAAAATTAAAAAAAACGAAATTATTTTATTTCATGCAGCAGCTGGTGGTGTAGGTTTAATTGCTTGTCAATGGGCTAAATCAGTTGGCTGTAAAATGATTGGCACAGTAAGCACTAAAGAAAAAGCTGAACTTGCAAAAAATCATGGATGTGAATTTACTATAAATTATAAAGAACAAATAGTTTCAGAAAATGTAATGGAAATTACTAATAATCAAGGAGTTCCAGTTGTTTATGATGGAGTTGGTAAGGATACTTTTGATGAGTCTATAAAATCGCTTTCAACAAGAGGTCTTATGGTGTCATTTGGTCAATCTTCAGGAATGGTTGAGAAAATTGATATGCATAAAACTTTTAATCCTAAAAGCCTTTTTTATACCCGACCAAGTCTTATGGGCTATACTCTAAATAGAGAAGAACTTTTAAATTGTTCAAAAAATTTATTTGAAAAAATGAAAAATGGAGAAGTTAAATCAAATATTTATAAAAAATTTAAATTAGGAGAGGCAGAAAAGGCGCATGAAATTTTACAATCTAGAAAAAGTTTTGGTTCAATTATCTTAGAACCATAATGGCGACCCCTAGGAGAATCGAACTCCTCTTTTCAGGATGAAAACCTGATGTCCTAACCGATAGACGAAGGGGTCTTCTTGTTTGGTTATATACATATTAAAGTTAATTTTTCAAATTATTAAATTAATTTTCATAACATCTTTAATTATTAACTGAGGTAAAGGCTCAGATGTAAATTTATCAGTTGTTAAAATACATGCAAAATAAAATTGATATTGGTTAAATTTTTCTAAAAAATCACCTATAATTGTATCTATGGCGTTAAAGCAAATAGCCTTTATTTTTTGACCTAAGTCATTTTCAAAAAATATTAATATATGCTTATTTTTTATTATCTTAATTGAATCAATTGTAAAATCTTTTAAAATAAAGATGGGTTCAGGATTACCTTTTCCAAAAGGTTGTAGATCATTAATGCTATTGATTAAATCTAAATTAATTTCATTTAAAGATATAAATGAATCAAATAAATCCACTCTTTCAAATAATTTATAATCATATGAATCAAGAGATTGATGCAAATAGTCAATAAATTTATTTAAATTTTGAACTTTAATTTTTAAACCAGCGGCCATTGAGTGACCTCCTCCACTTAATAAAATATGTTCTCCTTTTGCATTTAAAATTAATTTTCCTAAATCTACTTTATCAATAGATCTTGCTGAACCAACACCTATATTATTTATAAATGAAATTACAATTGTAGGCTTATAATAAATTTCACTCAGTTTACTTGCAATAATACCTAAAACTCCTTGATGCCAATTTTTTCCATGTACTATTATAAATTTAGAATTTGATTGAGCTAATGCTTGTTCTTTTGCATTTTCTAAAATTTGGGATTCAATTAATTTTCTTTTTTCATTTAAAAGAAATAATTTTCTACTGATTGATTCAATTTGCTCAATGTCATTTGAAATAAGTAATTTAGAAGCAAGAGAGGAATCATCAATTCTACTAGCGGCATTTATTTGTGGACCAATAATATAACCAAGATCTTGCGAAGTTGGTGAAGAATTAATTTTGGAGTTATCAATGAGTTTAGCAATACCTTTATGATATCTTCTGTTAATAAGTTCTAAACCTTTCTTAACAAAGAATCTATTATATTTTTTTAACTCAACAACATCACAAACAGTGCCCAAAGCAACTAGATCTAGATAAGCTAAAAGATTTGGTTCTTTCATTTGTTTAAATAAATTTAACTCTCTTAATTTTTTTCTAAGATAAATTAAAAAAAGAAAAGTCACACCAACGGCTGCTAATTCATTATAATTACTATCATCATCAACCCTGTTTGGATTTATTATTGCAAGCACATTAGGCAATTTTATCTCGCTTAAGTGGTGATCAATAACTATAACATCAATATTTTTAAAATCTTTATTGTCAATAATATCATTAGATGAAGTTCCACAATCTAAAGTGAACAATAAATCAATTTTATTTTTTTCCATTTCTTTCATTAATTTAATATTTGGCCCATACCCATCTAATAATCTATTTGGGATTTTTAAAAAAATTAAAGAAGTAAAATTTTTTAAAAATTTATATAAAATTGAAGCAGAAGTTGATCCATCAACATCATAGTCTGCAATAATACCTATTCTTTGTTTTTGTTTTATTGCTTCAATTACTCTTTCTACAGCTTTATCGATATCGGTCAATTTACCAGGATTAGGAATATTAAAATTAATATTTGGATCAAAATAACTTTCAACAGATTCATTATCTATATCTCTAATAGTTAACAGTTTAGCAACAATGTATTTTAAATTAAATTGTTGACTTAATCTTATTGTTTTTCTCTCATCAAACTTTTTTAAATACCAACTTCTATTTAATAGAGATTTATTTTGCTCAATATTTTTAATTTCAATACTCAATTGGTATCAAGGATATTTTATCTAAAATGAATTCAAGATCTGCTATTTTTTTTACAGAACTCAATAATTCTGAAGATTTAATTTTATGTGTAGTAATTACAATAGGCATACTTTTAGAATCACTATCTGGAATTTGTAATATTTTTTCAATAGAAATATTATCATCATTAAAATAACTTGTTATTTTTGATAAAACTCCTGGTTGATCATTAACTCTTATTCTTAAATAATATTTAGATTCTAAGTTTGAAGAATTAAATTTTTCATATTTTAAAAGTTTAGAATGTGAAAAGCCAAGAGATTTAGTAAGAGTGTTACTAGATATTTCTAATATATCAGATAATACTGAGCTTGCAGTAGGTGGTCCGCCAGCACCAGCACCTTCTAAATATAAACTTTCAAGATGATCTGTTTCAATGTTTATAGCATTTAATGCTCCATTTGCATTTGCCATTGGGCTATCAAGTGATATTAATTTAGGTTTTGTAGAGGCATAAATTTTATTTTCAATTAATGAACACTCAGAAATTAATTTAATTTTATATCCTAATTGTTTTACAAAATTAATATCCTCAATTGTAATTTTATCTATTCCTTCTATTTGATTTAAATTGAAATCGATTTGAGCACCATAAGCTAAACTTGTTAGTAAAGTCAGTTTGTGAGCTGCATCATAACCCCCAATATCTAATTTAGACTCATGATCTGATGTGAAACCTTTTTGTTTTGCGTCAAATAACACATCTTCAAAACTTTTATTTTCTGATTCCATAGTTGTTAAAATATAATTTGTTGTCCCATTCAAAATTCCAGATATTTTTTTTATTTTATTTGAAAAAATAATATTTTTTAAAGTTTTAATGACTGGAATACCTCCGGCAACTGCAGCTTCAAATAACAACAATACATTATTTTGTTCTGCTATTTTAAAAAGCTCTTGACCATATTTAGCAAGCATAGCTTTATTTCCAGTTACAACATTAATTTTATTTTTTAAAGCAGATTTTATAAGCTCATAACTTATATCTTTTTCGAAACCAATTAATTCAACTAGGATATCTGGTGAAATTCCATCAACACTTAACAAGTCTAAAGGATTTTGAAACCATTTATATGTATTTGTATCAAAAATTCTTTTTTTGTTTTTATTTTTTGCTGAAAGCCCTAAAATATTTATATTTAAATCTGCTTTAAAATGAACTAATTCAGTATTTTTTTCTATAAGATTAACAAGAGCAGAACCAACATTTCCCAAACCAGCTATGCAAAGATTAATATTTTTCATTATTTTTTTCGTTTTTCCTTAATACAAGTATCAATTTCACTTTTATCAGCTGATGATAGTTGACACAAATCAATTATTTCATCTTCTGTGAGATCAAGTTCACTAAAACTCGGAACAGAATCAATATCAGGATACCCACATGATGATAAAAAAAATAAAATAAAAAAAATTATAATCTTAATCAATTTAAACCTAGAGTCTCTTTAAAATCTTGACTTATATTAAAGCATTGGACTGCTTGTCCCGCTGCACCTTTTTGAAGATTATCAATTAAACTCACTATAATTATTTTGGATCTATCATAATGATTAAACAACTTAAGAATACACATATTTGTATTTTGAACACGAAAAAAATCAGCCCTCTCATCATTTTCAATATATTTGATAAAATGATTATTAGAGTCCAGTTCTGCAAAACATTTTTCTATATTTTCTTTTTTTACACCATCTTGTAAATCACAATATATAGTTGACATCATGCCTCTAAAATTTGGAAGTATATGTGGATTAAATGAAAGTAAAACTTCAGATTGATTTGTTTTTTGCATTTCTTGTTTTATCTCACATATATGTCTGTGGTTATTTGTATTATAATTGTAAAAATTATAATACTCTGATTGTTTAATATTTTTTAAATCAAAATTTTTTCCTGCTCCACTATATCCAGACTTAGAGTCTACTATGATGTTTGTATTTTTTATTAATTTATTACTTAATAAAGGTAGAAGAGGTATTAATACAGATGTTGGATAACAACCTGGAACAGCAATATTTTTATTATTACGTAACTTTTCTCTATAAAATTCTGCGAGACCATATACAAAATTATTTAATAATTTTGGTGAAGTATGGTTTTCTCCATAATTTTTTTTATAAATTTCGTAATCATCTAATCTAAAATCAGCTGATAAATCTATAATTTGAATCTTATTATAATAAAGTTTTACAAATTCATTTGAAATACCATGAGGTAGGGCAAGAAAAACTGTATCAGCACTTTTGTAATCAAAATTTTTATTTAATTTAGTTAGGGGAAGTTTTTTATTAAGAACTAATTTTCCAGCTTTTGCAATAGAAGTTTCTGGATTATTTTCCGAACCTAGAAAAACTATTTCAACATTTGGATGTTTTGATAATATTTTTGTTAACTCTAATCCAACGTAGCCAGTTGAGCCAAGTATGGCTACTGATACTTTCTTTGACATATTTGTATTATCTTTTAGAAAATTGATAACTTTTTCTTGCCTTAGCTAGTCCAGATTTTTTTCTTTCTACAACTCTAGAGTCTCTTGTTATAAAACCAACTCTTTTAAGTGCTGGTCTAAATGATGAATCAAATAAACTCAATGCCTTACTAATACCGTGCCTTAATGCTCCTGCTTGACCTGAAAGTCCTCCACCTTTTACAGTAGCTAATATTTCATAACCACCCTCAGCCTCAACAACATTTAAAGGTTGATTTACAATCATTTGTAGAACTGGTCTAGCAAAGTATTTTTCAACTGATTTACCATTTACAGAAATAGTACCAGAACCACGTTTCAACCAAACTCTAGCTATTGAATTTTTTCTTTTTCCGGTAGCATATGCTCTTTGTTTGTTATCAAGTTTAACTTCAGAATTGTTTTCTATATTTTCCATATCTATCTTTTAGAATTTTTATTATTAAATTTATGAAAATCTATTTTAGAAGGATTTTGAGCTTCATGAGAATGATTTTCACCTGCAAAAATTTTACAATTTGATAATTGTTTTCTTCCTAGAGGGCCTGATGGTATCATTCTTTTAATTGCAAGTTTAATAATTTCTTCAGATTTATTCTTGGCCTTCATTTTATCAGGAGTTGTTTGTTTAATACCACCTGGAAATCCAGTATGGCGATAATAAATTTTATCTTTACTTTTTTTTCCAGTCAAAAGTACATGATCAGAATTTATAATTATTAAATTATCTCCACAATCTTGGTTAGGAGTATAATTAGGTTTATTTTTACCTCTTAGAACATTTGCTGAATATACAGCTAATCTGCCTAAAACTAAGTCTTTAGCATCAATTAATAGCCAACTTTTTTTAATCTCTTCCTTTTTCAAGCTAAATGTTTTCATTGCGGTGCACTTACATATTGAACAAAATTAAGTCAATATAATTATAAAAAAAACCCTCCTTTAGGAGGGTTTTTAAAAGAATTATTTATTAAAAAATATTAAGCAGTATCTTTTATTGCCACATTCCATATAATTAAACCAAATAAGATCTTATTAACAAAATCTGCTAAATTATAAACCCAGTTTAATGTATTGGCATCAACTGAACCCATCATAAGGCCTAAGACATAACCTAATGGATAAATTGCCACCCAATAAGTACAATAAGTCTCATTGCATTAAATACTGAGGATACTGATGTATTTTGGGAAGCTGCTTGACTTGCGTCACCTCTAAATATTTCCCATATAATTGCAGCCCAACCGATAATACCAATAATAAATCCTAGTAAAATAGAATTCATACCAGACTCACCAAGATATCCGCCAATTACCATTAAAAGTGTACCAACTAAAAATCTCCAGAATGATCCTCCAGATACTGCGGCACCAGCTACAATCAAAATTAAATAAAATCCACCATTTGAAGTGGCACAGTTAAAACCCAATCAATATATCGGTAAACAACAGGTGATTCTCCCATTGTTACCCAAAATTCTCTCATGTACATGTAATGAACTGCTGCTATAAAAGTAATTAAACCAGCTACTACCATTGAAGTTCTCCATTTTGCAGAAACTCTCATTCCTTCATAAAAAAAGAAAATTGTTGAAGCTCACATTGCAATCGACACAACCCAAAATGTAATTCCTACAAAATCAGAAACACTTAAAAAACTATGATCCATAAAGAATACTCCTTATTTTTTTTATAAAAGATTTATGTGTAAAAAAAATAATTATAAAATAGTAAAAATTAAGAATAACTGACATAATAAGTTTAAAAATTCATATTAAATTATTAAAAAATATAACTTATTATATATTTAATTAATTAAGGTCTTTAGCTTTTTAGTAATAATTCTTATCTTTCTATAATTATCATCAAAA
>Ga0163108_10003573_pt1 | contig 11049 bp, 8 predicted proteins | sample Fk1155metaG_FD_109644 | JGI IMG/M metagenome (GOLD analysis project Ga0163108, IMG submission 109644) | Marine microbial communities from the Central Pacific Ocean - Fk160115 155m metaG | ecosystem: Environmental > Aquatic > Marine > Oceanic > Photic zone | place: The Central Pacific Ocean...
GACTTCGTATTTTTTACTCGACATTTATCTCCCCGTTGAGCCAAAACCGCCAGTGCCGCGTTCTGTTTTTATATTAATGTCGCCCGATGTCTCTACAAAATAGCAACCCTCTATGGGAACCAAGACAAGTTGGGCTAGTTTTTCACCAGGATAGATCTTCTGTGTCTCGCCACCAAGATTGTGCAGGTTGACGAATACCTCACCATCATAACCAGAATCAATAACGCAGGCACCAACAATCAAGCGCCGCTTGGACGCAATGCCTGATTTGTTTTTTACCTCAAGCATGTAACCATCCGGCACTTCCACTTTTATACCTGTCGGTACAATACAAGATGAACCCGGTCCAATCCAATATTCATTATCTGGACCTACACAATGATTATATTCGTCCGGTTTGTGACAATAAAAAACGTCTGCCCCGGCGTCAGTCGCATATGCCCTCTCTGGCAATTTAGCGCCTTCTCTCAATAATTTTACTTTCAGATTCATGCCTCTCTCTCCTATGCCAATAATTTAAAATTGTATCTAACCGAACGAGTGCTAAACCCCCACTGTTCATTGTAATCTAACTTAGCTAAGTACGGACGATTTATAAAAACCCGGTCGGACTCTGGCTTCACTGCCCAACATTTAATGGCTGTATTTTTATTTGTTGAATCAATAACTTTTATAAGCCAATAAATCCGTCCATTTTTAGTTTTCTTCTCTATAATCTCGCGCGGAATAAACCAAGCCACACCTAGTTCATTGTCCCACTCTCCAATTGGAGGCACCTGATTCTTGTCAAGTCCGGTCACAACATTGTGGTTCATTACAAGCTCAAACGGAAACACTCCTGTGAGGCTGACCAAGTGTTCAATCATTTCTTCTGTCGTAAATTCTCCTTCTGGTGCATACAGCTCAATATTATCATTCATTTTCTTGGTAGATTTCGGACGGTCAACAGCAACAACAGACCAAAAATGTTTGAGCCCCGTAAATCTATCATCAACAAGACTGTTTAGCGCTTGCCCACGTATCAACACATCCAATGCCTTTTTGTTCAATTTAGAGTAGACTATTTCCTTGCTAAAGAGCAAATCCTCTACGTTACTGAACGGTCTGTGTTCAATGATTTGGTCAATAGCGGCGGAACCGAGCCCCTTGATAGAGTTCAGCGGAGGAATCAACGTCTTTCCATCTTCCGAGATCTCCCACACTCTGCCGGAAGTGTTAATATCCAAGGGAGCCAGCTTGAAGCCCATTGACTTCGCAATATTGATTGCCTGTTCTTTCCTGGCTTCCGGCTCTTTGTCTAAGAATGCTGCCATCCACTCAGATGGATAATAATTGAAAAGGTGGGCACATTGATAACTTAGAATAGAATAGCTGACAGCGTGCGATTTATTAAACCCATAGCCAGAGAAATACTCAAACTTACTCCAAAGGATTTCAGCCTCGGCAGTCGTCAGCCCCTTGTCAACACAGCCATCAACAAATTTGTCATGAATCTTCTGTTTCTTCGCCTCAACCTCACCAGTACCTTTTTTCGTCAGAAGCTTTCTTAATAGGTTGCCCTCGTCAAGAGACAAATTCTTTCCTAGCTTGTGTGCCAGCAAAGCAATCTGCTCTTGAAAGATTAAGAACCCGTAGGTTTCCTGTGTCACCTCACGAATTAGCGCATGAGCATACTCAATATCACCAGGGTTGTTCTTTGCGTTCACATACGATTCGTGAACTTTTGCGCTCAACGGACCGGGGCGATAGATAGAGGTGATAGCCGATATATCAATAATGCTAGATGGTTTAGCCTTTTGACAAAACTGTTGCGCTCCCTTTTCCGTAAACTGAAATATTCCTGCCCATCGTCCCTCGGTGAAAACAGAATATACTTGCTTATCATTGAAATCAATCTTATCTGGATGAAGGTACTGGTCATAATAATCCTTCACATCGCCAAACGTAGGGTCAGCAACCCCGTGATGTCGCTTGAGAACATGTCTGATGGCACCCTCCATCATACGAAGCGAAGCCAGTCCTAAAATGTCAAATTTGATAAACCCCAACGGTTCCAGGTGGCGCACGTTCTGACCTTCAGACCAGGGCGTCTGGCAAACCCCGCCACTATTAATTAAGGGCATCCATTGGTCAAGGTTCTCGCCAACAACTACGCCGCCTGCGTGCCGACTAACACTTCTTACCTGTCCGTGCAGAGCCTCAATGTGTGTCCTCACGTTTGGGTACTTTGCAAAAAACGCCTGCACGGTTGGCGAGAACTCCACCAGCTCTTCGAAGGTCGGAGTATATACACCCGCCTTGATGCCATGCTTCTTTTTCGCCATTGGCGTCGCTTCTTGAAACATACGAGAAGTAACTGGGTTAACCTCTTTGAATGGAATTTCATACAGCTTGGCGATATCTTTAATCAAGGAACGTAGCTTCAGCGTATTGAAATTTGAAATAGGAACAACGGTTGATTCTCCCCACTCCTCAATTAGCTTTTCTTTGAGTACCATCGGATCCGAAACATCATAATCAATATCGGGATAGTCGGTCTGGTCCTTCCGCATAAATCTTTCAAACAGAAGATTGTATTTCAAGGGGTCTACTTGCGTGATACCGATTAAATAAGCTACGAAAGAACCCGCAGCAGAGCCTCTACCAGCACCCACGAGCTGCACCTCAGAAGCACGGTCGGCAATCGCCTTCATGGTCAAGAAGTATTCGGCGAAACCTCGCTCTTCAATGACTTTGAGTTCGTCTCTGGCACGGCAAGCAATTGCTGATGCGTCATCATGAGTGCTTATTTCATAGCTGTCAAGCGCGTCCTTGCAAAATTCTACCAGAGTTTGAATTGCAGTCTTCCCCTCCGGTACAACAAAATCTGGCAGGCGTACCACATCGTCGGGCATAAAATCTTCAATACGTTCCGTAGCGATTGTATGAGTATTTGTGATTGAGTCCATAACCAAGTCATCGTCATATTCTTCACCACAAAGCTCCGAATATTTCTGATAACTTTCCCACATCTGATCGCCGTTCTTTGGGTAAAGTTCATAACCGATTTCTTCTACACCCTCCGGAAGCTCTGAGCCCATCCACTCGGGTAAACCACCCTTGCCGAGCCACCCAAGCCTTCTATAAAGTTCACGGTCACGCCAAGCGTCAGGATTTGGGTAATGACTATCAGCCGTAGAAATTAATTTAACGTTATACTCTTTCGCTATTTGAATAATATATTTGTTTAGCTCGTGCTGTTCTGGAATGTTGTTCCACTGAAGCTCTCCATACCAGCGATCGCCAAAGATTGCTTGCATGCGCTCAGTTGTATGTCGCATCGCATCTAGAACAGCGCCAGAACTATCCCCGCGACAATCCCAATAATCACCAGCGTAAACGCCACCAAGACAAGCGCTAGTGGCAATAACTCCAGCGTTAAATAAATTAAGAAGCTGATAATCAACTCTAGGGTATCGATAAAAGTTTTCACCTTTGTAGCTCTCCGATATGAGCTTAAATATATTGTTCAAGCCCGTTTGGTCTTGCGCCAACAGGATAAGGTGATTCCTTTTTCTGAGGATATTGTCCGTCGTATCTTGTAAATTACCGCGTTTGCTGGCGTTTTCATCCTCTATGACCAGCCCGCTAGATTTAATTTTCTTTTTATTTTCTTTCGAAGATTCATATTCTTGACGCCATTTTTCAATTGATGGCGTGAAATATGCCTCAACCCCAAAGATGGGCTTAAACTGCTTTCCGTCTGCCTTCATTTGTTTTGCGTGCAAAACCTGATAGGGTAGACCATTCATATGCCCGTGATCAGTCAAAGCAAGGGCATTACAGCCGTTCTGATAGGCGAAATCCATATGCTCTTGAGGGTACCCTAAACCATCAAATAGTGACAGTCCGCTATGGGCATGCAACCCTGCAAAAGAAATTTCAGACTTTGTTCGTTCACTCATTATCAACTCCTATAGGGTTCCATTCTCCGTAAGACAAAATACACTTAGCTGGTCTAAGCATCTCTTTAGATTCGGTTGAACCGGCATAAGCACAAAATGTTTCCCAACTATCAATTTTTTTATACCACGGCAATTCAATTTTTATAGCTTCTTCTATCTTAGCAGATTTGAAAACTTTGTCAAGAGAAAAAAACCGCGCAGACCATCTTTTTTCTAGTGGCAGGTTTTCTGTAGGTATACCCTGCTGTCCGGGCACTCGAACACCGGTACCTTCACGCCTAACCGAATCGCGATATCGGAAAAAACCATCAGCATCAAATGTGAACCCCAAGTATTCGCCTTCGCGCACAGTCTTGTCTTTATATGAAAGAAAAAAATCGCGACGGCTGGATATAGCTTTTCGGTGTTTCCGTAAAATTTCCGGCTCGTATACTCCATATGGAAACGCTGCATAATATCTGTCTGGCGTGACCCACTTGCTAATGAAGTTTGAAATACTATAGGCACTCAAGGCTCCGTAGAGTACACTCCAAGCAAGACAATCTCTCTTGTCTCGGTCCTTTGGATGGATGGGAACATAATAGATGGTAATCGGCTTGCGTTCGTCAGCCGGTATAGAAGAAAATTTGCGCCCCATGAGGACAGGATCATATATAACGTCACCAAGCCTGTGACGGATTAACGGCTGCATGTCGTCGTTACAGACAACCCATATTGTCTCGCAGCCTGCATATGCACATTCCACCACCGCGCGCTCAACCGCCAGATAATCCGGGGCGATTGGCATTAAAGAGTCGTGCCATGGAAATTTATAATTTAGCGGCTGTCCGGCAACTGGGACAATCCCAGCCAAGTGAAATGACATTTCGCTAACTGGTTTTTGCTCTAGAGGCATATGCGCTCGTGTAGCTGGTGAGTATAAGATTTCTTGGGGCGCATAGAGACTATTATATCTTCTACTGGACGATTGTCAAAAATTATATCTTTTTCCGCCGAAGATGCAGAGATTATATTTTTGGGTGGTTCTAACACGTCCCTTATTGCTGCCTCTATGCGTATGGCATAATATTTATATTTTCCTGGGTACTTTTGGTCCCGTCCATTCCGACTACCGCGAATTCCACTCTCCTTCATCAGCGCGAGTATTTTGAAGCGGGCGTAGGTATCTGAGTACTCAACATCATTCAGTTGTTCTCTTGTGAGATGCGATATCGCCACAAGATCTTTTAAATTGTGTTTTCCGTCCATTCTCTCCGTTGGATAAAAATAGACTTCTTTCACGAAATCATCATCCGTGCAGAAATAATCAAATTCGTGCTTGCAACCAGACCTAACACTAAACCAGTCTAAAATCTTGAATTTTTTAGGCGGCAAAAAATTTGCAGATTGTCCCTTTTCAATATCATTTAAGATATGAGATTCTAGACCATAGAGTTGAGAAGTGTCAAATACTCTCAGCTTGTCATATTCTAATGTGGTAGACATATTTCCAGCCGCAACCGATATCGTTTTTTGCTCGGAATCAATTCTAATTGATTTGACCTTGTTGGAGAAAGGTAGCCTCCCCGCCATTGACATTATATACGAAAGCCGGTCCCAAAGGTTTAGCTTTGAAATTCCCACTATCAACGAGCCTGTATTTGTTTTCAGCTCGTAGGTAGTGTGTGGGAACAGAAGCGATGACAGGTCAAGAGCGGGTTCAAAGAAGTCAAACGGAGGTGGCACCAGCTCAGGCGTTCTTATGAGTACTGCATCTTTACAATACGCATATACAAGAGCGCTCAGTCCACCTCCAACAACAACTTCGTCAAGCTTCAATATCTCCTACCGCAGCCACCACGTAGTTTTCCAATACAAGGTGGAAGTTCTCGCCCATCACGCTAACGTTCTTTATCATGTGTCCTTCCACCAAAACGTGCTGTCCGGCGCTATAGGAATCATCATCGGCGGCCAATACTTTTACCAACTCGTATTCATTAGACACACTGACACAATAATCATCCGGTACCAGAATAGTTGTCTCAACCTTCGGAGGTGGTTCTATCACCTCAACTAATAAGTGTCTATTTTTAGGTTCAACGTTCATATGTTCCCTCCATTAAACCGTTTTGGAAACGTGGTCGTAAAAGTCCATTAGCTGCTCAACATCAACGTCGCCTTTGACCATACGATATGCCTTGACAGCCAAGCTGATCTCTTCCTTTGAAAGCCATCCATTCTCAACATAGTTCCCCTTCAAAGCACGCTTTTGTTCCTTGTAGGGTTCCATCGCATCTTCGATAGTCGCCATTGACTTGATATAATCAGTAATTCTTTTCTCTTTTTCGACAATCTCTTCAGACATTGCTCACTCCTTTCTTATAAAGATAACATAAAGTTTGTGATTGTTTAACCACATTTTGCGTAGCCACACTGACTACAGGTAACACATCCGTCTTGATAGACCAATGAATCTTCAGCATCGCAAGTTCCGCATGCCTTATCACCAGCGGGCTCTCCGTCAGTGATATAAATCTTTAAAATTCTAGCAATACATCTTGCAAAACTAAACATATCGCTGTCCTTGTCTTTCATCAACTGTTCAACCAAAAGTCTTGGAGGGGCACCATGACGTAGTGTCAAAGATAACATCCTTGTAAATGCTGATTCATTTGGGTTATCAAACACTCTTACGACATCTCTTACTACAGTTGTATCATCATCCACGCCAAAAGTCAAGTCATATCTGTTAGTTTTTGTTTTAAAACTATGTTTAGTCAGCCTCCCTATGACGTGACGTTTGGGAATTTCAATAAGATTCGATAAACCACCCAAAACTTCATATGGCATGCCATCATAGCGTCCAACGAGGATTGTCCACCTCTCCCCCTTAATGGTTGTATGATGTATGTCACAGTCTAGGACATCTGGGCGCTCTGGCGCACCGTTTTGCGGGAAGCTTCTCTTTTCTCCCGCATCTTTATTAGTGACCAGCACCCCGGAACGACTACCATCCACGTAGACCGTAATCCCCTTCAGACCATCTCTCCAGCCGCGCAAGTACAGCTCGCCCACAACCTCTGGTTCTGTCTCCTTTGGTAAATTAATAGTAGAACTAATCGCGTGGTCAATGTGTTGTTGAATTGCAGCCTGTACTTCTACGCGACGGTTCCAGTTAATCTGGTCGCTCTCTACAAAGTAATCTGGGATAGTCTCCGGTCCGTCAAAGTCGCGTCCAGTGATCTTGAAGTATTCACTTACGTTGTGGTGATACACATCATATTCAACCCAGCGGTCGCCCACGTCGTCCACGAAATCCGCTTCTATATCTTTGTCATTATGACTTAGCTTGCGCCGACGAACGTAGGAATTCCGAAACACAGGCTCAAGTCCAGAGCTGGTCTGCGACAATATTGACACACTTCCTGTAGGCGCGTTTGTTAAAATAGAGATGTTTCTGCGTCCGTGAGACGCGATTAGCCCCTGCAACCGCTCTGGAAGCCTTCTTATAAAAGCATTATTCTTTTCTTTGTCCCAGTCAAACACCGGAAACGCGCCGCGTTCCTCCGCGAGAGAGGAGCTTTCTTCATAGGCGCGCTCTTTTAAAGTACTGTAAATTTTATCAATGATTTTGACGCCTTCTTCCGAGTCATAACGAACGCCCAGTCGCGCAACAGCGTCCGCAAGACCGTGAGTACCGAGCCCAGTACGCCTTCCATCAAGACATGCCCTACGGAGTTTTGTCCACAATTTTTTCTCGTCCTTAGTGTCCGCAATTTTAATAATTTTTGTAAGCTGTTCTCCCTCAAGCTCTACCAGATCATCAGAAAGGCGAGTCGCCATGGATATCATTTCTCCGAAATGATTATAATCAAAAGACGCCTCCGCAGAAAACGGCTTCTTCACGAAGTTTTTTAAATTTATCGATATTAGTCTGCAACTGTCATTGGCAGACAAAGGAATTTCCGCGCATGGATTAGTGGAGATGGTTTCGAACCCCGCATCAACATAAGAATCAGCAGGAAGATTCTTCTTGATGTTATCCCACATCAACAAACCCGGTTCTGCTGTCTTTGTCGCGCTATCAACGATTGTTTGCCACAGCTCGCGAGCTTTAATAAGTTTTGTATATTTCACTTCTTCGTCAGGTTTTGCATCAACGGGAAAGCGGAGCAAGAAATCAGAATCATTGTCAACTGCGTTCATAAAATCGTCACTTAGCTTGACAGACACGTTTGCCCCAGTGACCTTGGTCAGATCATGTTTCATAGTGACGAATTGTTTAATGTCTGGATGGCGCACATCCATAGTAATCATCAGCGCGCCACGACGACCATTTTGTCCCACCATTCTACAGACATAAGAAAAGAAATCCGAGAAGGACCACGCACCAGTGGTTGTACCAGCAGAGTTATTTACGGGGGCATTTTCAGGACGCAAAAGAGATATGTCCAAACCGACTCCACAGCGCCGCTTGAAAAGATTTGCCAAATCCCTACCAGTGTCGACAATCGAGGACATACTATCTCGCGGGCTCTCAACAACAACACAATTAGACAATGAAGCGTGGACGTACTTGTTCCCACAGCCAAACATAACGGACCCTTGGGGCACAATATATTTGAATCCCTCAAATGACTCTCTAATCTGCTCATATGAGAGGGCGCGCGCTCCCCCAAATTTTTTCTCCATCCTGGCAAATTCTTTTGCCAATCTATCATGCATATCTGCCGGAGATTTCTCTAATATTTCTCCGCTCTTATCTCTCAAAGCATATTTTGTCTCAAACACATTTGAGGCTAATTCGTCACCATTAAAGTACTCCAATGTTATATTTTTATCCACTATTCTTCCTCCTAAATTCTTTATATTTTTCTTTCAACTGCTTTTGTTGCTCTGCCGCAGTCTTGGCTATCACCTGTTCCACTGTCTGTCCGTCATCTGGTAATACTTTTATCTTTACTGTTGCTGTATCCATAAAAATAGGACGTACCACTCCGTCTGGACCATTTCTATTCTTAGCTAAAAAGAGGCGACCACTGTTAGTTTTTTTATCTTGGACTGTTCTTGACACAGAAAAAATAAAATCAGCAACAAAGCATTTATTAAATGCCTCTGATATAGACTCCATCGTAATCACCTCCGCATTCAACCCGGAGCGATTCGTCTGCGATGCCGTGTAACACGGACACTCAGCTACTTGTGCGATGGCTCTGAGATCTTCATATATAGTTTCAAGTTCGTGTCTCTTTTCTTTCCTGATAACATTTGGGCGCAACAAATCTGCGTAGTCCACAATGATTAAATCCGGCTTGATATCCCTCTGTGCCAACCTATCCAGATGATTGCGTATTGTGTTCGGCGACGCCGACTTGGTAGGATATTCTTTAATAATTAATTGTGCTTCCAGGTCTTTTACAGTTTCGTATATACCCTCTTTACAAGAATGAAGCTCCGACAAAGGAATGCCAGTTAGACAACTATCATACCGCGAAGCTATCACCGTTGGAGCCAGCTCGAGCGTGTAGTGTACAACAGTCTTGCCTTCCTTTATAGCTTGAGTTCCAAGGTGTACCAGCACCATAGACTTTCCGGCTCCTGTAGGGGCGATTACGACGCCTAGCTCGCCTTTTCCTAGCCCCCCTTTGCACAGGTCGTCAATAATTGTCCACCCCGTACTTATGGGGTTTCGCACCTTCAATTGAAATCTTTCTTCAAAGTCAGCCTTATAGTCGTAGCCAAAATCAGTGCTGCGCCCGAGCTTAAGCGCCTCGTTAATAACCAAGCTTATTTCATCAAAGGAAGAGGCTTCCAGCAAGTTGACTGACTTTATCATAGCCTCCTTGAGTTTTTGTTTCCTACAAAAATCAAGCGCGGTATCTTTAATATATTCTTCACCGCCGATTTCGATTTCAGATTTATAAATCCTAGCAAAAAAATCTCGGGTTTGTTTTTGAGTGGCGGCATTTTCGTCATCTAAGTCAGCCCTGAGTATTGTAAGCATTGACTGTCTTGACGGGTGTACACCATATTTTTCTTTGTAACCAAATATCTTTTGAACGAATACCTGCAAATATTTTAATTCAAAAAACCCAATCGACAACACTTCTCTGATCTGGTCCGCAAAGATGCGCTGGTCCATAATCAAATGGGCTAAAGACTCTTGAAAAGATTTTCCGAACTTAGAAAAATCGACAGCTTTGTTCATTAAATCACCTTACTCTTTACTGTCAGCAGCAATACGTTTCATTGTTTGGAATAGACTGGACCAATCAAAGACACCGAAGCCGTCCTGATTCATCATTTTGAGCGCTTCGGTTTTGTTCAACTCTTGTGGAGCTTCTTCAATCGCATACCTAATCTCTTCTTTAGACTGAGGAGAAAGACTAGGACTATACAATTGCATCATCCTATAATTCTTCGCGACAACTCCTTGGTGCTCCAAAATATTATGATGTACCTTCAACTTCTTCTCGACATCTCCGCAAAAATTAATTATGTCTGAAACATTGTAGCTGTGTTCCTCGGACAAGAATGGAAACCTCTTGGCTATTGTGGGCAAGCCCGCGCCACCTACGCCGCGAAGATTGTCACTCTTATCTCCTACAATAGCACGCGCGAGCGCAAAGTTTAATGGGTGTATTCCATGTTCCGAAACTATTCTGTGTTTATTCAATATAACCTTTTGAGAAGGTCTATATAAAACTGTTTCATCGTCGCAAAGTTGAAAGAAATCTTTGTCACTGGAAACAATTATTTTTTGCCACCCTTTCAGGGATGCCATAGACACCACATAAGCAATAACATCATCAGCTTCAATGGCAGGCAGCATAACTTGTGAGATGGGCATACAGTTTAGATATTCTGCCAGTCGCGTCTGTTGCCAAATCTTATTTTCCAGTTCCTCGTTCTCTGTTAGATTTCTAATCTCCCGATTTAAACGAATCGGCTTCCTGCCTTCCTTGTACCCTTTGTCAATACTTTTGCGCTTCTGAGAACCGCCTGCGCCGTCCCAGGCGATAACAATCTGGTCTGGTTTCGTCTCCCGCACAAGCTTCTGTAAGATCTTTAAGAAGCCCTTGAGTCCTCCGATGGGTTGTCCGTTTGTGGATAGGGATGGGTCTAC
>Ga0163108_10003574_pt1 | contig 11046 bp, 11 predicted proteins | sample Fk1155metaG_FD_109644 | JGI IMG/M metagenome (GOLD analysis project Ga0163108, IMG submission 109644) | Marine microbial communities from the Central Pacific Ocean - Fk160115 155m metaG | ecosystem: Environmental > Aquatic > Marine > Oceanic > Photic zone | place: The Central Pacific Ocean...
TCCATAATCAAAAATAAAACCACAAAGAAGACAAATAGTAATCCTAGGTTTTATTTTTGGTTTAATTATAGGGGCATTTGTGATTTCTATAAGAGAAAATCAAAAAACTATAATCTCGATTTTTAAATAAGACTTTAAATAAGACTGTAATTAATTTGTCCACAAGAGAATTATTTTGAGTAATCGCTTAGAGATAGTTAAACAAAGACTTAGTAATGAGACTAATAGTTGGTTAGTGACTGGTGCTGCAGGATTTATTGGCTCTCATTTAGTGCAGTTTCTTTTAGAAAATAAACAAAAAGTTATTGCCATTGATAATTTTTCTACGGGTCTAAAATCTAACATTGACTTTTTAGAGCAGCACCATAATCATCTTGATAATGGTTCCCAATTTACTTTTTCTGAACTAGATATAAGAAATTCTGAAGATTGTCATACTATGACTCAAAATATCGATTATATTCTGCACCAAGCAGCAATAGGTTCTGTGCCGAGGTCTATAGAGGATCCATTTACTACTCATGATTCGAATGTAAATGGATTCTTGAATATCATTTATGCCGCAAAAGAAAACAAGGTAAAGAACTTTGTTTATGCAAGTTCTAGCTCTGTTTATGGAGATTCTGAGGTTTTACCTAAGAAAGAAAGTCATCATGGCCAGCCTTTAAGCCCCTATGCTGTAACTAAGAGTGTAAACGAAACATATGCTATGGCATTCTTTAAAGCTTATGGCTTCAATTCAATTGGCTTGAGGTACTTTAACGTATTTGGACTAAGACAAGATCCAGAGGGTCAATACGCAGCAGTTATTCCAAAATGGATAAATTCTATTTTAGCGCAAGAGGATCTGTATATTAATGGTGATGGCTCTACTACTAGAGACTTTTGTTATGTTGATAACGCTGTTCAAGCAAATATTCTAGCTGCAATTACAGATAAAGAAGAAGCATTGAACAGGGTTTATAATATTGCAGCAGATCATCAGATAACATTACTTGAACTCTACAATACAATTAAGACAAATATTTCAACTCAAATGCCAACATTAGAATTAAAAAAACCAATATACAGAGATTTTAGACCAGGGGATATTATGCATTCGAGAGCGGATATAAAGATGGCAGAAGAATTATTGGGATATGAAGTAACAATGTCAGTTTCTGAAGGCTTAGAAGATTTAGTTAGAATGGAATGTTCCAAAGCATGAGCATTCTTGATACAGGCATTAAAAATGCTAAAAATGTTGATCGTTACATATTCGGTGCAGGCTCGATTAAAGAACTTTCAAGTTTAGTCAGCTCAAAAATTGACGACCCTGATGATTCTTGTATATTTTTCATAGACGAATACTTTCGAGAAAATAAAGAAATTATCCAATACATAGATCTTGAGTGTAGCTATGAATTAATCTTTATAGAAACGTCAGAAGAGCCGACTACTGCATACATAGACGCATTAATTGGAGAAGTAAAGGCTCTAAGCAAAAGATTACCAAAGGTAGTTGTAGGAATTGGAGGAGGCATTGCGCTAGATGTAGCAAAGGCCATTTCAAACCTTCTCACGAATTCGGGAAGTGCTGCAGATTATCAGGGATGGGATTTAGTCAAGAATCCAGGAGTTTTTAAGATTGGAATACCAACTTTATCTGGAACTGGTGCTGAAGCAACTAGGACCTGTGTACTTACCAATAAGGAAAATGGATTAAAGCTTGGAATGAATAGTGATTTCACAGTTTACAATCAAGTTATTCTAGATCCTAATTTGACACAAACAGTTCCTAGGGAGCAATATTTCTATACTGGAATGGATGCATATATACATAGTTTTGAAGCTTTGAGTGGCTCATATCGTAATCCAGTTGGTGATGCCTTTTCAAAAATTTCAATTAACTTCGCAAAGGATGTTTTCCAATCTGATGATATGCAATCTGAGGAAAATCGCTCAAAGCTTATGGTGGCTTCATACATGGGAGGGTCAGCGATTGCAACGACTTATGTGGGTTTAGTACACCCATTTTCTGCAGGATTGAGTGTTGTCTTTGGCTATCATCATTGCGTAGCAAATTGCATGGCTATGAGAGCTATGGAAGAGTTCTATCCCATCGAATTTAATGATTTCTGGGAAATGGCTAAGATGCAAAATATAGCTGTTCCCAGACTACATGATGAGAAAGAAGTAACTGAAAAAGATTATGAGGAATTATTTGCCTCAACAATTATTCATGAGAAACCACTTACCAATGCTTTAGGCTCTGATTTCAAGAAAATTCTTACTCCAGAAAAGGTTTGTGAAATGTTTAAGATGATCTAATGAGTGCATCATTCAAAATTCCATTCAAGGGAAGGGGTCACTCTTATTCTCAAGAAGAAATAGACCTTGTAGCTGAAATAATGAGTGATTCCGATACTCTTACTCAGGGAAAGTACTTACAATTATTTGAGCAAAAATATAGAGAATTTCTTGCTACAGATCATGCTTTTGCAATGTCAAGCGCAACCTCTGCATTAGAAATAGCAGCTCAGCTTTGTAGTTTTTCTGATGAAGATGAAGTAATCATTCCATCTCATACCTATACATCCTCAGCATATCCCTTTGTAAAAAAAGGTGCCAAAATTATTTGGGCTGATATTGATTTTAAATCAAGAGTTGTCAATGCAAAGACCATTGAGAGTAAAATTACAAAGAAAACAAGAGCAGTGGTGGTAGTTCACCTGTATGGGTATATCGCTGATATGCCAGAAATAAGGCAACTATGTGTAGATAATGGTTTGACATTAATTGAAGACTGCGCTCAGTCATTAGGCACTTCATTGAATGGCAAGCGGGCTGGTACATATGGAGATATGTCAATTTTTTCTCATCACTCTCAAAAAAATATATCTACATTAGGCGAGGGGGGAGTATTAGTTGTAAAGAATCCTCAATATGCAGAGATTATTCCTATGTTGAGACACAATGGTCACTCTGGATATGAAGACCAAAAGTACTACTGGAAACCTGCTATGTCTAATGTGGACTATCCCAAATTGAATGGTAATTATATCGAGCCAAATAATTACTGTTTAGGAGAACCTCAATGCGCCGTTGGTTCAATGATAATTGATCGAGTTGACTCCGTTAATTCACTTAAAAGGTCTAGAGCAATCCAATTTATTGATGATCTAGCTGGATTTGAACAATTGATTTTCCATCGAGTTGATAATGAGAGACATAATTATCAACATCTTGTTGCTTTTGTTCAAAATGAAAAAAGAGATCAATTTATTAAGAAAATGTTTTTAGATAAAGGCATTCAATGTGTTGTTCAATACTACCCACTTCATAGGTATCCTTACTATGTCAAGCATGGCCTTGGTAAAGCTGATTGTCCTAATACCGAACTTTTCTTTGACAGCATGGTTTCGTTTCCTTTTTATGAAACAATGAAAGATTCTGAGATCGAATATATGCTTGAATCAACAATTTCTACTCTGAAATCACTGTAAAGAAGAGAATGGTGAAGCCTTCGCTAGTTTTTCATGTCATTGGTTTCAAAGCCGTCGGTCTCGGACATATTTACCGGTCACTTTCTCTTGCTCAAGACCTGAATGATTTTCAAATCTCTTTCGCATGTACAAAATCTTCGTTTGAGATGGCCGAAGTGATGATAAAAGAAAAATATGACTTACATCTCTTTGATGAGGAAACTATTTACTCTGATATTAAGAATCTCAGCCCTGATATTGTTATCAATGATGTATTATCGACCAATGACGAAGAAGTAAAGACTTTAAAGGCGAGTGGTATTAAGGTTATAAATTTTGAAGATCTTGGAAGCGGCTCAACTCATACAGACTTAACCATTAATGAGCTATATGAAAAGCCAACGGATTCAGGAGAGAATACCATATGGGGACATAATTATTTCTTCCTTAGGGACGAATTTATGGAGAGAGCGCCAAATAAGCTCCCTGAAAAAATAGAGAATATCTTAATCACATTTGGCGGCACTGACTCAAATAATTTGACCAAGTATTCTCTTGATAGCATTTCCGATTATTGTAAAGAACGAGGTATTTTTATATATATTGTATCTGGCCCTGGATACGAGCATTTCTCTGATTTAGAAAACATTGTTTGTAAAATGACAAATGTGAACCTGACTCATGCAACAGGAGTCATTTCTGAAATTATGCAGAAAGTTCAAATTGCCCTGACCTCAAATGGTAGGACAGTCTATGAATTGGCTCATATGAATATTCCTTCAATTGTAGTGTCACAACATCAACGTGAATCGGAGCATAAATTTTCTTCTTTAGAAAGTGGTATGGTTAATATTGGAATTTTTAATGAGAAAAATACACAATCACTTCTCAGATCAACCTTTAAAAAAATGGTTGAAGAGGAGGATTATTTCAAAATGTTATACAAAAATTCTTCCAGATTTGATTTTTCAGAAAATAAATCAAGAGTAATAGACCTAATAAAGAATATCTAATACGTCTAAAAATGAAAAATATAGCTGTAATACAAGCAAGGATGGGGTCTTCTAGACTTCCCGGAAAAGCCTTGTTAACAATAAATAATATTCCAATTATTCAATGGATAATGGAGAGGTTGAGATCTTGCCAAAAACTTGATGAGATTGTTTTTGCTATTCCAGATGGAAAAAAAGACGATCAATTATATGATTTTTTGTATTCAAAGGATGTAAACATATTTAGAGGACCAGAAAATGATGTATTGACTAGGTTTCACTCAGCAGCAATTGATTATCATTCAGAAAATGTCATACGCGTATGTGCTGATAACCCTTTCATAGATCCAAGAACAATTGATGAACTCGTCACTTTCTTTGAGAGCAGAAAATGCGATTATGCTTATAACCATATCCCAAGAAATAATTGCTATCCCGATGGAATTGGAGCTGAAATTGTATCTTTTGAAACATTAGACAAGATCAATAATGAAGCGAGTATAGATGAATATAGGGAGCATATTTTTAACTACATTTGGGATAATCCTGATATTTTTGTGATTGAAACATTTAATCCTAGCCATAAATGGATGATGAGACCGGATATACGATTGGATATTGATACAAGAGATGATTATGATGATTATAGTGATTGCAATCTGAGTCCTGAGTCAGATATAAAAGATATCATCTCTTATAAAGATAAAATATTGAGTTTTTAATGAATTTAGCCGACGTAATAACTAATCAAAACTATTCAGAAAAGCCTCTGAAACCATTTATAATTGCTGAAGCTGGTGTGAATCATGAGGCAGATATGAGTCTTGCGATTCGACTCATTGAGGAGGCAAAAGAAGGAGGTGCTGATGCAATTAAATTTCAAAGCTATAAGGCTGAGACAATTGCATCCAAAAATTCACCATCCTATTGGGATCTGGAGAAAGAGCCAACAACAAGTCAGTTCAAGCTTTTCAAAAAATATGATTCATTTTGGAAAAAAGAATTTGAAGAGCTAAAAACTGTTTGTGACAAGAATCATATTGAGTTTCTAAGTACACCATTTGATATAGAGTCTTCTAATTTCCTTAATGATTTAATGGGAACTTATAAGATTTCTTCATCTGATCTAAACAATAAGCCCTTCATAGAGCATATCTGTGATTTTGGGAAGCCTATACTATTATCAACTGGAGCTTCTTATATCAATGAAGTTGATAACACAGTTTCTTGGATTAAGAATCATGGAAACCCTTTGGCCCTAATGCATTGCATTTTAAATTATCCATGCAATGATGAAAATGCTAACTTAGGAATGATACTTGACTTAAGAGATAGGTACCCAGATTTTGTTATAGGATACTCCGATCATACTTTGCCCAAAGATATGAAGATGGTTGAGACAGCTGTTTTTCTTGGGTCAAAGATTATTGAAAAGCATTTCACCTTTGATAAAACTCTTCCAGGAAATGATCATTACCATGCTATGGATAAGGAGGATCTAGAAAGACTAAACAAACGATTTGATTATCTTGAAAAAATCATTGGAAAAATTGAGAAACAGCCAATAGATACTGAGATGATATCCAGGCAAAATGCTAGAAGAAGCTTGGTATTAATTAATGCACTAAAAAAAGATGAAATGATTTCAAAAGACTGTTTAACATGGAAGCGTCCTGGAACAGGAATTGGGCCTGACGAGATAGAGGATGTGGTTGGAAGAAGAGTTAATAAAGATCTAAATGAGGATGACATAATTAATTGGGAAGATCTATATTAGATAAAATGCTTGAGAGTGAAAACATAATACTTAGACCCTTTGAGGAAAAGGATCTCGAAAAATGGACCTCATGGTTTAATGATAAGAATACAACTCTGTATATGAATAAGAGAGTTTTCCCAAATACATTAGCTCAACAAGAAGCACATCTAAAAAATTCAAAAGTAGATAAAAATAATCTTCAATTTGCCATTGTTCTGAAAAATAAAGAAGAATCACTGGTGGGGTCTATAGGTATTCATAAAATTGATTGGGTGCATAGAACTGGTGATATCAGTATATTAATAGGAGAAGATATTGCTTTAGGCAAAGGTATTGGTAAGCAAGCAATTAAAATATTAGTTGAGCATGCATTTGTAAAAATAAATTTAAGAAAGGTCACAGCAGGAATGTGGTCTAACAATATTGGAAGTAAAAAAGCTTTTGAAGCAAATGGATTTATCTTGGAAGGAACTAGGCGTAATCAATTTGATGCTAATAATCAATTGCATGACAGTCTAGATTACGGGATCTTAAAGGAAGAGTGGGAGAAAGATAAGGATGTATGATGCTTTCATAATAGCTAGACTTAATTCATCAAGATTGGTCAGGAAAAATGTCATGCCAATTCTAGATCTTCCGATGATAATTCATTTGGCCAACAGGGTTAGAAATTCTGAAAAAGTAAATAGGGTAATAATTACAACAAGCAAAGAATCTACGGATGATGAATTAGAAGAAGTGTCCAAAGATTATGGTTTTGATTGCTATAGAGGCTCTCTAGATAACTTGATGCAACGCATAACAGATGCAGCCCTTCATTATGAGTCTCCTAATATCATAGAAATACTTGGGGATAACCCCCTTATTCATGCATCATTAATTGACGATGTTATAAATCTTTATGAAAGTGATAGCTATGATTATGCTGCTAACATTTCAAGCGACTACGGAGACTTAGCAGCTAGCATGCAATTATTTTCAGTTGGATTAAGGGTACAGATATATAAGAAAGAAGCAGCACTCGACCATATCAAATATCCAGAATACTTAACTAATGGCAAGCATCCATCCGCATATATTTTTGAAAACTCAGAAACTTACAAAGCAGGATACCTAGAGGCGTGTGGACGATGGAAATTTATGAATAAGCCAGACCTAAATTTTGCTGTGAACTATCCTAAAAACTTTGAACTCAATAGACTAATTTTTGAAGAAAATTATCCTCATGATAATAATTTCAATTTAGAGAAAATATTTGAACAGCTGGATAATCAACCGGAGCTTATAGAATTATTTGGAGCAGAATGGTAGACAAGAATTTCAATCATAGAGATACAAAATAAAATAGAAATAAAAAACCAATAGATACCAAAATCCTCGTTATAACAAAACTGATTATAAAGCTATGAAGTTAATAATCCTTTCAGCATTAGCTCAAGAAACTGAATATTTAGAAACTGATCACCATATTATCACCACTGGTGTTGGTAAAGTTAATGCAGCATTTGCAACAACAAAAGCTATAAGGGATGAAAAACCAGACTTAATAATCAACTTTGGAACCGCAGGCTCTTTGAAAAAAGAAATTTCTGGTTTAGTTGACTGTAAATACTTTTTGCAAAGAGATATGGACTCTAGGCCTTTGGGTTTTGAATTAGGGGAAACGCCCTTTGAAATAGATCCCCCAATAATTATTGAAGCACCAAATAACTCGATAAATAATATAAATATGAACTTAATATGTGCTTCTGGAGATTCATTTGTCGAATCAGATATTGGTTTGAGTGCTGATATTGTAGATATGGAAGCTTACTCGATAGCAAAAATATGTTACTTTGAATCCGTTCCTTTTGCTTGTTTTAAATTCATTTCTGATTTTGCCGATGAATTTGCTGCTGATGACTTTAGTCAAAATGTTTTAAAGGCTGGAGAATCATTTTCTAGTTATCTTGAGTGCCTATAATTTCAATTTATAGAGATTTAAACAGCATGAGAATCAACCGGAGCTTATAGAATTATTTGGAGCAGAGTGGAAATTTACTTAAGACACTGAAATTTGTATTTTCTTTTTTTAATCTTTTCTAATACTTGCTTCATTTTTTTATTTGGTATTGGATCCCAGTATTTACCCTCTAAGTTATTTTGCTTTTTGAGCTGACTTGGTTTTAAATCCTCTTCTTGGACTTTTTTTAAAATTTTTCCAGAAAGTATATAGCTCTTTTCAAAAACCTTATTTCTAATAGACTGATAATCAGCACTATCATTAAATTTATATGACTCAGTCATTATTATAGGGCCAGTATCATAACCCTCATCGAAGAAATGTGCGGTATTTCCAATTGCTGAGTCATTAAATATTGCCCATTCAACTGCACTACAACCTCTTTGCATCGGTAATATCCCAGGATGAATATTAATAATTCCATTTGGGACTGAATCTATTAACTCTTTGGAGATCTTTCTTGGAGTCCATGCGTTGAATAAGCAAGTTATTTTCAATTTTTTTATAAGCTGCAGAGTTTTTCTAGAGTTATGATTATCTACAGAGTAGATAGGAACATCGGAACATATTTTATGATTAATATCAGCCTTTAATCCGTTTAGCTTATTAAAATATCCACCAGTCCTTTCTAACCATCTTTCTTGAATCTCTGAACTCCTTACTTTTGAATCGCATATGAGTAATAAATTTTTTATTTCATTCTTTCTTGCTTCAGAAATCCAAAAAGGTAGAAGTGGATTATCAATTGTGGAGAGTAAACCAAAAATATGTTTTTTTGGTTTAGGTGAACTTTTCACTTAGCTGTTTCCTAACTTTTGTTGTGGCTAGTTCTTTATATACATTTTCATCGATATAATATGGTTCCATAGGACTTGGATTTATCTTATTCTTTTCATATAGACCACCAACATAATCACATCTAGGATCATCTTTACCATATACTTGTTTTGCAAGTTCTAACCATCCAGGTACATAAAAAAGGCCATTCTTTTCTTTAAAGTCATATGTATTTGTATAGTCCAGCATTTTGTAATAGTCGCTACCAGGAATACCAATATAAATAAATCTATCAGCAGTTGTAGGATTTAATTCTTCTATAAATCTCTCAGTCTCATCACGATCTTCTTGTGTTTCAGTTGGTAGCCCATAAACAAATGTTGTATATGTCAGCATCCCATTAGCATGAAATATTGGTAGTTTTTCAATAAAATGCTTCCTTAGTTCGGCTTTTTTCATGTAAGTTAACATTCTGTCACTTCCACTTTCAATTCCAATATAAAGGGCTACACAGCCTGCTTTGGCCATCTTTTCTATGAGATGTGGTTTGAGATTTCTGACCCGTGTTTCACAGGCCCAATTTATTTTAATATTTTCTGCTATTATTATGTCACAGAACTCTTCAACTCGTTTCGCGACAACGGTAAAGTTATCCTCCCTGAAGTAAATTCCTTTAGCACCATATTTACTTTGTAACTCAACTATATAGTTAACAAGGTTTCTAGGACTTATGCCTCTAAATTTTGTATTTGCTACCCCACAAAACATACAGGAGAACGGACATCCTCTGGTTGAGTTTAAGGTTATAACCGGATGAACATCACTTGCAAACATTTGTAATTTCCAATTATATGGTTTTTCAATAAAATGACGAAAATCCGGGAGAGGGAGTTTATTTATATCCTGTACGGATGCACTTTTTACAATGCCTTTTTTTGTTTTTCTTCCTTCTACTATATCCAAAGCAGCTATTTCACCTTCTCCGTTTACCACATAATCAAAATAGTCAGTTAAAGTTTCTGGTAGTTCATTTGCATGAGGTCCACCAATCATAGTTTTAATTTCTGGATGTTTATTTTTAATCTTCGTAGCTAATTTAGTTCCTTCATAATAGGAGATTGTAGCCATATACATTCCAAGGAAATCAGGTTTAAACGATTCAATCTCTTCAAAAACATCTATTTCTTTCTCGTTTTGAACTATATGAGATATGATTGTCGATGCTTGCTTATCTCCTTTTTCATCCTTATGACCACCGCCAAAATGATAGAGATCTATAATTTTTGTTTCATGTCCAAATTGTTCAAGATAGGCACTGATATAGGCTAAACCCATGGGGGGTCTTCCATCGCCCATATGCATCGGGCTGGCATCTGACTCAGGTCTTGGAGCTGATACTAGTAGTATTTTCATTTTATGTTTCTAATAGTGATTTGATCATCTTCCTCAAAATCTGCATTAGCTTTTTTTCCCACTATATCACTTAATTTATTAGGAGAAATACCATTTCCTGGTCTCTTAAAAGCAAGATCATCTCTTGAAATTACTTGATTTGTCAGAATTTTCCTACTAGCAACAATACTTTTTCTTCCGCTTTCAGTAGCTTTGATTTCTGAGGGTGAGAGACCCTGAAAACCATCACCTATGGTTTTTTCAAATAACCTAACATTAGTAACCATTTTCTTAAGATCTTTTGGTTCTAGCGAAAAAAAGTGCCCAGAACCAGTTAGTTTTTGGGACAGTGTATAGTGCTTTTCTATTATTCTAGCCCCGAGGCCAACTGAAAATGCTGGTATAGCCATATTTTCTTCAGGTGGTGTATGATCAGAAATTCCAATCATAATTTTAGGATATCTTTTTTTCAGTGTTTTTATCCTCATAAGATTTGCATCCTCATAGTCTGTCGGATAGCTTAAGGTACATGCCATTAATGCAAGCTTAGGATTAAATCTTGTTATCGTTGAGACTGCATTATCAATCTCTTCAAAGGTTGATGCACCAGTTGAGAGGATAATTGGTTTTCCAAATTTAGCGATACACTCAAGCAGTTCA
>Ga0163108_10003575_pt1 | contig 11046 bp, 8 predicted proteins | sample Fk1155metaG_FD_109644 | JGI IMG/M metagenome (GOLD analysis project Ga0163108, IMG submission 109644) | Marine microbial communities from the Central Pacific Ocean - Fk160115 155m metaG | ecosystem: Environmental > Aquatic > Marine > Oceanic > Photic zone | place: The Central Pacific Ocean...
CTGCTGGGGTCATCCCGAGCTCGACAGCGACTACATCGAAACACATCTTGCGGCCAGCCATCGGCAGCGTGAGAAGATGCAGGTGGTGCCGCCGGGCGGTCGAGCGCGGCACGCGGTCACATTTTACGAGGTGATCGAGAAATTCGAGCGGACGTCTTTTCTGCTGCTCAGGCCGCGGACCGGACGGACTCACCAGCTCCGCGTCCACCTTGCCCATCTGCGGCATCCCGTTCTTGCCGATCGGCTTTACGGTGGCGATCGGCCCGAGGGCCGCGATCTGCCGATCCGGCGGCAGGCGTTGCACGCGAAAGTCCTGGAGATCGAGCACCCCGTCACCGGCCGTCCGCTTCGGCTCGAGGCCCCGCTGCCGCAGGATTTTCAGCAAACACTCGACCGGTTGCGTCTGGATCGCGGTGCGGTAGGATCGTGAGGGTTCTCGTGGCGACTGGCCGCGGGGAAGGGATTGCCGGTTCAAGAGCGAGAGAGTACCGATGAGACTTGCCAGGATCAGGACCGGGGAAGGCAGCGAACACGTCGCCGTACTCGAGGAAAACGGCGATGCGCGGCTGCTGGATCTTTCGTCATCAGAGGGCATCGGCTCGCTTGCCGATCTGCTGTACGGCCCCGATCCGGCGGCGACTGTCGCCAGATTGCTCGAGGTCCAGACGGTCGAGGTTGCTGCCGATGACTACACCTGCCTGGCCCCGATCGACGACCAGGAAGTCTGGGCTGCCGGCGTGACTTACAAGCGGAGCCAGGTGGCCCGGATGGAGGAATCCGAGAGTGCGGCCACACATTACGACAAGGTCTACACGGCCGACCGACCCGAACTATTTCTGAAGGCGACGCCCCACCGTGTTTCCGGGCCGGGCCAGCCTGTCCGTGTCCGTGCCGACAGCAACTGGTCGGTGCCCGAGCCGGAAGTCGCACTGGTCATCAGCCCCGACCTGCGACTGGTCGGCTATTCGATCGGCAATGATATGTCCGCACGGGACATCGAAGGGGAAAATCCGCTTTACCTGCCCCAGGCCAAGTGCTACCGCGAGTCTGCCGGACTGGGCCCGTGCGTGCTCCTGTCCGATAAGCCCCTGGATCGTGCGGGAACGTTGATTGCACTCGAGATCCAACGTGGTGAGGAGTGCGTGTTTCGCGGCGAAACCAATGTCGATCGGATGGCACGATCGTTCGAGGACCTGATCGGATGGCTTGGCCGCGAAAACGTGTTCCCCAGTGGGGTCATCCTGATGACCGGGACCGGGGTGGTGCCCCCGGATGAATTCACACTCGAAAACGGGGATGTCGTATCGATTTCGATCACCGGTATCGGTACGCTCACAAATCCCGTCGTCAAGGATCCGTCCTGAATCGGACCGGGACGACCGGTTCCGCATCCAAGGACCCTCGCTGGCAGGAGGCCCCGGTCATCATGGACACGTCTCTGGATCAGATCCTCCACCAGGATTGTCTCGACGGGCTTGCCGCGCTCCCGGATGGGTCGGTGGACCTGGCTTTCGCCGATCCCCCGTTCAATATCGGTTACGAGTACGACGAGTACGACGACCGCCGTGGAGCTGACGACTACCTGGACTGGAGCCGGCGCTGGACATCGGAAGTCGCCAGGGTGCTTGGGGACGAGGGAACCTTCTGGCTGGCGATCGGTGACGAGTACGCGGCCGAACTGAAGGTGATGCTGCAGCACGAACACGGACTCAGTTGTCGCAACTGGGTCATCTGGTACTACACCTTCGGCGTCAACTGCACCCGGAAATTCAGCCGCTCGCACGCGCACCTGCTCTACTTCGTCAAGGATCCCGAGGCCTTCACCTTCAATGCCGATGACCCGTCGATCCGTGTGCCTTCGGCACGGCAACTCGTCTATGGAGACAAGCGGGCCAATCCACGCGGACGCTTACCCGACGACACCTGGGTTCTCAGGCCACAGGACATCCCCGAGTCGTTCGGCGGCAACGAGGACACCTGGTATTTTCCCCGGGTCAACGGCACCTTCAAGGAACGTGCTGGCTGGCACGGCTGCCAGATGCCCGAACAACTCCTCGGACGAATCGTCCGCGCCTGCTCCAATGTTGGCGATGTGGTGCTCGACCCGTTTGCCGGCAGTGGAACCACACTGGCGGTTGCCAAGAAACTTGACCGGCGTTTTCTGGGGTTTGAACTTTCCGAGGATTACGCCCACCGGGCCGGTGACCGGCTCGAGGCAATCCGTGCCGGCGATCCGCTCATCGGAGCCGAAAACCCGCTGACCAGCGCCCCTTCAACCCGGCGGGGCGTTCGGCTGGCCGATCGCAAGTCCCGGTCCACTTCGGCCGACGGACAACTTGAACTGCTCTAGCCACCTGGCCGAGAAGGTGTCGCGTCAATCCAGCGACACCGGTTCGTATTGCCCGGCGAGTCGCTCGATCGCATCCTGCGGATCCATGTTGAACAGCGCACGTCCACCACTGCCCCAGCGGCCCCGTTGAAAATGAAACACGGCGACCGCCTCACGCGCCAGGCCCACGGCCTCGACATCCTCCATCTCCTCCCCCTCGATCGCCTCGAAACCGATGACCACCGCGGCAAAGGCGGTCAACGTGCCGTCGGCGATCGAGCGGCCGAACGTGACCGTCTCGAGCCAGTCACACTCGATCCACCGCAGCCCACGTGGAACGCCGCGACCCCGTGCCAGGTCGAAGAACTTCGCCTCGAGTTGCTCTCGCTGGACACGAAAGGCGGCCAACGCCCCGTTTTCACGTCGGCTTTGCCAATGCCCGGCCAGCAGGGGGGCCGAGACGACCAGCCCGAGCAGCACGAGCACGGGGATGCCGATCAGCAACAGGATCGATGACGACACGGCAGCAGGCTCCGGCAATCTCTCCACTCCGCGACCAACCCGTGGATCCAGCTTGCGTCGCAGGGACATCTGGATCTTAGGGCCCGGCTTGGATCGGGAACAAGTCCCGCCTTCTGCGATCAACGCTGCTCCTCTTGTTACCGGTTTTCGACCGACCGGTGCAGTTGCATCCACGATGAAGGTCGACCATCTTGGCGGGCCGTTGTCCGTTGCCCGGAGACCCGCACGTGCCGTTGCTTGGTGCCCACATGTCCATAGCCGGTGGCTATGATCGGGCGGTCGAGGCCGCCGCCGAGCACGGGATGGATTGCGTCCAGATCTTCACCAAGAACAACAACCAGTGGCGGGCCCGGCCAATGGACCCCGAATCGGTTGTGCTGTTTCGCCGGCGACTCGACGAAACCGGTATCCGCCTGCCGTGTGCGCATGCCAGTTATCTGATCAACCTCGGCAGCCCCAAACACGACCTCCGTCAGAAGTCGACCGGGGCGATGGTGATCGAGTTGGAACGCGCCGAAGCGCTGGGCCTGGCCGGGGTCGTGTTGCACCCGGGCAGCTTCACGACATCGAGTGAGCAGGAGGGGATCGAGCGGATCGCCGAGGCTCTCGACGAGGTGCTGTTGATCACCGACGGGCTCGATGTCGAGGTCTGGCTCGAGAACACAGCCGGGCAGGGCACCAATCTCGGACATCGCTTCGAACAACTCGAGGCGATCATCAAAGGGCTTCCCGAGTCATCCCGGGTCGGTGTCTGCCTGGACAGTTGCCACCTGTTTGCCGCCGGGTACGCGTTGGGATCGCTCGACGAGTACAACCGGACGATGTCGGCATTCGACGAAATCGTTGGCCGGGACCGCCTGCGGGCCTGGCACCTCAACGACAGCAAGAAGGAATTTGGCAGCCGCGTGGATCGGCACGAGACGATCGGCGAAGGCCACATGGGCCTGGAGCCATTTCGCCACATTCTCAATGACCCTCTCTCGGTCGAACTCCCCATGTACCTGGAGACTCCCAAGGGAGACCGTGACGGTCAAACGCTCGACGCAATCAACCTCGAGGTCCTTCGTTCGCTGGTGGTTTAGTGCGTCCGCTTCGCCGCGGAACCGGCAGAATCCGGAATTCCCATTGATGCCGACGCCGGTCGGATGTCGATGCTTCCCGAGGAGGGGGAGGCGACGGATCGTCATGCGAGGGCGTTGCGGGTGAGAATCAGGACCGGCTCCTCTCGTCTCCTTACCGCCTGCCTGGCGTTGGTCGTGCCCTGGTCGGCATCCGGTTGCATCCAGGGAAGCCGGGCGATTCGATCGCCGGCCGCGTCCATTCCTGCCGCCGTTTCCCCGGCACTTCTGACGCTCACCGATTCACCTTCCCCGGCGGGGAAGGCCCGGGTTCGGGCCAATTCGGGGGCCGACGGTGTGCCCGTCGATGCTCCCGGTCGGGGGACAACGGCAGGTTCCAGCGAGGGTTCCGGCGAGCGGTCAAACGTCGCACGCCGTTTGCTGCCCGGCGCGGTTGACTCGGGCACCCCGCGGTCTCGCGGTTTCCGGGCAGCCTTTCGGCGGCTCGAAGCGGTACTCGATGGAACCGACAAGCCCACACCGCCGCCACCGCCGTTACCCCGCTCGCTGGTTCCGAGCGGATCCCCCGGTGCGATTCGCCTGACCGCGGCGAGGAAACCCGCCGCGTCAACCGGATCCCGGGTTTCGACCGGCGAGACCCGCTCGTCGGCCGACCTCGCGCCCACTGTGACGACATCCGGATCACCTCGTTCACTGCATCCCCCCCCAGCCCTCGCCGCGGTGACACGGATCCCGGATGTGACGGACTGGTCGGAGCTGAACGACGAAAACTCGACCGGTGGCAAGGGGTGGTTGCCGAGTTGGTTTCACTGGTGGCTGGTCGTGAGCGGCCTGGTTGTGCTGGGAGGATTGGCGCGGTTTTTCTCCCATTGTCGTCGACGGGGTGGGCCGGGCGCCGCATAATCCCACCCCCCGGCCGCGTCAGCGGTATCCGGTGATGGCACTGGTAGCGGTCGTTCCTGCAAGAGACGGGTGGCCGACATCGACTGCCGACGGGCCTTGGATTCCTGTAATGAGTTCACCCGCGACCGCTCGATAGCAGACTCAGAGTGGAATCGCGCCGTCCCCACGCCGCGGCCACTTTTCATCATCATTGATCGACAACTTGCCGCCAGGACGTGTATTTATGCTACCCGCGTTCTTTCGTCAGCACAGTCGCCTGCTGTTGGGACTACTGATCCTGACCTTCCCCTATCTGTTTGTGACCGGCGAATCGCTGACCTCCAACAACGATATCGAAACGTGGTTACCCGAGCAGGCGCCGACTCGCAAGATCTACGACGAGTTCAAGGAGCGGTTTGGCGCTGAAGAACTCGTACTGATCGGCTTGCCTGGTGAGCAGTCCGAGCAGGCGGTCGACGAGAAACTGGTCGAGGCGGTCTGCTGTCGGATCGAGAACCTGCCGGGGATTCGTGTCTGCTGGAGTCCCTATCGGCTGATGTCGATCATGGGTGACCTGGGGGTGAGTCGCGAGGAAGCTCGCAGCCGGCTGGAAGGACTCAGCGCGACCAGCGGACCGAATGGGCTGGTGGGCGTCGCCGCCTTGCTGTCGGTCGATGGCCTGAAGAACCGTGCCGACACGGTTGCCGCCGTTCGCGAACAACTGCGTTATTGCCAGCTCGGCGACTCGCAAATTGCCGGTGCCCCGGTTGTCGTAGCCGAACTTGACCGGCTGGGAAGCCGGAAAAACAACAAGCAGTTCTTCCTGGTGACCCTGGCCATCTGCCTGGTCCTGTTGCACTGGACCCTGAAGGACTGGCGATTGACCGGTGGAATTCTCGGCCTGACGATCTGGTCGATCAGTCTGACACTGTCGGTGCTGTCCTGGTCGGGAATCGAGATGAACTTCATTCTCGGAGCACTGCCGGTGATGGTCATGGTTTTCACCCTGGCGATCTCGGTGCACCTGGTGCATTACTACCGCCTGGCGATGGGTGAACCCGATCCGCTGGCGACGGCGCTGCGGTTCGCCTGGAAACCCTGCTGCCTGGCCACGCTCACCACGTCGATCGGCCTTGTCTCGCTCGTCGTCAGTGATATCGGCCCGGTTCGTCAGTTCGGGTTGTCCGGAGCCCTGGGATCGATTGTCGCCCTGCTGACCGGGCTTGGACTGATCCCGGCGCTGTTGTGTGTTGTGCCGCCCCGATCACTCGAACAGAAAAATCAGCTCCAGCGGGGCAGCGGGGTCACGCTGGCCGAGCGAATCATCGGTCGCAGTGGACCGGTGACGGTTGTCACGCTCGTGTTGATCGTGGCGGCCGGAATCGGAGTTCCCCGCCTGAAGACTCGGATCGATCCGATCGACTTTCTGCCGACCGGTGGCCGGGTCCGCCAGGACGTCAACCGGATCGAACACGACCTGACCAGTACCACGACTCTCGAGGCCATCATCGATTTCGGCACCGATCCTCTGCCGTTTGTCGCCAAACTCGACAAGGTCCGGCACATCGAGGCCCAGATCCGTCGGCATTCTGATGTGCGGCACACGATGTCCCTGGCCCAGTTCTTCCCGGTCGAGATGCCCGATGATCCGCTCGAGACGCTCGCGTTGCTCAAGCGGGCCCGCAAACAGGATGGTGGCAGCGACTACATCGCCTCGGGCGAACGGAATTGGCGGATCAGTGTGCGACTCGACGAGGGTAGCGCGGAGGATCGGCAGCAGGTCTTTGATGAACTGGTCGCCGTCACCGCTGGAATGCCCATCCAGTGGACTGGTATCACGCCCTTGCTCGATCACGCGCAACGCGAGATATTCAAGGGGTTCTGGGAAAGCTTTCTGACCGCGTTTGTCATCATCACCGTCGTGATGATCGTCTCGCTGCGGTCGCTGAGCACCGGGTTGGTGGCGATGATCCCCAACCTGACACCGATCCTGCTGGTCTTCGGCGTTCTGGGTTGGGTCGGCTGGTACGTCGATATTGGCATGATGATGTCCGGCAGCATTGCCCTGGGAATTGCCGTCGATGGGACGTTTCATTTCCTGGTGAGGTTTCATGAACGACGACGCCAGGGGGTCGCTCGACGTGACGCATCCCATGATGCCCTGGCGAAGACCGGACCCCCGATCCTCCAGGCGGCCATCGTGGCATCGGCGGGAATGCTGGCGCTGGCCCTCAGCCAGTTTGTTCCGACCGCACGATTCGGAATCCTGACCGCGACGATGCTTGTCACCGCACTGCTTGGCGACCTGGTGCTCCTGCCGGCACTGCTGGCCCTGGGTTGCCGTGGTCACCGGGAGGATCAACAGACAAGCCAACCGCGGAATGCGACCGGTCGCCGGTCGGATTCCAAGCGACGACCGCATTTCATGGCTGCCAGAAAGACCGGAAAGAAACGTTCCACCGCCAAGACCGACGACCGGCAACCAAAGGTTGCCAAGAAACGTACTCGTCGTCGGAAGAGCGTTTCTGCTTGACCGGTTTTCTTCGAACCCGGTGGACGGGTGGATTTCAACAAGGCCTTCCGAGCCGAACGCAAACCAGGTTACAGCGATCAGGCAACGGTCGATTGACGAAAAACACGCCGGATTTGGCCGGATTTGGCCAGATCGGTTGAGAATCGGTACTAAACACCTAGACTAGAATCGGATGCTTCGTTCGGCTTCTGCTTTCTGGAACCGGGGGGTCAATGTCAGACTACGTGTTGTTGACTGGGGGCACGGGTTTACTGGGTCGGTATCTGCTGCGCGACCTGGCCGATCATGGCGTGTCGGTGGCGATGCTGGTCCGTCCCTCGCGGCGGATGACGGCCGAGGAACGCGTTGACGCGATCCTTGCCACCTGGGAATCCCAACTCGGCAGGGAACTGCCGCGTCCTCACGTCATCGAGGGTGACCTGGCGGAATCCGACCTCGGGCTCGACCAGTACAGTCGGGATTGGCTCGTCGAGCACTGCGATACGGTCCTGCACAATGCGGCCAGCCTGACCTTTCATGCTACCGACCCCGCCGGCGAACCGTGGCGAACCAACGTCCAGGGAACGCACAACATCCTGGAACTGTGTCGCGATGCCGGGATCCGCGATGTCCACTACGTCTCGACCGCCTATGTCTGTGGGCTCAGGAGCGACCGGGTCAGTGAATCCGACCTCGATGTCGGCCAGGAACCAGGCAACGATTACGAACGAAGCAAGATCGCGGCCGAAACAATGATCCGCGAGGCCGATTTCATCAGCCCGGCCACGATTTTTCGACCATCGATCATCGTCGGCGACTCGCGGTCCGGCTTCACCACGACATTCCACGGATTCTATGCCGCTTTGCGACTGGCACACACGCTGCTGAACTCGTCGGCCGTCGACAACAACGGCCGCCCGACTCGCCTGACACTGAGCGGTAGCGAACGCAAGAATCTGGTTTCGGTTGACTGGGTGTCCGCGGCGATTGCCGGGATCCTGGTCCAGCCCGAGCACCACGGCCGGACCTTCCACCTGACATCCCCGAGTCCGGTGACCACGCTGGTGATGAGGGACGTCCTCGAAGAACTGATCGACAACTGTGAGAACCGCTTCGTCGGGTCCGGGCCACTCAAGGATCCCAGCCTGATCGAACGACTCTTCTACGAGCAGATGCAGGTCTACGATTCCTACTGGCGCGACGACCCCGTCTTCGATGCCTCCAACACGGTGGCCGCTCTTCCCGAGCTCCCCTGCCCGGAGATCGACCACGAACTGCTGGTTCGACTTTCTCGCGCCGCCATCGACATGGGATTTCGCTGGCGTGAACGTGTGCCGAGCGAAGAAACCCCAGCCATTCGCTGACGCTTACCGTGCCGCGTTGTTGAAGTTGCATCGACTGTTACGTTGTGGGACGATGCACGTCTGGTGGTCGGGTGGGAATCGATGGGCGGTGTCAGGACGATCCGTCGGCTGGTCGGTTTCGCTTTGCCGGGCAATCCATCAAGGAGTCGCCACGATGATGCGTTCTCTGTTGACTGTGCTGTTGGCGTTGGTGCTGTTGACCCCCGCCGCCGCCGCCGATCCGCTGGGAAAGGTGCTTGACGCGGAGAACAAGGCCAAGGGAGTCACCCGGGCCGCGTTGCCGGTGATCAACGATCTGTCCTACCTGCGACGGGTCACACTTGACCTGGTCGGTCGGATTCCGACGGTCGAGGAAATTGGTCAATTCGAAGCCCTGCCAGCGACCTCACGACGCGAGAAGACCGTCGAGCGGCTGTTGGCCGATCAGCGATTAGCCGATCGCTGGACGATCTTCTTTGCCGACATGCTGCGACTGCGTTCCAATGCCGAGGGGGGGGGAGCGTCGATCGCGTTCATTCACCGGGCGCTGCGTGATCGGATGCCCTGGGATGAAATGGCCCGGCGGATGATCTCGGCCAGCGGCAAGGCGGGCGCCACGCCCGAACTGGGGTTCATTCTCGGTGACAATGCGGACCCGATGGCCCTGGCCGGTGCCGCGGCCCAGGTTTTCATGGGCGTACGCGTCGCATGTGCCCAGTGTCATGACCATCCGTTTGACGTCTGGACGCGGAAGGACTTCTACGGCCTTGCCGCCTTTTTCGGCAAGACCCGTCGCGTGCAGTCGCAGTTCACCAACACCGTTTACACCACCGAGGCTGCTCAGACGAGCGTGCTCTGGCCACCCGAGGGGGTCGGTGAGGAGGGGACGGCGCGAAAGCCGATGGTACCCCTGTTTCCGTTCGGACTCGACAAGGGGGACCGGCCCACTCGGCCCGTCGCTCGCCTGCAGGCGCTGAGAAAGCGGCAGGCCACACTGGCCGCCACCGCCGCGGGTCGGAAACAGGCCAACTCCGACGCCGGACTCGAAGCACTGCTTGCCGCTGCCGGCAGCAAGGCCAACAGTCGCAGCGCCGGCAAGAAGCAAGACACGCTTGATGTCGCCGGCGAGGCCAAACGGGATGCCCGCAAACTCAAGGTCGCCCAGGCCCGTTACCGTGCCAGCAAGCTGCGGGTCGAATTGGCCAGGCAGATCACCGATCCTCGCAACCGGCTGTTTGCCCAGAGCTTTGTCAACCGGCTGTGGGGTGAATTGATGGGCCGCGGGATTGTGGAACCGGTCGACAACTTCGCCGAGTCCAACCCGGCCAGTCATCCCGGGACCCTGGATTTTCTTGCCGACGAGTTCATTGCCAGCGGCTACGACATCAGGACGATTCTGCGGTTGGTCGTCAACAGCCGGCCGTATCGTCGCCAGCATGCGATTGCGGTCGCCGACTCGGAACGGATCGAACTCGAATCGGCCTTTCTGGCAACACCGATGCGACGGATGCTCAGCGAAGTGCTCTTCGATAGCATCGTGGCCGCCGGTCACCTGTTCGATGTCAAGCACGAGAAAGGCAAGAATCTCAAGGTCGTCTGGCAGCGGGCCCGGATCGCCAAGAAACCGACCGGGGATCAGTCGCCGGCCGTCGAACCGCGTCCGCTTGCTGCCACAGGCAAGCCGGCGGCCAAGATGAAGAAACCGGCCAAGCTGACGGCCGGTTCGCCCTACGATGTCGAGAACGCCATCGAACTGGATTTCGATGCCCTGCTTTCGGAATCCAAAGAGGAAGTGCGAATCGATCGGATGAAGGTGATGTCGAAGGAAGAGATCGAGGCGATGCGGATGGAGCAGGAAGCGGCTCAACGTCGTCCCGATGTCAAGTTCTTCGATCGGTTCATCCGCACGACGTTCGATGACAATCCCAGGTTCACCTCGTCGATGCGGACGGCTTCGCCGGCCGCGCCGGAACACTTCCTGCGGATCTTCGGACAACCCAGCCGTGTGACACTCGACGAAAAACGGGACTTCACTCCCTCGATGAGACAGGCCCTGATGCTGCTCAACGGGCGGTTGACCCACGAGGCCTCGCGGGTTGGTGAACTCGAGCCGGTCTATCCGCTGCTGGCGGGCAAGGTGCCGGATGTTCCTGCGGCTGTCCGTTTGGTCTACCGCGAGATCCTGACACGGTTGCCCACGTCCAGCGAGTTGACCGAGGCGACTGAACTGATCAAGTCGAGCGAAACCCCGCTGGGTGGAATGGCCGACCTTCGCTGGGCGATGCTCAATTCCAATGAATTCCGTTTCCTGCCCTGAAGCACGATCCGGATGACAAGCAAGACGACATCTTTTCTGTTCTGAAGGAACCGAACAATGGC
>Ga0163108_10003578_pt1 | contig 11036 bp, 4 predicted proteins | sample Fk1155metaG_FD_109644 | JGI IMG/M metagenome (GOLD analysis project Ga0163108, IMG submission 109644) | Marine microbial communities from the Central Pacific Ocean - Fk160115 155m metaG | ecosystem: Environmental > Aquatic > Marine > Oceanic > Photic zone | place: The Central Pacific Ocean...
GCAAAGGTAAAGATTCAGCACTAAAACAAAGCGGTTGGCTGAGTATCGCCAGAAGTTCGGCTGCGATAGTCGTGAGCAGGAGGTGTTTCATTTATTTTGCGGTTCTTAATTTCCTACCTGTCTTGCCACCGTGTTTACGGAGGGGAACAGAGTGTATTTACCGGTAGTGCAGCGAAATCGATCATATTGACAATACAATAAGCAGTGAAATTACTAGAGCAGCTAAACAAATCATTATCGGTTTGTTTTTTTGCCAAAAGGTAGGCGGCATTTCCTCTCGGCAATTAATGCACTTGATCGCATCTCTTATCGTAGACTCACCACAACAAGGACAATTTCTAAGTTGCATTCCTTTCTCCGATAATTTTTTTAGTAGTTCTTTCTGTTCTGGACTCACTACAGCCGAAACACTAACACGGTGAACCTTGGTCTGGAACCCTTGATCTACCGGCCGGGTTGATCATTTCGCTTCGGTCGTCAATTATTCACCCACCTTGCTGTTGTGTTTGCGGAGAATCTCGTCGTTTACGATATCTGTTAAGTGCGGAAGTAGCATCTAGCGATGTTTTGGCATCTTAATTCTGTGCATGCAAATCTGCGCGTGCAAATCAGCGCCAACTACAATGGCCTGTTTTACCCATTCTTTGGGCTCTTTCTTCTCTGCGTTAATTTTCGCACAAGCTGCTGTTGGACCTGCTGGATCAATAATGTATGTCCTTCGTTATCAAGTCAGGCTCTGATCTTCAATGTAGCTGGGGAAAACCAGTTGAACGACCTTGTTCCGGTTGAGACCTGCAGTGACAAAGAAGGCCTTCCAGTAAGCGTAGGGTCGACAAGCTTTATTGCATTCGAAACAAGCACCTGCGGGTTGTGGGGAGTGGATTTCTTCGGTTATCGCATTTTTTGACGCATTTGTTGAAAACACACATCGAAATGACACAAATATATTGACCTTTAATCATTTTGTGCAAAATTTGTTTGAACAAAGCCAAATTGGCATTAGATTTCTCTAAAAAAGTGAATCTGGAATAAGTCAAAAAATTAAAAACATGAAAAAACAAGCATATATCGCGATAATACTTGGGTTGACAATGGCAATTCAAGGCTTGGCTCAAGGACCCCCAAAACGTCCGACAATACGCAAAGTGCCACCTTCCAAGGGGTCTAAACCGGCTGCTGACCCTGTTTCACAGTTAGTGGCAGGGCTGGATAAGGACAAGAATGGAAAAATATCATTAAAGGAACTTGAAGCTATTGCAGTTGTCTTCAAATTACTTGATAAGGACAAAAGCGGAGATTTGACCGCAACAGAGTTTGGACTGCCCGCTAAGCCTCCGTTGACACCTGCAGGGGCGAGGCCATCAAGGGTTTCCAGACGGGACGAAAGTTCATCGAAAGCCAGCGTTAACACGAGACCGGGCAGACCTGGCGCTAAGAAGTCAGTATCGACGGCGTCCAAGCCCAAAAGATCAGGTGGCAGAGCGGGGTTAAGGCAGAGCGGGAGTGCTAGGTCCGTGAAGAAAACGGGAGCATCATCGCAAACCGCAAGACGTAGCGAACTCGACACTAAGGGTGCAGCAGTTAATGCCCCAGCAAAACCAAAACGAGTTGTTAGATCGGCTGCCCGATCGAAAACCAAGACGAGTACAGCGCGAAGAAAGCCCGTTACTCCACGAAAAAAGAGAAACGTTGTCACAAAGAAACCAGCTTCTGGCAACTCGCGTGCAGTTGTAGCAAAGTCAGTCGGTTCTGTTGATAAGGAATTGAGAGAGATTATTGAAGAAGTCAATTCTCTGAGCAAGGAAGTAAATCAAGCCAAAGGAAAGATAAAGAATCCAAATAAAAGGCGGAGTGCAACAACGTGGTTGAATCAGAAATATAAGCCATTACTAGATTCTCTTACGGGAGAGTTGGGCGGCAGCGATACCGAAAAGCAGAAGGCTATCAGCGAAGCAAAAAAGGAAATTGAGAACGTCAGAAGTTTGCTTAAATAATCAACAATGATTAATGGTGTGGGATACATTTACAACTATGTACGCTCTCGCACGGGTCAATAATGGCAGCACATTCAGATAACATTATTAGAGCCTTGAAGGAATTAACGTTTTGATATGGCAGTGTTAAGAGTACGAAGCTAGTCGGAAAGTAATTCCGTAACATAACGGTTCAAAATATAAGAGGCATCTATGAAGAGGTGCATTATAGCCAAATGGTATCTGCAGATTGGTGGTGAAACCTTGAAACCTAACATATTTTTACTACTGATCTCATGTCTTGCATTTGAGCGTTGCGTAATTTCGACGGAGTATCAGGTGAGTACGCCCACTTTTAATTCTGGAGGGGGTGTGCAGGGGGGGGGGAGACTAGGAAACAATCATTCCTTGGGGGAAGCGGTTGTACCGACGTTCAGGACATCTCCCCGTTATAATTTAAGCAGCGGCTTTATTAATGTGCTTCATATCGCGCATGCGGATCCGAATCAAGGCAGACTGGTTTACAGTCAATCGGTACAGGTTCTAGAGGATAACCCATTAAATATTGAGCTTGCGGGAGATGTCTCTGTGACATCATTCACAGTAAAGGACATGCCTAAACATGGAAAGGTAACCGGAGATTCGCCGAACCTAATATATATACCGGAAACAAATTATTACGGCGCGGATTTCTTTACCTTTTATGGCTTTGCAAATGGCGAGAGAACGGAAGACGCCATAGTCAACATAAATGTAATCAATGTAAATGATCCACCTTCGTTAACTGTAGTTGATGGCTTTATAGGGAGTAGCGAGGATGAGGACACCAACATTAGCTATGACTCGATATTTAAGTATGTAAACATGTCGGATGCAGAAGGAAGTGATTTAACACTCATTATAAGCAAGGTTCACACAGGTTTGATAATCTCCGAAAAGCCACCGCATGAAGACGGTAGATACAGAATTGAAGAGGAACAAACGCTCGAGTGGAGGCCGGAAAAGGATCAATTTGGATTGATTGAGGCCTTCTCACTGGTTGCATTTGACGGGCAAATGTATTCTGACGAATCTACATTCAGGATATCAGTTGCCGGAATAGAAGATATGCCCGTTTTGAGCAACCCGATTCAAGATTTAGAGAGAGATGAAAACGCCGAGGATATTGTTCTGGATTTAAGCGAGTTGTTTTATGATGCAGATGGTGGAAAAATCTCATATTTTGTAAAAGATTGGAGCAATAAACTTTTGTTAACTCCGGTAATTGACGAGACGGTATTAACGATAGCACTCAAGGAAAACGCAAACGGAAAGTCGATTATCCAAATTGGAGGTGAATCCAATGGTCAATACTTATATGATGAATTCGAGGTAAACATTGTTTCTAAATTTGACGCAGATCCGTTTATTGTAAACACATATTGGAAGGGGAGTTTTGAGGGCGTAAACGAAATAGAAATTGCGCCTCCAATCCGGGTGTGGTCGTTTAGCAGCATGGAGAACATTCTCAAGAGCGAGCTAGGTAATTGGAAATATGCTGGAGAAGATGAGGAGCCAGTATTGTCAGGAAGCCCGCTGCTGACAATTAATGAGAACGATTGGAGGAATGTGTATTACACTGACGGTGCGAGCGTCAGGGTTCAAAATGAAACCAGCATAGACTTAGTTGTTCCTGAAAATAAGAGCGGTGCAGACTGGGCGAAAAGAAACAACACCTACACTTTTGTTTTTGATATCAGAGTTCAATACGGGGTCAATCATCCGCTTCTAAACACAAGCCATGGGGAAGAAGTTGCGAAAAGCGAGCTTTGGATCAATCCATTTGGGGCAATCGGGGGGCAGGGGAGTTATTCCAGCCTTTCAGCGGTCCAGTCAGGAAAATGGTACCGTGTTGCCTATGTTGTCGATGGTGAAAGCCAGTTAATAAATTACTATGTAGATGAAAACCTGAAGAAGAGTAGATTCAGAGATAATATGATTGATGGCAGGCATTCCATAGGAACGAGTGTCAAGGTCGGTTACGACCGACAGGTTAGTAACAAGAGTTATGAATTAAGAAGAGTTGTCTATTATGATTACCCCCTGAACCGGGATCAGATTAATTTCCTAGGTAGAATGAGCTACGAGGAGTTTAATGAAGAGAATAGTAGATCCCTAGAGTATGATGAAACATTAATTTATTTATATCAAGGAGAAATGGAAGAAGGGGAGGGGCCAACGGTATTCATGTCTACCATTGAATCTAATGTGTACTGGTACATCCAGACTTCAGCGAATTTATTTGATTGGGTTGACTATCGGTTAATCGAAACAACCAAAGTTGAAGACGCAGAAAACAACCTAAGGGTAGGTCAGGCGTCAATTGATGATGCTTTTAACAGGAATCAATTGTTCTATAGGGTCCGCGCCGTGGAGTAATATTTTATACATAATATGAATGTCTTTTCTTTAAAACTACCTTGTTGCGCTGCATTGCTTTTGAGCGCCACAGGTTCTGTTTGTGCCCAAACAATTAGTACTCAACCATTCTCGTTCGACTTGAGTGTCGCCGATCCCAGGCGGGCGATGGAACTCGCCCCGGGTGAAGAAGTTGTTTATGACAATCCTCGCGGAGAGAAGGGTTCCATCCTGCTTACCAAGGAGGAGTTAGGCGATGAAATCCAATTTAAAGCAGTTAAGGGTTTGCTCAAGTCTATAAGTCAGTTTCAATTTGAGTATATTGCAGCATTAAATACTTTTGAATCAGGACAAAGTGGAGTTTTAAGCATTTATGCCAATGATACCAGTGCGGAGAATGGGGACAATCCTAAAAAGCCGGGGGAACTACTTTTCCAAAGTGACTCCTTTGCACTGGAGCAAGGGTATTCGATGGTTACAGTAGCCGGATTGGATGTGATGATTCCACCAGGAACACGATCAGTAACATGGTCCGTTGATTTCTCTGGGTTAACTGCCATCGGGAGTGCGGGCTTGATGACACACGATGTGCCCGAGGTGGGGTCTAGTAGCACGCACTGCTGGGTAAATGTGGGTACGGTGGAACAGCCTTCATGGACATTGAAGGAGGAAACATCAAAACCCTTCAACTTTTCTGCCCGCATTTCCGTCAAGGATGTTGCGCCTGAAATACATATTAAGAATGACTTGGTACGGCCTGATAAGCCATTCGATGTGAAATTTAATTTTGGAACTTCTAATACGAAGGATTGGATTGGAATTTATGAAAAAAACATGATCCCAGGTGCCCAAGCACCCTTGACTTGGGTCTATCTAAACAGTGAAACCACCCCCCCGGATCATGGTATAATTGAGGGAACAGCTATTGTTAACCTGGCCGAGTTGCCGCCTGGCGATTACACGGTATATTTCTTTGAGAATGACACATATGAAGACTTGGCTCGACTTCCCTTCAAGGTAGCGGACATCACACCCCCTGTGATCAAATTGTTGGGTCAAAGGAATGTCAGGATCAATGTAGGTGACGAATATCAGGATGCAGGAGCGAGCGCTATTGACGATTATGACGGAGACATCACCAAGTCGATCGAAGTCAAAGGAGCAGTCGACAGCAGTAAGCCGGGAGTCTACACAATCACATACAATGTTGAGGACGTGGCGGGCAATGCCTCCGGCGAGTTGGCTAGGACAGTTGAAGTAGAACGCGATCTTGCTGACTGGACGGTCATGGTGTACGCGCATGCTGATCACAATTTGACCCCAGCGCTGATGGAGGATTTGCTGGAAATGGAACAGGCCGGAAGTTCAGATCATTTCAATATAATCACACAAACTGATATAAACACAAAAGCACGAGCCACGAAATTGTGGAAATTAAAGCATAAGGTGAACCCCGATGATTTTGACGGGATTACAAGACTTTTGATTGGTCCTGATACAGATGGCAAGCCGAACACCTTAAATTCTAGCATTGTTGAAAGATATCCTGAGGAAAACAACATGGATAGTCCCGATGAATTAAAAAACTTTGTCGATTGGTCTGTTGAAAATTATCCAGCCAAGAGGTACGGCTTGGTTCTATGGAATCACGGGGGACAGTTTATTGGCTATGGAGGGGATACTCAAAACGGCACACTGAAGCACGGTAAAGGGCTAACCTGTGGGCAAATAAGAGAGGCGCTGTTATCTTCTCTCAATGAGGGTAATATACATAAGTTTGATTTTATCGGGTTTGATACCTGTTTAATGGGAGCAACAGAAGTCATAGCCGATTTCCATGATTTATGCGAAATTTACTTTGCCTGTGCTGAACTAGACTATGGAGACGGGTGGGATTATGACAATACTCTCAATTACCTGAAATCAAATCCGGAAATAGATATTAGATCATTTGCATTGAACGAAGTTCAAATATGGGATGAACACCACAGTTACTCGTCAATGGATAAAACGCATAAGGTGCATGCTGCCTTTGACATGGAAAAGTATGATGAATTCGCTGTGTCCTTTCAGGAGTTTAGTCTCTTGTTGAATGATTATGCAAAATTAGCAGATAATGAGATAGCCAAATTGAGGGCGGAGGCAACGCATTATTCTGTCAGTAGTCGCTCCAATGCAAAGTCACCAACTCATTTCATTGACCTTGGCGATTTGGTTGACAAAGTAGCAACCACCGTGATGGGTGATGACTCATTAAAGAGTGCAGCACAGGAATTGTCAGCCAAGATAAAGCAGATGGTCATAGCGAAGGCGGTTGGCAGCGAGAGACTCAATGTGTCCGCACTCTCCATTGCCTACCCGCATAATACTGAAGATTGGAACCAAAAATATAAAAAATTATATGAGAAAATATCCTTTGTAAGTACTGAGGTCGGAAGTCAGTGGAAGCTTTTCCTACAGTACTTTGGGTTAATGAGCCAATCAGACATTAGTGGGCCCACCGTAACTGTATTAAATAATACCAGGTCATACTCCAATTCTAATCGCGATTCTGGAGGTGCGGAAGTAGACTACCTTACGGTTTCACTAAACAACCCGGCTATCCTGGACTTTGCGGTCATCGGGGATGATGCTTTTGAACTTAGCGCAACCCTTGTTGTGCCGGGCCAGGACGGGTTGGCTTACGATTACATTGGCGAAGTTGGGGTTTTCAGAATCGAAACCCCAGGTAGCTATGAGCTTATGTGGCCAGGTACCAATCCCATGATTACTAGTCCATCGACAGGTAAATGGTTGGATCTTGGCGCCTGGTATACGAATAGCGAGAGCAACCAGATGATTAGCTTTGCGGACTATCAACCACCTGAGTCAGAAGGAAAAATACAATTATTTTTGTTCAGTGAATTTGATAGCGACGGAGTTGGTTTTCTGCACACAATTCTTGAGGATTCCGGGCAAGATCTACCTGACAGTGATGCGGTGGCGGCTACACCAGCATCCTCCTCACTGCAGTTGGAACCAGGTGGTAAATTATGGCCAGTTTACTATTCAGAAGCTTGGAATGAAGAAGTGCAGGAGTGGGAGTACAGTGAGTTCTTTTTTGAAGAGGAATATATAACAATTCCGGAAGCTGGGATTGATGAGATTTTCATTCAATATAATGAGGCTATTGCTGGAAATTATTCGCTTGAAATTCAAGTTACCGATTATTTCGGTAACAGGAGTCAATACGTTGATTACAATATAACTATTCCAGATACTGGTGAGGTCAGTGAAGGAAATGATTTTGTCTCAAAATTGGAATATATTGGTGAATACGAAAGAGAGATGCCGCCCCTAAAAACCGGGAGATATGTCGATGAATTCGATGATGTGGACCCTGATTTTATCAGTTTTATCTATGTAAAGTGGCGCAATGACGGGATTGCAGGAGACAAACTCCAAAGCAGTTCAAGCCTAACTGGGCCCTGGCAGGATGTTTCGAATGAATTTATAGATGAATATGATGAGGAATATGTATTCTGGACAGAAACAGAAGGGGAAATGCAATATTTTAGAATAATAGGCCAACAATAGTTAGCGAATTTGCATTAGTGTTTTAGTTCTTTAGATACTCCAATAACCAATTCAAGCGTAGTGTGCCGATCATAATTTGTGCAAAAAACAAACCAATATAGACATTTTACGTTGACATTTACTTGTCAGTAGCTTAATCAAAAAAACAGTACTTGTGCCTTACTTCATACAGAATTTGATAAAGAACAATGACTTTTCAGTGAAGAGAGCGATAATGACGCAATTGAAGCAAAAGCGTTTCCTCTCGAAAATGGCACATTTTTCTCTTGTTTCAGCAACGATTTCGGCTTTTTCGATTGGTTGCCAGAAATCTAATTTATCCGGTAGTAGTGATCCAGAAGTTAAAGAAAACGATCATTCTAATTCATCGATTGAGAGCGTCTCGAATGAGCAAGTCCTGAAAAAACTTCAAGAATTCAGCGAAAAACTGGAAAAAATCGACCAAATTCAAAGTGATTTGGCTACTGTTCAAAGCAAACTCAATTCATCCAAAACAAATTTTGATTCTTTGTCTCATTCAGGTTCAGAAGAGGTTGTCTTAATACAGAAAACAAATTCCAATTTATCTGATGCCTCTGCCATTGGGGATTTGCTAAGAGTAAAGGAGTTGTTGTCAGAGGGAACAAACCCCAACGCCAAGGATAAAACGGGAAAAACCCCACTCCATTACGCTGCATCCAATGGTCGCACCGAGATTATCAAGGCTCTCATTGAAGCGGGTGCGGAAATAAATGAACTGGATAACGACAAATTAACGCCACTTAATCGCGCGCAGTTCATTGGCAGTGAGGCAGCAATAAAGCTTTTAATAGATAACAAGGGTGTTGCTGCAGAAATCATTAATCCGGCCACCTCCAAGGGTGTTGTTACAGCGACAGCGGAACAGGTTCTTCAATCTGTCGAGCAGGATTCACTTAATCTGTTTAAAAAGCAGGAAGAACTAGGTTTTAATTTCGCCTCAGAATTGCCCGGTAATCAAACCTTTTTGATGGCTGCTGCCAAGAATGGAAGTCTCAATATTCTCCGATACTTCTTTGAAAAGAACGAGCCGCAGAACGATTCCAGAAATGCGGCTGTTGTAATTGAAGCGTTGAACTCAATGAGCCAAAGAGCAATCGGGGAAAATGCGGATAAACTCCTAACTAATTACAGGAACGTCATCAGGCTATTGGTTAAAGCGGTCCCTGAATCAATTAATCAAGAAAAGGATGGCTATTCACCATTGCACATGGCGATTAGTACTCATGATGTTCCCATGATGAAAATTCTCTTGGAGGCAAAAGTAAACATTGAACAAAAGGGCCCCGACGGGAGCACCCCGTTGATCATGGCGATTACTGCGCCAGATCACATACATGGGAATGGTTCTGCAGATACTGAAGAAAATCATGAAAGACATGGCCATCAACTTGAGATGGCCGAGTTGCTATTAAGTGCGGGCGCTAAAATAAACGAAAAAGGACATAAGGGTCGAGATGCCTTTATGGAGGCCATTAAAACAGGGAACTCAAAAATGGCGGAGGCAATGCTTAAGCATGGTGCTAATCCTAATTCAGCCGATACCGATGGGGTGACTTGCCTACATTTGGCGGCTTATTCAGGCCACAAGAATCTTTGTGAGCAGTTGTTGGCGAAGAACGCCAACAAGGATGCAACAGTAAAGGTCGGCCCAAAGAAGGGTTTGAAGCCAGTTGATGCTGCTAGGGAAGGAAATCACCAACACATCGTCACACTATTTCAAGTTAATTGAATAAGTTGAGAATAATAAATCAAATATTTGCTGTTTTTCTTATGTCGCTCCTCATTCCCCTTGGGAGTGTATGGGCATCCGAGATTAGTTATCAGGGTAGAATATCGCAGAACGATCAGGATGGGGGGCTATTTACTGCGATTAGCGGCTATTTCAAGTTCGCAATTGTAGATTCAACGGGGACAATATCATTTTGGAGTAATGACTCAACAAGCGTTGATTGCAGTGAGCCGGAAGGTTATGTGGAGGTTCCTTTTCCTGAAAAGAATGGCGTATTTCAAATAGCGTTGGGAACTTCTCCGATGGCTCCCTTGGGACCTTCGGTTTTCAATAGTCCGGAAACATACCTCAGGATATGGTTTAGTCCGGATGAGGAGAGCTTTGAACTACTATCTCCTGATGAAAAAATTTCCACAGTAGCTTATTCTTTTCATTCTGAAGTAGCCAATACGGTAGTAGATGGATCGCTTGGTTATGAAAAATTATCAGATGATTTTGCCGGCATGACTGTTGTTTCGCCGAATGCGAATGATCAAAAGCTTAAGCAAAAGGGCTTTATGCGTTTCGGTCAGATTTCATCACCACCTTGGGGGACTGCCAATTCAGATGGTCAGCCATCGGCATTGGTTCAGCATACATCGGCTGCTTTTCAAAATTCAACGGAGGGGATTTATATGGTTATTTGGGGAGGTTCGCCTGCGGAGGGGTTTTTCTCAAATTCCGGTTGGGTGTATGATTCTATCGCGGACAATTGGAGTATAATTTCTCCCGTCGATGCACCCAGTAAGAGAATCGGTCATACAGCTGTAGTGTATGGTGATAACATGATGATATGGGGAGGAGTCGGCTCAAATGGAGAGCATCTTAATAATGGGGGAATTTATTCTCATTCCAAGGACAAATGGGAGCGGGTTTTTCCAGATAATAAGATAATTACAGCCCGCAAGGGGCACTCCGCTTCTTCTGTAGCTAATAAAATAATAGTATGGGGTGGGAGCAATGAATTTAATGTCATAGGAGACGGAGCTTCATTTGATTTGGAAACCCGCAAATGGAAAACAATTAAGCGCCAAGAAGTTTTAGGGGCTAGAAAAAGCCATACCGCCTCGGTATATAAGGATCGCCTGTTATTTGTCTGGGGCGGACAATCTGGCCAGGGTGTGTTGGATAGTGGAGCTGTATATAATCCAGAAAACGGAATATGGGCCAATTTAGCAGCGGACAACAGCGGGCCGGCGCCCCGCGTAGGACATACGGCTTTGATGATTGACGGAGGATTGCTGATTTGGGGCGGCAAAGGAAATAATGTTAGTTACTCTGATGGATATATATTCGTCATA
>Ga0163108_10003583_pt1 | contig 11032 bp, 10 predicted proteins | sample Fk1155metaG_FD_109644 | JGI IMG/M metagenome (GOLD analysis project Ga0163108, IMG submission 109644) | Marine microbial communities from the Central Pacific Ocean - Fk160115 155m metaG | ecosystem: Environmental > Aquatic > Marine > Oceanic > Photic zone | place: The Central Pacific Ocean...
ACCAGGAACAGCAACGTTATAGATTGTACGAATGACTTCCCTGTTAATTTCAGCAAGGATTTCAGTCGAAAGAATGTTGGCAAGTTCTGCCTCTGCATTCAATCCATGAATTGCTTTCAAGTCCTGAGCAAGCTCAAGTGAATATTCTGCTTTTAGAGCACGTGACTTAGCAGTAACGGTGACTTTCTCGATTGAGAATGCCATCTCGTTGAACGCTGGAGATGAATCGGTACCTAATGCTTCTGAATAAGCAGTAGTGTTACCTTCACCAACGTTGTATGTAGTAGCGTCACCACTAGCAGGGAATGTACCGTCTAGTGCACCAGGATTGTTACCCCGTTGGTTTGTAGTACCAATACCAACGCTAAGGCCGTCAGAACCAGCAACGTATCCTTCACCACCTGATGCACTTGCGAAGTCTGCACCAGTACCAGAGAATGCGGAATCTGCTTCGTTGTAGAATGCTTCTGTACCCGTTTGATCCGAATAGCGAGAACGCATTGCGAAGATTAGTCCAGTAGGACCATTCATTGGTTGTACGCCAGCTAGGTCATATGCGACCAAATTTGGCATTGAACGACGAATCAGGCTAATAAGCACTGGATCGAAGTTGTCTATACTAGCACCTGTAGAGTTTGTTGGTGCTGCTTCATTAAGGAATTCACGCTCCTCATTTAAAGTTTTTTCTTGGTTCTCCAGGAGAACTGCGGTTACCATTCGACGATGATTGTCTTTGATATCTCCCATCCCTTCGTGATCTAGGATAGGGGCCCACTTCTCCTGCAGATGTTCAGCGTTGAACGACTGCATTTGATTTTACCTCTGTAAAAGTTTAGTTTGATCTATAATCTAAAAATCATTTTTTAGCGACACGAGTTAATGTCTGTAGGTAGGTTTCCATAAGATTTGAATTTACCTTAGGTGCCTCTTCCATACCTTCAGAAATTGTCTCTGAAGTGTCCTTTTGAACTCCAGCATTCTCTGGGAAATATGACTTCCTTAGAGTTACTAGTTTCTCACGATAAGAATCTTCACTATCAAACTCAACATTTTCAGAGAGTGTAGCGAGTTTTTCCTTTTGAGAGAGTGCAAGACCTTCAGACACGTCTGAGAGAATTACATCGGCGGATGACTCGGATAATCTCTTGTTAAGAGCAACATTCTTATTGATTTGCTCGTTGAGTTTTCCTTCCATTTCATCAAGTTTTTCTACCATGCTATTAAGTACATCATACTTATCTTCAGGGATTGTTACATAATGATCTTCAAATAGACCCTTCATTCCAGTTAGGAATGATTCGGTCATTTCTGTCTTAAGTCCATGTTCTACTGCGAGGGCATTTTCTTCCATCCACTCATCAGCGACATATTCTAGATAAGCATCAGCTCTATCTTCGATTTCTTCTTTGATAGCCTTAACCTCTTCGGTTAATGATTGCTCATACTCTTTCTTAAGTTCTTCTTTAAGTTCTGAAACCTTTGTCTTAATTGCGGTCTCAAAAATTGTCCGTGCCTTTTCTTGGAACTCTTCAGAAAGTTCTTCACCGGCAATAAGAGCATTGATGTCTTCATCAACGTCAATCTTCTCTTCTTCGGCGACAACTTCTTCTTCAGCAACTACTTCATTTTCAGTAGTTTCTTCTTCGGCAACGACTTCCTCCTCCGTAGTAGGCTCTTCAGAAACAACCTGATCTTCAGGTTTTTCCTCCTCTTCTTTCTTAAGAGTAGGCATTGGATCTGCCTTACCAGCTTTAGCGTTAACTACATCTCTTACTTGCTTAAGAGTCTTGCCAGGTGCTTTCAGCTTTGCTGAATCGTTATCAGGCTTATAATTCTCTGGAGTAGGACCACCAAGATCCTCAATATCAGCCGTGTTTCCTGGAGTACTACCCTGGGGACCCTTATGCATTGGTTCAGCAGGTGCAGCATTTTTGTTTACTACGTTTTCCATTTCTTGTAATTCGTTACCAACGGACATTTTTTTATACTTAGATTTTAATCTGTATTTATTTATAGATCTTAAAGATTTAAGAGGAAATTGTTAAATAAATCCAATTTATGCTCTTCAAGTGCTTTTTGACCTACAAGAGTGTTAATTCTCTTTTTAGTTTCATCAACGAATTGTTCACGAAGAATTCCTCCTTCCCAAACCCATTCTTTTCCTTCCATAATTCCATTAACAAAAGCATCAGGTGCGGAAGGATCAGCGACTATATCAGCAGCAGTTGCTAACTGAAAATCTTCACCAACAACCTTACAACCATCCTTATCTTCTTTTAATGTGCCAATACCACGTGAAGAAACACCGAGTGTTACACCTTCAGCAATAAGAGATTTGGCAATTTTACCCATAGGGGTTTCAAGGAGTTGTGCCTTACCAACAAAATTATTACCTTCTTGACGAAGTTGTGTAATCTTATGTGATACACGATCAAGGTTTACAGTTGGACCATCAGGATGTCCCAATTCACCAACAGCACGACCTTTTGAAACAAAACTTTCATTGTATCTTTCAACTTCTCTTCCAAGAATTTCTACTGGATACATTCTACCATTACGATTTTTGAGATTTCCTTGTAGGAAAACTCCTTCAATATACATTTTCTTTCTACCACCTTTTCCTTCGGTGATAAACTTAACGCTTGAAATTTCTTCCGTAATAAGTTTCATTTTCTTAATTGGTAAATCCTACTTTGGCACCTAATACTGCGGCATTCGCAGCAAAAACACATTGAGTATACTCTTTTTGTAAATACTCAACAGCACCTGCTGGCATCGTAAATGATCCAACAGCACTTCCACTTCTAGTTTCCACAACACTTACAAGATATGCATTACTTCCGTGTGAATTTACAAGACGAACTATTGGTGCTTCAGTAAAACTAGTGGCAGTACCAGTAGTAGTTGGTAATGCTGCTTCTGCGCCTAATACTTGAGTAATATTAGCCATTATTCTTGATCCTCGGTTGTTTCTGTATCGGGAGTGGAATCAGATTCTACTGAATCAGTATCAAACATTGAAGTTGCTACGGTTTGCTTTTGAGCATCTATTTTTTCTGCTGCTTTTGCAAACAATAATTCTTTCATCTTATCACTAATATCAGCTGCCGAAGAATCAGTAGCTATTAAATTAACAATTTCTTCCATAAAAATTCATATAATCCTATTTTCTATTTATATCTCTGCCTTCTTGGTATCTTTTTGTACTTGTGCATCAGTAATACCACCATCAATTTCTGATTCTTTAGGAACTTCTCCTAATGCATCCATTTCACCATCCATAGGTAAAGGTTCTCCAGTAATAGGATCTATAGCATTAGGATCAGGAATAATTCCCTCGGCAATTTCATTCTCAATCTGTTCATCCATTTCAATCATTTCACCATCAGTTTGACGAAGTACATTTTTACGTACCCATTGATTTGAATAAAATTTTCCAATATAAGGTTCAATTGTTGCAAGAGTTCCTAATCTCTCATTCATCATTTCAGTTTCTTTTAATTCTGCAAACTGATTATCATATATGAAATCATACTGAATATGCTCACTTAATGATTCCCAATCATCAGGACTTACAATATTTTTAAGAATTAATTGAGTCTTAAGCATATCTGTGAACATATTTGCAAAACGCTTTCTTAAACGTCCTACAAATTTAGAGAATTTCAATTCATCTCTTAATATTTCAGATGAACGGCCTAAATTAAATCCACCATCTGCAGCGATTCTAGATTCAGGAACACCAAGTGCTCTATAAAGTTTCTTCTGGAAATACTCAATATCAGCAAGTTCTCCAAGGTTTTGTCCACCTGGAAGTGTTGTAATTTCAGTTCCTCTACCACCTTCTCTACGTGGTAACCAGAAATCTTCCATCATAGACATGAACTTACGATCATCTCTAACTTCACCAGTAGAAGCATCGTAAACTAACTTATTACGATAACGACTCATTACCTCTCTAAGGTATTGTTCAGCTTTAATCTTCGGAAGATTGCCAACATCAATATAGAAGATCCTTCTTTCTGGGGCTCTTGATAATCTATAAATTACCAAAGAATCCTCAATCATTCTAAGTTGATTAAGTGCCTTAATTGCTTTGTGTAGATAAGATAAAACTAAACCCCTATTTCTATCTACAAGACCAGAAGTTACATAAGTAATAGAATCTTTTGCAATTTTAATACCTGTATTGCCACCACTACTACTTACCATTCCCGATGGATAACTAGGTTTTGGTGTATAAACAAAATATTCTTTAATTTCAGGGGTCATTAATTTAGCTTTGTCATCAATCCCTTGAACACTATTACCCTTTATGTTCATATAATCATTCTTATTTTTCTTCTTCTCCTCACGAATGAATTTCATCTTCATGGGATCAATATATCTAATTTCTTTTATCCCTTCTTCTGGTTTTTTCTGATCAATAACCTTTAAATAGTACAATCTACCATCAACATACCAATTTCTAAGTATTTCATGCGATTTTTTATCAAAATCCATTATATCTTTAATGGTTTTGAATTCTTCTCTAATTGCTTTTTTTAACTTATCACTAGCATTTAAATTAGACAACTCAATTTCAATTGGTGAATCATAAAGATCACTTACAATTGCTTCGTTTATAATATCTTCAATAGCACCATCACACTCTGGATGCAATGCCATTTCACGATATCTTCTTATTAAATCAAATTCAGTGCGGTATACACCCTCAATATCTACATAAGAACCATAAAAACTACTAGCAATAAAGTTATCATTCCCGTCCTCATTATTAGGAGGAACGGGAGATACTATTGAAGCAGAATCCTTCTTCTTCGAGTCAATTGAGAAACCAAATAACCTGGCCATATTATAAATTGTGTTAGTCTGTTATCTGGCTATTTATCTGATATCTTCACCGCCAGCTTCAGAGGATGTACCTTTGTAAGCTTCCCACCAATGTACTTGCATTTCGACAGTAAACTCTTCTAAGGTATCAGTCGTTTCATAACTTAGATCAATTGTAGAAAGATTGGTTGGAAAAATATCCCAGAACTTATAAGATCTAAGAATACTACCATCACGACTTAATTGATGGACGGTAGCATCTTTTTGATATTCATCAGGATTTGTTACTCCACTTCCATCATCTAATTTGTTAATTACATTCATCCACTTTTCAAAAGCAGAACGAATTACAAAATCAACATCATTGAGAACTGTAATTGTCCATGTTTCGAATGTTCTGTCTCCGGCGATTTTTAAAATACGACCCCTGAACGGAACTTCAATTGGAGCAACTGTTGATGCAGGAAGTGCTGCTGCTTTAACTAAAAATCTTGCTTTTTGCAGGACATCATTTTCTATTGCTACAGCAGTTGGAAACGCTAATTCAACCTCAAAGAGATTCGGCCTAGCACCACCACCAGTTAATTTACTTTTAAAATCACTGATCTTCCTTAATGGAATACTATTTTGTTGAACGCGGCTTGGCATTGTTTTTAAACCCCTTTTTTAATTAAACGTTACCGATTACTTCTTCAAATGAAACGCCAGTTCTAGTGGCAATGAAATTAAGACCAATGAAGTTAATTGACCTTGCAGGCTTAATGTATATATCTGCAATGAATTCATTTGCATCAATAATTGCAGCAGTGTTATTTGTTTCATCACAAATAACAACATAATCCTGAATTCCTCTCTTAGCCTGAACGTCACGTAGGAAAGGTTCAACAATGTTCACAAAGTTTGTCCTTGTGATTTCATCGTTAAATTCAAAGAGTTGATCTTTGGCAGCCGCAGAAATTGCATCTTCAAGGAAGATGAACAATCTACGTACATTAATACGATCAAATGCAGATGCTTTAGCAAATCCAGTTTTATCACCATAAAGGATAATTCCAGAACCTGGTGAGAAAATAACAGGATTAATTCTAGAAGAATAAAGACGATCTCTCTCATCCTTACCAGGGTTATATGCTAACTTAATAGCATTAAGAATTGCACCCCTAGCAGTTCCTGCTGGTGAGAACCAAGGGAATTGATTGATATCAGTTCTGGCACATAATCCAGCAATATCACCATTTAGAGGAATATATCTAAATGTATTAGCAAATCTATCAAACATATACTTGTATCCACTATCAAATACAGCATATGATGAAGATGTTATCGGTTCAAAGAAATTAATAACATTATTCGTAATAGTTGAATCGGATAAGATAATATCTACAGTATCTTGATTAGGATTATCAGCAATCATAGATGCTCTATAAGGAGAAATAAACGCAACTGCATCCTTTCTCTTTTCAGCAACAGCAATCAATTTAGTTGCAAGAGCACGAGTAGCAGATTCACCTCCTTTTGCAGATCCCATTAAGAGGAAATCTACATCCACATTAGTATCATTTTCAAATAATCCATAACCAGTTACTATATCATCTAATCCAGAATCGAAAGCTCCGGTAGCCGTAAGAGTAGTCTGACCACCATAATTGGTACCACTAGTTAAGGTACTATTTAATGTACCTATAGAATCGAAAATAATGCTTTCAGCATCCTGATCCCATCCACCATCTCCAAATTCAGTAAATCCTGAACTATATCCAGTAGTTGTAATTCCACTAGGTGAACTTAATCCAAAAATATGCTCTGAAGTAGTTTCAAGATACTTTCTCCAGTAAGAATTAGAACCCACTGAGAATGTTGCATCTTTTGCTTTGGAAACATTTAAATGCTTCTCAAGAATCGTTCCTGCATTACCAGTAATAGTTCCTTTAGCATCAATCACAACAATATGCAGTTCATCAAATCTTGAACCTCTAGCAGAGGCATACTCAGATGTGGTAGGACGATCTGCAAGTGTATTCCATTTTACTGTGGTATAAGTTGTTGTACCCCCAGTAGAAGCAGCCGAAACTTGAAGTTCTTGCTGATCAAACCAATCAACTTGTGAAGTATAAGAAGTTGATGCATAAGAAGCTGCTTGACCGTTAGTATGAATAGCAACGGTACCACTATTTGAAAACTTGTAAATGCTATTATAATCTTTAGGTGTTTCTGTTCCGGCGGTAGATACGTGAGATAAGAATTTAACGTCAATCTTACTATTAGCAGAATCAACATTAGTAATTATACCTTTCCAATAACCATCAAGTGCTTCAGTTGTTCCAGCACCTGTTCCAGTTTTAGAAACCACAGTCCCTGTTGGAACTGCTTGAGTTACTCCATATCCAATAACAATTGCAGTCTTCCCTTCGGGAGAGGCAACATCTACTCCTGATAAAGTCTGATCAGTACGACCATCAACAATACCAATCTTAATTCCGTTAGCCCAAGTTCCAGGGTTCCTTGCAGCAACTGTTACATTTGCAAGAATATTAGTATCATATCCCAATTCTTCATAATTTTCAACACTCTTAATTCTAACACTAGAAGCAGTACCTACAAAAGCATTTTTTAAACCAACGCCAGTTGTAGTATTAAAATCATCTGCTCTAATAACATTTAATATACCACCATAAGCTAAATATGAAGACGCAGTTAACCAAGTCTCATAATGCTTATCTGTATCATATGGTTGTCCAAACGTATCAAGTAAGTCGTTCTCCGTCTGGATAAGAGTTGGAGTTCCTACTGGGCCTTGAGCAAAAGGTCCTACAATTCCACCTATCTTATCTGATGTCGGATCAATTCTCCCTAAAGTTAAATCAACTTCCCTTACCAGAATTCCAGGAGATGCTAGATTTAGTGGCATCTTAATTTCCCCTCGCTATCCATTTATTCTAGAAATATTTATCAAATAATCTTTTTTACATGCATTTTTTTATCACATATAGTCCCACATATAAGATCTATCTCCATATTCATCGGTATGCCAGGTATCACCATCTTTATCGGTGAAACTATCAATATCTTCAAATCCATCCGAAATGAATCCAAATGGTGCCATATCCTGTTCTATCTGATTCTTCTGTTCTTCGTAAATTCTTTTCCTAATGTCATTATCTGACATTTCTTTAAAGTATTCTTGACAGACTAACCATGCAAAAATAACTAAGCACATTGCCAAATCATCATTACATCCTTCCTCAGCCTCAAACGAATTATGTTTTTGAGCAAATGTGGTTAATTCAGAAATAATATCATAATCAACTGTAAGTAACTTATCATCTTCAAGTAAAGTCTTAAGATTAGAACATCCTAACTTTTTAACTGCCGATGTAGTTCTTACACCAAGTTGAGTTTTCTTTCCTGAAAATCCTTGCCCCACAATTTGACCATTTCTTCCTCTCATAGAAGCCATAAGAAGATTTTCATATTCCAAATCATATTGAAGAATACTTGCTACCTGATCTCCAATATCATTAACTTCTATTAATAAATATGCTTCATTATATCCTTTAGCAACATCAAGTATAATATTGGGGAATAACATTGGTTTAATTTCATTATTCCTATATTTGGCAACTACTTTATATGGAAATTGAGTTGTATCAAAAACAAGAAAAGCAGAATAATCATTACCCAATCCTCTAGCAACATCAACAGTAATCACATAATTATGCTCCTTTTGAGGATGTTCATAAATATCTAACCCAGCATTTCTTTGAATTGGTTCTTCATAAACCAAATTTCTGAGTTTGGTTGCATTAATAAGAGTATTAACAGAACCTAAAAATTCACATTCAAACTCAATTTTAAATTGAGACTCTGAAGTATTAGCAATGGTTTGTTCTTTCCACTCCTCATCTCTACCAGGAACTTCACTCCAATGAACTTCCGTAGGACAATATTCATTTTTACCACGTTCAGCATCATGCCATAGACGATAAAAATGATTCATACCCCTAGGGGTACTTACAATAATTACTTTAGTACTTTGTCCAGACGTGATAGTAGGATAAACAGAGGCAAAGAAGTCATCAGCAATGTGATTTGGGATGAACGCGAACTCGTCAAGAAAGATGACATTATAGGATCCGCCTCGGACAGCAGATGAAGAAGTAGAGTTTGACGATATTTTAGACCCATTTTCTAACTCCAAAGAACCTTTATTCCATGATATTATACCTTGTTGCATCCAAGAAGGTAAATTTTCATATGCAAGTTGCAATCTGCCAAGTAAATCTCTAGCCGTGGACGCTTTGTTCGCCAAAATAGCAATGTTGACATTATCATTAAAAACAGCGTAATGTAGTAAGTATGCCACACAAGTCGTAGATTTACCAGTCTGACGTGGCATTTTACATATATTGAAACGATTCTCGTGGAATCTATCAATCAACTTCTCTTGAAAATCATATAATTTAAATGGTACTAAACCATGATCCAATGAAACAATTTGAATATAATTCTTCGCAAAATAAACAGGATCCTCCTTACACTTAAGGAACTCAATAATTTGTTCCTCAGTATATTCATGTTGAGTATTAGCTCTTTTTAGATTGGGATTACCCAAATATACATCATTAGAAGCCATAATTTAAAGTCCTCAATTAATGATGAGATTTACCACATTTTATACACGGATCGCACCCACATCCCTTACAATCGCATTTAGCAGACATCAGATTTACTTAAGATTTCTTATTATTATTTAGAAATCCTTGCTTAAGCATCTTTGATAAATCCGAAGTAGACCCTACAAACACTGCATTATTAGTAACATTATTTGTTGTTTTCTGATTTTCTTCCTCAACTTCTTTTACTTTTTTCTGAAGATCCATTAACTTATCAGTTGTATCTGCAACTGATTTAATAATTTGACCTGCCACTTCATATGCTCTAGCACTTCCCTGTTGATCAGCAACTTCCATAATACCATTAAGTGCTTCCTGTCCTTTTTCAATAAGAGAATATAAATTCCCTCTAGTATATTCATAATCTTTTTGGACTTCATCAGGTTTTTCAGGAACTTTAACTTCTGAAGGAGTGTCAACCTTTACCATATCGGTATTAAGTGCCTCATCAATAGAATCATACGTACTCATCATAATTACCTATATTAATTAGATATCTTTTTGTTGTGTTGGACTATAATCCTTACCATCACCAAAATCTTCCCATGTACCAGTAAATCCAAAGTCGTCCCCTGGTTCAGCATCTATAGGATCTGGTACAACCGTATATCTCATTTCGCGTTTAGCAGTCTGAGTATCAGTGCTACCATATAGATCAGCTTGAACTTTCTTAATAAGACCATCAGTACTCTTCGCAATAGGACCGAATAGATATGTCTTAGCGGTAAAATTGAGAGTATAAATTAATGCCCTTCTCTGGGAAAAATCTCCTTCATAATCATCCTGAAAAGAAACAGTGTCTAATACTACAGGAATATCTCTTTTTTCTCCAATAGAACTAACTAAATCAACAGTTAATGTAAATGCTGGTTGAAAATAGGGCAATATCTGTTCTACAATCTGTAATGCATCATCATTTAATTTAGTAAAAATATTTAATTCAAATCCAATATTATAAGGAACAGGCATATAAACCTTTTTTAACTTATCATCCGTACTATCAAGTGCTTTAAATGTTTGTGTGACTCCAGTCTTTCTAGCAGAATCATAAGAAACTGAATTCATTTCAAACGACATTCTAGGAAGTGTTATTTGAACTGCTTTATTTAAATCTGCCTGTTGTTCTAATCTGGCTAAAAACTTTTGAGATGGTCCATATGCTAAAGGAACTCGCATCTCATTAAATGATGTACCATCAGACTCTTTATGTTTAATAGTAATACCATTAAATACTGTACCAAAAGATACAATAGTTTTTCTAATAATTTCGTGATAAAAATAAGTTCCAAACATTATACTTGCCCAAATGGATTTGATTCACTAAAGTCTATAATAGAATCTGCTTCAGTTTCAATGAAAGTGTTCTGATCATATTTATCTAAATTATCGCCTTCTGTAGGAACTTTATGAATAGTATAAGAAGCCTTAGAGTCTGTTCCAACAATATTTTCTCCTGCAAAAAATGTTCCGTTGGGATCAGAAACTTTCAATACTAAATCATCAAGATCCCAATTCTTAACTCTTCC
>Ga0163108_10003585_pt1 | contig 11029 bp, 9 predicted proteins | sample Fk1155metaG_FD_109644 | JGI IMG/M metagenome (GOLD analysis project Ga0163108, IMG submission 109644) | Marine microbial communities from the Central Pacific Ocean - Fk160115 155m metaG | ecosystem: Environmental > Aquatic > Marine > Oceanic > Photic zone | place: The Central Pacific Ocean...
AAGTTTTCCATACATTCTAAAATAATTTTGTAGTGTTATTGTTGCAAATGTCTGAGTAGCTGCTTCAATTTTTACATTTTCTTTAGCTTCAATTGCTTGATGTAGACCGTCACTATATCTTCTTCCATCCATTATTCTACCTGTTTGCTCATCTACAATCATTACCTTATTATCCATTACGACGTACTGAATGTCTTTTTCAAAAAGAGCATATGCTTTAAGTAGTTGATTTATAGAATGAATCCTTTCAGACTTAATATTAAAATCTCTATATAGCTCTTCTTTCAATGCAGCCTCTTTTTTAGGCTTATGACCTTTAGATTCAATTTTGGATATTTCCATTCCAATTTCTGGCATTATGAAAAAATCAGGATCCTCTTTTCCTGAAAGAAATTCTATTCCTTTATCAGTAAGTTCTATCTGATTGTTTTTTTCATCAATAACATAATAAAGGGCTTCATCAATTTTTGGCATCTCCCTATTATTATCTTGCATATAAAAATTTTCAGTCTTTTGGAGTAACTGTTTTACACCTTCTTCACTTAAGTATTTAATTAAAGCTTTGTTTTTAGGTATCCCCCTGTATACTCTAAGTAGACTAAAAGCTCCTTCGTCTCTATTATTATTTGATATATTATTTTTAGCCTCAGCTAATGTAGCAGTTAACAATTGTCTTTGAACAGATACTATTTTTTCAATTTTAGGTTTTAGCTCATTAAATTCGTGCTTATCTCCTTGAGGTACGGCACCGGATATTATTAATGGAGTTCTTGCATCATCTACTAAAACAGAATCAACCTCATCAACAATAGCATAATTATGTTTTCTTTGAACTAGATCATCAGGAGAATTAGCCATGTTATCTCTCAAATAATCAAATCCAAACTCATTGTTGGTTCCATATGTTATATCAGCATTATATGCATTTTTTCTTTCTTGTGAATTGGGTTTATAATAGTTAATACAATCTATCTTTAAACCATGAAATTCAAAGATAGGAGCCATCCAAGCACTGTCTCTTTTGGCTAAATAATCATTTACAGTTACAATATGAACTCCTCTACCTGATAAAGCATTTAGATATACAGGCAATGTTGCAACTAATGTTTTTCCTTCACCTGTTTGCATTTCAGCTATTTTACCCTGATGCATTGCAATACCACCAATTAATTGAACATCATAGTGAATCATGTCCCATGTTATTGGCTTTCCAGCTGCATCCCAAGAATTCTTCCAGACAGCATTATCTTGATTTAATTGCACGTATTCTTTATTGGCTGAAATTTCTCTATCAAAAGCTGTTGCTTTAACTATAATTTCTTTGTTATTATAAAAACGTTTTGCAGTTTCTTTAACAACTGCAAATGCTTTTGGCAGGATTTTGTTTAAAGTATCTTCATTTATCCTATAAGATTCTTCTTCACACTCATCTATTTGAGTGTATAATTCTTCTTTTTCATCAAAATCATTTGTTTTATCTACAGCTTCTTTTAGCTGTTTAATCTTGCTTTTTATCTCATTAATTGATAATTCTATTTCAGATTTGAAATTTTGAGTTTGTTCTCTTAATTCATCGTTATTTAGCTTAGAAATCTCACTCTCAAATGATTTTACTTCTTCAACTACAGGAAGTATTGATTTTATATCTTTTTTTGTTTTGTCTCCTATAAAGAATTTAAGTATTGAATTAAAAAAACTCATATGTGTTATCAGATAGTGATTTTAATTTTCAAAGATACAATTTGTTTGATGAAAAGTATTAAAAAAAGCCTCAGTTAAGAGACTTTAAATAAATTTTAATATTCATCTTCGTTCCAAAGATAATCTTCATCAGTTGGATAATCTGGCCAAATTTCCTGAATAGATTCATATAGTTCCCCTTCATCTTCAATTGCTTGTAAATTTTCTACTACTTCTAATGGTGCACCGGTTCTAATGGAATAATCTATCAATTCGTCTTTTGAAGCTGGCCAAGGTGCATCACTTAGGTGAGATACTAGTTCTAAAGTCCAATACATGATAAACTATTTTTTGCAAAAATAATTTTTTAGATGAAAAAAGCAAGAAATTATTTAGTATTTTTTTGAAGTACTATGTTTTCCAAGGAATCTCTTCAATTTCTAGATCTATTGAAAATTTTCTTGCTATGACAAACATATAGTCAGATAATCTATTTAAATAAATTAAGATTTCATCTTGAAAATTGTAAATAGATTTTAGTTTTGAAGCATTTCTTTCAGCTCTTCTGCAAACGGATCTAGCTATATGACAGTAGGAAACTTTTTCATGGCCTCCAGGAATAATAAATTTGTCAATTTTGGGCAATTTTTCAGAGATTATATCAATATTATTTTCTAAAGTAGAGATATCTTCCTTTAGGATCCCTATTTTCCTTGTTTTTAGATATTTTTCCGCTATTTTTTCATCTTGAAATGCAAGTATTGCTCCAATATTAAAAAGATTTTTTTGTATTTCTATCAAGGAGTTTTTCACGTACTTGTCATCAGTAAAATCTCTTATTAGACCTATATATGAATTTAGTTCATCAATTGAACCATATACATCAACTTGTATATTATGTTTCTCAACATCTTTTCCACCAATTAATTTTGTTGAACCTCTATCTCCTGATTTTGTATAAATTTTCATACGTTTATCTAATTCTTTTTGAGAAATATTTAATTAGATATAAATATCTTATTAATAATGCTAAAATTAGGGAAATTAAGCTAATATTAAACACTTGAATCCCAACGATCCAATGCAAACTCATTAACAATAACATTAGAACATTGATTTTTAGATACGATATAATCCACCTATTTGGTTTTTTCTTAAGTAATTGAAAAAGTAATATTAGATTAAATGGAATTGCCCATAAAAGATTATAGTTCCAAGCAGATGCTATATGGTTACTAAAAAACCATAAATAAACTAATAGTAAGCCAACCAATCCTGTAACTAATAGAATAATAATATCTAAAAAAACACTCCTAGTTATTCTTAAGTAGTCCAAAAAAGTAACTCCAACAATTATTAATGATATAACTAGTAGTACATATAATGGTGAAAACGAAGTTTCTTTATAGCCTATATATTCTCCAAATAAAATAGATGTTTCTACGAAATCTCCATTTTTAATATTAGAATTTCCTAGTTTATCAAAATATAGTTTCAAATTATATGGTAAAAAAAGCTCATCATTATCAGTAATATTTTTATCAATTACTGCCCCAAGACAAACATCAATTCCCAATGCTCCCCATGAATTTGGCACAATATGCTGATAGACTAATTTTCTATATGAATTTGAATTTATTTCATCTAGATTAAGGCCTTCATTTTTAATTTCTTCTTCAAGTAATTTGTTAAATATATCACCAATTTTAGTAGAGCAATTACTTTCAAAATAATTATAATCATAATTTTTATTTTCTTCTTTAGAATTTGCAATAAGCTTATTTACAAGCACTCTTTTTTTATATTCTGATAAATTTAATTTCTGTTCTATTATTTGTCTAGACTGATTTACATAATTTTTATAAAAATTTTCATAATTATTTAAACCAAGACTATAGATAGGCCTCCCTTTTACAAAATTTCCATAAAAATTAGGTGCATTATAGTCATAGACACCATAATTAAATACTATATCATAATTATTTACTCTATCTATTACTCTAATTCCAGAGTGACCAAAAGCATCACTAAGAGAATTTCCCGGACCAATGGTTATTATGCTAATTTCGTATTGATCTATTTCTTTTATATTTTCTTGTGCATATATCTCTAGGATAAATATTGATAGTAAGATTAAAAGAATTTTTTTTAGCATAGCATTATCTAAATAAATTAAGATCAAATTTCAATGAAAAGATATTAGAATATAAAGCAATACTTTGATTTCCTATATCAGTAAATGCATAATCCATTTCAATACTTTTGTATTTAAATCCAATTCCAAAATTTGGCTGAAAACTAAGTTCTTTTGAATTATCAAATTGTAATTCATTTTGGAAATTACCCATACCTAATCTTAAAAAAACTAAGTCAACATAGCCAAGCTCTATACCTATTGCAGGGTTTATACTAGCAAAATTAGTTGAAATTATATCATTATTTTCTTCAAATTTAACCATTAGATCTAATGCAGCTAATAAAGTGTAGCTATTTTTAATATCTATTTGTTTTGAAACCCCTAATTGCAGTTTTGGAATAGTTATTTCAGTTCCATTAGGGATCTCCTGATTTTGACCTTCAATTGCATTTTGAATATCGTCTAATCTATCTTGATTTATAGACCAAGAATTATAAGTAGTTGTAATATCCCTTGCCATCAATCCAAAGCTCCAATTGTTGTTTGTTCTAAACTGTATTCCAAAATCTACTCCAAAACCCCAGGAACTAGAAAAATCTCCAATTATTCTTCTAATGATTTTTATATTAACTCCATAGTTTAAGTTCTTAAGCTTTAATCTTCTTGCATAGGAAAATAAGAAAGCATAATCTGCAGTTGAAAATAAGTTAATTCTGTCAAAATTTATATTTCCCTGATCATCTATTAATTGTGTTGTATCTAATATATCATCAACTCCAAATCTAATCATAGAAAATCCTAGTGCAGAATTATCATCAATTGGCGTTGCATATGCAACAAAATTATAAGTAGCTATGTTGGCAAAATAGTTTGAATGCATTAAGGAAATCTGTTTATCTTCTAATTGCAGCAAACCAGCTGGGTTCCAATAAGTAGAATTAACATCAGACGTGCTAGACACAACAGCATTGCTCATGCCAATTGATTGAGCATCTACACCAATATTCAGAAATTCATTAGAATACTTTGAATTATTCTGTGCATTTACTCCTAGAGTGGAAAATAATAATAAGAGAACTAACTTCTTCATTATTGATAATATCAATAAAAACTTCTAAATGACTTGCTTATTGTGTTATAATAATATAAAAACAACTAAAATTTGTTAACTATTAAATATATTATTTATTAAGTTACTATATTAGTAATCAACTCTCAATTTTGTTTATGAGAATAATTCCTAACATTTTAACACTTTTTAATCTTTTTTTAGGATGTGTTATTACATTGCTACTAGTTGAAGATAATCTCTCTATTGAATCTATATCATTTCTTATTTTAACCACTTTGTTTTTTGATTTTATGGATGGATTTATAGCTAGAAAATTTACTTTAGAAAGTAAGTTAGGCGGCCAATTAGATTCATTAGCAGATCTGATTTCTTTTGGTTTAGTCCCTGGAATAATAATGTATAAGTTATTTATGGAAGTTTCTTCAGATCCATTTCTTCCTTTACTTGGTTTTACTATAACATTAGCTTCTGCTTATAGGCTTGCTAATTACAACCTGTTTCATACAGATTTAAAATATTTTAAAGGTTTACCAACTCCTGCAAATACCGTATTTGTTCTATCTCTAATGTTAATTATTAGATTACCTAACATAGACTTATTTGTAAAAGAAATTATTTTGGACAATAATTTTTTAATATTTATTACAATTTTAAGTTGTTATTTACTTAATTCAAGATTTAAATTAATTAACTTAAAATTCAAAGATTTTAAGTTTAATGGAGTTAATAAATACAGATATATGCTTATTGTTTTATCAGTAGTACTATTTGTTTTTCTCAGAGGAGTTCTCTCTATTCCACTAATTTTAGTAATTTATTATATAGTGTCTTACTTTGCTATAGGTAGAAAAAAATGATGTCTCGTTAAGTTTTTTTCCTTAATTCAAAATTTTGACCTAAATATACTTTTCTAACTGTATCATCATTAGCTAGTTCTTCAGGTTTGCCATCTTTTAGGATATTACCTTCAAACATTAAGTATGTTCTGTCAGTGATTGCTAATGTTTCTCTTACATTATGATCTGTAATAAGTATACCAATATTTTTTTTGGTCAGTTTGGTAACAATTTTTTGAATATCTTCAACAGCTAATGGATCTACACCAGCAAAAGGCTCATCAAGTAGTATAAACATAGGATCCGTTGCAAGAGCTCTTGCAATTTCCGTCCTCCTTCTTTCACCGCCTGAGAGAAGATCTCCTCTGTTTTTTCTTATATTGGTTAATCCAAATTCATCTAATAAAGATTCCATTTTATTTATTTGTTCTTTCTTTGACAAATCTGTTAGTTGAAGCACACTTAAAATATTATTTTCAACAGTCATTTTTCTAAAAACAGAAGCTTCTTGAGCTAAATATCCAATACCTGATTGAGCTCTTTTATACATCGGAAATTTAGTAATATCTTTTTCGTTTAGATAAATTTTTCCTGAGTTAGGTTTAATTAATCCAACAATCATATAAAACGAGGTTGTCTTGCCAGCACCATTAGGGCCAAGGAGTCCTACTATTTCACCTTGTTTTAATTGGAGTGAGACATCTTTTACAACTTTCTTTCCAGAATAGGATTTCATTAAATTTTCAGCTCTTAAAATCATCTACTTTGTTTTTTTAGAACTAACCTAGAAATAAATATACTTATTTGATATAAAATCATTACAGGAATGGCAACAATAATTTGACTAGCTACATCAGGTGGGGTAATAATTGCAGCAAAAGTTAAAACAATCAAAAGTGCATATTTTCTATATTTTATTAATGAAGTTGGAGTAACTACTCCAACTCTGGATAAGAAAAATATTATTATAGGAAGTTCAAACATAATGCCACACGCTAAACAAGAAGATCTGACTAATGAAATATAAGAATTAAGATCAATTTCATTTAATACTTCATTTGAAACTTGAAAACTGCCAAAAAAATTAATTGAAAGTGGTGCTACAACATAATATCCAAATAAAACTCCTAGAAAAAATAGAAAAGAGCAAATAAAAATAAAACCTTTAGATTTATTTTTTTCATTTTGAAGTAATCCAGGACTAATAAATTTCCATAATTCATATAAAACATATGGAAATGATAAAATAAAACCAGCAAGAATAGAAGTCCATATAGCAGCAGAAAACTGGCCACCCATTGTTCTGTTTTGAATAATAAATGGAAATTCAGTTCCACAAAAATTAGTTTCAACACCTATAAAAGTTGCTGCTTCACACAAGAATCTGTAAGTTGGAAAGGACATTTTTTTTGGACCAAATATTATGGTGTCAAATATAAAATCCTTCATTACAAAGCAAACTATACCTGTAATAATAATTGCAAATATTGATCTAAGTATATGCCATCTTAATTCTTCAAGATGCTCTAAAAATGACATGTTATCAACTTGATTGTTGCTCACTATATAATTCCTTCTTTAATTAGACTTTGAATATGGAGAATTCCAATGTATTTGTTTTTTTCAGCAACTATTAATTGAGATATTTTATTGGCTTTCATAATTAATAGCGCTTCCGTTGCAAGTAAATTTTTGTTGATTATTTTGGGGTTTTTACTCATAATCTCATGAGCTTTAACCTTAGAAATATCATGACTTTTTAATAATTGCCGCCTAAGATCTCCATCAGTTATTACGCCAACAATTTTGTTTTTATCTAGTACAACTGTAATTCCTAACATTTTATTAGAAATCTCTATAATTACATCTTTCATTAAATCTGAAGCATCTACTTTAGGAAGGGGTTTTGAGTCAATTAAGTCTTCAACCTTTAAGAACAGTCTTTTTCCTAGATTTCCACCAGGATGATATTTTGCAAAATCATTTGAGGAAAATCCTCTTAATTTTACCAAGCAAACAGCAATTGCATCTCCAATGACAAGTTGAGCAGTAGTGCTAGTTGTAGGAGCTAGATTATTAGGACATGCTTCCGCATCCACATAACTATTAATAACAATATCTGATTTTTCTGACAAATAACTATTGGTCTCACCTGTTATAGCTATAAGTTTATTAAAGGTGGTTTTTATATAAGGAACTAATGCTTTAATCTCTGGAGTATTTCCGCTTTTGGAAATACAAATAATTATATCATTTTTTTGGATTAGTCCTAAATCTCCATGAATTGCATCTGCAGCATGCATAAAAATTGAAGGTGTCCCAGTAGAGTTAAATGTTGCTGCAATTTTTTGAGCAATAATTGCACTTTTACCTATACCAGTTACAATAACTCTTCCTTTAGTTTTATTTATTAAGTTTACTGCCTTTTCAAAATCTTTAGTTAGTAGCTTATGTAGATTTTTTATACTACTAGCTTGAAGCTCAATAGTCTCTTTGGCAAAACTTAAAATAGATTTTGGTTCTTTCAAAATTTATTATTTATGTATTTAAAAAATACTCTTAAAATTTCAAATACAAGATATTATACAAAAAAACAAAATTTTTACTAAAGAATTTCTTAAAATTATCATAATATCATATCTTAATAGTAGTATAAAAAAATGATATACTATAGTGATTAAATGAAAATTAACGATAACCTTATCTATGATTCATTAAAAAAAATCTTTGGTTTCGATGAATTTAAAGGACTCCAAAAACAAGTAATAAATAGTATATGTGAAGACAAGAACACACTTGTTATTATGCCAACAGGTGGTGGAAAATCCTTGTGTTATCAATTGCCAGCCCTTATAAAAGAAGGAACTACTATTGTTGTCTCACCTCTTATTGCACTTATGAAAAACCAAGTTGACCAGATAAGAGGTTTTTCTAGTATAAATGGAATAGCTCATGTTTTAAATTCTACTTTAACTAAGGATGAGCAGGAAAAGGTTAAAGATGATGTAAAAAATGGGGTCACTAAGCTTTTATATATGGCTCCAGAGTCACTTTCAAAGGATTCTAATATAGAATTCCTTAAATCAAATAATATTTCACTATTAGCTATAGATGAGGCTCATTGTATAAGTGAGTGGGGACATGATTTTAGGCCAGAATATAGAAATCTAAGGATAATAGCTGATAAAATTAAAAACAACGTTCCTATTATTGCTCTTACTGCAACAGCCACCCCTAAGGTTCAGTTAGATATATTAAAAAATTTAAACATTTCTGATGCACAGATTTTTAAAGCATCATTCAATAGACCAAACCTATTTTATGAAGTGCGTTACAAGAATAATACAGTAAATTCAGATCTAATTAAATTTATTAAAAACAACAGTAATAAATCAGGTATAATATATTGTTTAAGTAGAAAAAAAGTTGAAGAAATAACTAATTTACTACAGCTAAATGATATAAAAGCATTGCCGTATCATGCAGGCTTAGATTCCAAGACAAGATCTAATAATCAAGATTTTTTTTTAAAAGAAGATGCTGATGTAATTGTTGCGACAATTGCCTTTGGTATGGGTATTGATAAGCCCAATATAAGATTTGTAATCCATTATGATGTTCCAAAAAGTCTGGAAGGATACTATCAAGAAACTGGTAGAGCAGGAAGAGATGGAGGTGAAGGGCATTGCTTAGCATTTTACTCATATAAAGATGTTGAAAAATTAGAAAAATTTATTACTTCTAAAACTAATTCAGAACAGCTATTGTATTCTTTATTATTAGAAGAGATGGTTTCTTATTGTGAAACATCTATTTCTAGAAGAAAATATTTGCTCAATTATTTTGGAGAAGAATTTGATAATGATACTGGAGATGGAGGTATGCTAGATGATAATATGGCAAATCCTAAAGAAAAAATTGATGTAAAAAAAGAAATTATAATATTACTTAACCTTATTAAGGAAACAAAACAAATCTATAAATCTAAAGAGTTGATAGATATATTAATAGGTAATGAAAGCTCTTTAGTTAAATCTCATAAATTAAATGAAAAACCTTTTTTTGGTATTGGAAAAAGTTATGATAAAATTTTTTGGATAGGATTAATTCGACAACTTTTAGTTGCTCGTTTTATAGAAAAGAATATAGAATCTTATGGTATTATTCTAATTAATGAAAAAGGAAAAAAATATTTATCTACCCCAAAAATATTTAAGATTTCTAAAGATCATGAATACTCTGATCAAGATGATAAAATTTTAACTAGTATTAATCGGTGTGGGTCTGGTGATTTAGAACTAATGTCAATCTTAAAGAAATTAAGAAAACAAATTGCAAACAAGCTCAATCTTCCCCCATATATAATATTTCAAGACCCTTCTTTAGAAGACATGACCTTAAAATATCCCATAACAATTAGTGAAATAGCTAATATTCATGGAGTAGGTGAGGGTAAGGCAAACAAATATGGAAAAGAATTTGTTGGTGTAATCTCTAAATATGTAGAAGAAAATAATATTAATAGGATTGATGATTTTATAGTAAAAACTGCTGGATCTAATTCAGCAATAAAACTTTATATAATACAGAGTATTGACAGGAAATTAACTTTTGAGGATATAGCATCTTCTAAAGGTCTTGAAATGAATGAATTTGTTAAAGAGATGGAGTCAATTATTTATTCAGGAACTAAGCTAGATATTTCTTATTGTATTGATGATATATTAGATGAGGATCAGCAAAATGAAATTAATGATTATTTCATGGAAGCTGAGAGTGATAATATTGAATTGGCAATAGATGAGTTTGATGGTGAATATGAAGAGTTTGAATTAAGGATTTATAGAATAAAATTCTTAAGTGAATTTGCAAACTAAATATGATCTTAACTTAAGAAGACTAATCAATAGTTGTATATTCGCTCAAATTTTTTATTATGAAGGAAGGTATATATGTAAATCTTGAAACTACTAAAGGATTAATTGTTATTGCTTTAGAATATGAAAAAACTCCTGGTACAGTTGGGAGTTTTATTTCATTAGCTGAAGGAAAAATAAAAAACTCTTATAAGGATATTGGAAGGCCTTATTTTGATGGATTAAGTTTTCATAGAGTTATTAATGATTTTATGATTCAAGGAGGCTGTCCTTTGGGAAATGGCACAGGAGATCCTGGGTATAAATTTGATGATGAATTCCATGAAGATCTTAAACATAATTCTGCAGGAATTTTATCCATGGCAAATTCTGGCCCTGGGAGCAATGGGAGTCAATTTTTTATAACACATATTGAAACTCCATGGCT
>Ga0163108_10003586_pt1 | contig 11028 bp, 8 predicted proteins | sample Fk1155metaG_FD_109644 | JGI IMG/M metagenome (GOLD analysis project Ga0163108, IMG submission 109644) | Marine microbial communities from the Central Pacific Ocean - Fk160115 155m metaG | ecosystem: Environmental > Aquatic > Marine > Oceanic > Photic zone | place: The Central Pacific Ocean...
ATTTGACTTTAGGAAAACCACTCTACATCACAAAGAGGAAGAATATATCCAAGAAGTCAGGTACTTGTTTTCTTGCTATTGGAATACTTGCATCAAAAGCATTAGACTTAATTAAAAAGTATAATTTTTCTGTCGACTTTTATACACTACCGATCTGGGATTCATCATCTAATGATAATCTAATAGATATGCTTAGAAATTATAATCGCGTAATTACTATAGAAGACCATTTGCTGCAAGGTGGAATGTCTTCATGGCTTATGGAAATACTAGCCATAAATAATCTTAAATTAGACGTAGAACCCATTTGCCTAGAATCATCACTTGTAGGGAAGGTCGCTAGCGAAGATACATTTTTGAAGCCAGTTATTTCGCGAATTTATGATGCTCTGCTTTTGCATTCCAAATCGTGACAGCAAATAAGTTTTCTTATTTATTCCTATACTTCATAAAACTAATCAATGAAGCCAATTACCAACTCTCTAAACTAATATTAATACAATGAGGTTGTCTGATTTTATAGCTAAACGCCTACATCTATTAGGCTGCGAAAAAGTTTACATGGTTACCGGAGGAGCCGCTATGCATCTTAACGATGCATTTACTCAAGAGTATGTTGATAATGTTCATTTCTTGCATCATGAACAAAGTTGTTCAATGGCAGCTGAAAGTTATTCGCGTGTCACCGGAAAATGTGCAATAGTTAATGTTACTGCGGGACCTGGAAGTATTAATGCCATTAATGGTATTTTTGGAGCCTACACTGATTCATTGCCGATTTTCATAATTTCGGGTCAATCAAAGAAGGAAACCCTTGCTACAACTTATTCAGTAACAGGATTAAGACAATTAGGTGATCAAGAAGTCGATATTGTTCGAATGGTATCTGGTATTTGCAAAAAGGCAGTGCAATTGCTTAACCCACTTGATGTATCTTTAATAATTAATGAACTTTACACACTAGCAACATCAGGCAGGCCAGGTCCTGTCTGGCTCGATATTCCTATAGACGTGCAAGCATCTATTCTACCTACTGACTTCTGTGCTAATACTCAACTTTGCAACGATATATCTAACCTCCCTTCAACTATCTCTACGACACCGCATTTTACGGATTCTCAAATACTTACAATAGCAAAAGCGCTGTTGGCTACTTCAAGGCCTATTTTATATGCTGGTAGCGGAATTCGGATATCCAAAAGCTATAATGAATTTTTAGACTTTTTAGTAAGATGGAGGATTCCCACTGTAACTGGATGGAATAGTAATGATCTGTTGTGGGATGATCACGAATCCTATTGCGGCCGACCAGGAACTATAGGAAATCGAACGGGTAATTTTGCCGTTCAATACTCACAATGCCTCCTTGTTGCCGGCTCTAGGTTAAACTTACGTCAGTTAAGCTACAATTGGACTTCTTTTGCACCTACAGCTTACAAAATCCAAGTAGATATTGACCAAGCTGAGTTAGATAAGCCTACTTTGCATACGGATCTCAAAGTCAATTCCTGCTTATCTGGTTTTTTTCCAGCACTTGATGCAGCACTTTCTAATCTTTCCTCTCAACCTAAACTGGTCGACTCAAATAGTCTATGGGAACCATGGAGAAATTGGTTAAAGAAGAAGCTTAAAGAATATTCTGTTTTAAATGAGATTAGACTCGATAATTCACAAGATATTAATCCATACAGATTTGTTGATCGCTTAACCCGAAAACTCAATGAAAATGAAATTATAGTCTGTTCTGATGGCACAGCATGCGTAGCGGGTTTTCAAGCAGCGATAATAAAAAAAAATCAAAGAATGTATCATAATTCAGGTTGTGCTTCAATGGGCTATGAACTGCCTGCCTCTATTGGTGCTTTTCATGCAACTAACAACAGAGTCATATGCTTAGCTGGCGATGGATCAATAATGATGAATCTGCAGGAGTTGACCATAATAGGTTCCACCAAAATGCCTATATTAATATATATTTTAAATAATCAGGGCTACCATTCGATTAGGCAAACCCAATTAAATTATTTTCCCAATAATCCTGTAGGATGTGGACCTGACTCAGGTCTACCTTTTCCTAGCTTCAAAAAAATAGCTAACGCATTTGATTTTAAATATTTTTATTCTCAGTTTGATCATTGTTTGGATTTTGACATATCGGAGAGTCTTAAATCCAGCGAACCTACCATACACGAGATTAAACTAAATCTTAAACAGGGTTTTAATCCAAAGGTGAGCAGTAGGAAGTTAGATGATGGTACGATGATAAGCTCTGAACTTGATGATATGTTTCCATTTTTAGATGCTACCGATTTGCAATTTATTCGGGATGAAGCTCACTCCTTATAGTATATACAAATGCTAATACTGATAGACTTCGATGGTACATTGGCAGATACATCTTTAGGTATTTACAAGGCATTTGAAGAAGCATGTTTACGGTGCAATTTATGTTCACCAACTTATAAAGAACTTTCTTCAAAAATTGGACCTCCTATTTCAGTTATTGCTAAAGACATACACCCACATCTAACTAAGGCTCAACTAGCTAATTTTACTGCCTTTTTCCGCCACTCATATGACAATCACTGGTTTCGTACGTTATCTTGGTACCCTCTGGTTCCAGAGACACTACATGTCTTGAAAAATTCAGGTCATGACTTGTCTATAGTTACTAATAAACCTTCAGTTCCCACTAAACAACTTATTCATGAGTCAATGCTTGATGCCTACTTTGATTTTATTATAGGTATAGACTATCTTAAATATCATACTAATGGTCGTCTTTTTGAATCAAAATCTAAGGCGTTATCTTTTGCTATAAGTAGTTACCACTATTCCCTTCAATCAGTTGTATATATAGGTGATACTGAATCAGATTATGAGGCCACAAAAAACACTAATATAAGCTTTATTCATGTTTTATATGGTTATGGCTCAATGAAAAATTCAAATTCACCTTTTCATCAAGTAAGCAACTTCTGTGATATACTTAATATTTTCTCTTAATTTCTAACTTTATTTCTCTTCGGCTACCTCGCTCTTTTCTTATTTATATACAAAATCATAGTTGATCCAAATCTTCTCTAGGTATAGTAGCCATATGTATTGGCTTTAACTAAATGGGCATCAACGGTGACAAGTGTAGACTTTGCCTTGGCGAGGAACTTTCAATCATCATTACATTACCCTCAGTTCCAATTTCAGCTCAATGTTTTCTGAGATCTGATCAGTTAGATGAAGCCTATGATTCTTGTGACCTTACGATAGCATTTTGTCAATCTTGCGGACATGTTCAGGCCCTAGGAGACCCTGTTGAGTATTTTAGAGATGTTATTACAGCTTCAACATTATCAGAGACACTTTGGGAACAACGATCAAATCGATTAAAATATATGTCTAATATTCTCAATAATAATCATCCAAATGTTTTAGAGATTGGCTCTGGTAAAGGGGCTAATGTAAAAAAGATCAATGAAGAGTTTGGTTATAATTGTGTCGGTTTAGAGCATTCAATATCATCAGTAGAATATGCCTCACTTTCTGGCATCCCTCTAATACAAGGTTATTTAGGAGAATTAGATATAGCTCCGCCTAGAATTACTTCTACATTTGATATTGTTGTTTGCTACAACTTCTTGGAGCATATGCCTAGCCCTTTATTCTTTATTAGAGAATTAAAGAAGGTTTTGAACGATAAAGCCCTTCTGAATTTTACTGTACCTAGTCTTGACTTTATTCTAACCAAAAACTGTATACAAGAATTTATTCAGGACCATCTATCATATTTCACACTTCAAACCCTAGAGAAATTTTTTAGAACAAATGGTTTTGAAGTTTTGCTTTGTGAAAAGATTAATCGCGATAATGATATAGAAATAATAGCTTCTTACAAACGCCCCAAAACCCCTTTTCTAGACCACTTTGCCTTTAATAATTTCACTAGTTATCTAAATCATCAAATACAACAAGAGATTAAAAGCAATAACCTCATTTTATTCTGGGGTGCTGGGCATAGGTCGTTGACTTTAATAAGTCAACTAGATTATAACAAAATATCCTATATAATCGACAGTGCAAGTTTTAAGCAAGGTTTATTTTCTCCAGTTTCACATATCCCTATTATTTCACCTGATACATTCTATCAATTTAACAAGCCAACATCACTATTCTTAAGTTTGCCAGGTATCTATTCAACAGAGGTTATACATTCTATCAATCAGCATCCATTGCCTCTTCTATCTTCTATTTATCAGATACATGATGATTCAGTCCAAGTTATAGACTATAACAAGTCAAAATAATATTTCACCCCAATTATATTTCACGCACTATTTATTCCCCTCTTTATTTCTAAACGGATCTCCCTCTTCTTTATTCATACTAATTATTTTGATTCCTATTCGAGATCTCTCTTCTTACACACTGTGATATAATGAAGCCAAACTTGTTAAACTTATGTCTGTAGTAAAGCCAAGGGTCTTTCATCAACCTAAGCAGCAATTACATGAAATACTACCCCTCGATACCCCCTTTTCTGTACATCTGGATGTTTGTAGTACTTGCAACTTTACTTGTACTTTTTGCTTTCAACATGATAAGCAGGGCATGCGCGATGCAGGAGTCCGTTGGGGCTTTATGGATGAATCAGTATTTAAACGATGTGTCGATGACCTTAGCGAATTTCCATCACGTATAAAAAAACTTAAAATCGGTAATCACGGCGAACCATTATTACATCCTTCCATACATAAACTAATTGAATATGCACGTAAATCTGGTTCTGTGGATATAATTGAAATGTTTACAAATGGATCCAAACTAAACCCTCAACTTAACCAGGCTCTAGTTGACTCGGGTCTTCAGCGAATTAACATATCTATAGAAGGCCTCACAGCCGATAGCTACAAAAAAATTGCGGGTTATGATATTAACTTTGATACTTTTATAGACAATATAAGAGATTTATATAATAGAAAGACAGAAGATCTTTCTGTTTACATAAAGGTCGTCGATCATGCACAAATCAAATCTGAACCTGGTAGACCAACCATTGATCTTTCAGTAAGCGAACGAGAGTATTTTTACAATACATTTGGAGAAATTAGTGATGAAATGTCCATAGAAAATGTCGTTCCGCAATGGGCTGAAACTGACCAAAATGAACTTACAGATACAGGTATGTATGGACAAAAAATTCAATCAGATAAGCTTGTCTGTCCTTTTCCCTTTATGTATTTACATGTAAATAGTGACGGTACAGTTGCAGGCTGCACACTTGATTGGGCCAGAAAGGTTCTTGTTGGAGATAAAACTCAAAATTCTCTTTATCAAATATGGAATGGGACTCTTATGAGAGAACTTAGATTAAAGATGTTAGAAGGTAAGCGACATCAAATTTCTATGTGCAATACTTGTAACGCTCCCAATGTCTGTGTAATAGACGACCTAGATCCTTACCGAAGCGATTTAATAGACTTATTTTCCTATTGATCATGACAATAAACCTCCTAATTACCGGATCTGATGGATTTATCGGAAGAAATTTAACTCGTAGCTTCACCTCTAATTCTCTTTTCTCAATATACCCTACAACCAGAAGTATAATTGATTTAACCAATCATCAACGACTTTCCGATTATATTGTTGAAAATAATATTGACATTGTCATAAACTCTACTGTTACTATCAATGACCTTTCTAATAACCTGGCAATATATTATTCTCTAGAGAGAGCAACTCGTTTCTGCTCTCAAGTTATCATGTTTGGATCCGGTGCTGAATATGGAACTCATTCATATAAGCCACTTATGGATGAGAACTATTTTAATACTCTTAACCCACCACATGTTTCAGATACATATTCCAATTCCAAGTTCGCAATTTCAAGACTTCATCAATCCAGTCAAATTACAAATCTTTATAACCTTCGACTATTTGGTGTTTATGGCGTTTATGAGGATTATACTCGGCGTTTTATATCTAACAATATCTATAAATATTTTACCCAGGGCAAATTGCAATATAACCGGAATCTAGCTTTTGATTATTTATTCACAGATGATTTGTATTCAGCACTGTTGGCATTTATACTATGTTCAACTAAGCCTAATCGCCAAACCTATAATGTTTGCAGTGGCAAGCCGATGAAATTTTCCTATATAATCAATACAATTAAAGAATATTTTCAATTGCCTTCATCTTCTATTGAATTAACCAATCCAGCTCCCACAACTTATGAATATAGCGGTAACCCTTCACTTTTTGAACAGGAATTTAACCATAAAATATTACAAACCCCTCTCTATGACTCATTGACTCCCATCTCTGAATGGATCCAACATGATATTCTGGAAAATACTATCCACTAACCTCTCAATTAGAACACTAAGTTCCTTTTCTTATGAACGACCCATTACAGCAACTTAATAATATCCTTGACAGATCTAAACCTCTTGGTCTTCTTGCACTTAAGGCAGAATTTGAATCTGAAGGTGTGCGAATCGATGAATATTTGACACTAAATTCAATTGCTCGTATGAATGATTTAGGTGTAGCTTTAAAGGTAGGTGGTTCTGAAGCCAAGACAGATATGTATTTAGCCATAAATAGTATAGCTACTTGGGTTATAGCCCCCATGATTGAGTCGCCATATTCTGCATTAAAATGCTTAGAAGCTTATACAAATTGCTTAGAAAAGGCCTCTTATTCATCTACAAAACTTCTAGTTAATATAGAGACAAAAACAGCAATGCAAAATATCGAACCTATTTGTGACTCCTTACAGGGTATAGCAACCGGAATAGTCTTTGGAAGAGTAGATTTTACACTTTCATCTGGATTTTCACGTAATGATATTAATTGTGATCATGTAAATAACTCTGTTTTACAAGCTTCAAGAGTGGCAAAAGATAGGAACCTTGAATTTGTACTAGGAGGAGGTATTTCTATCGCATCTTTAGATTTACTCAATGAAGTAAGTAAAATCAGATTAAATCGCTTTGAAACTCGAAAATGTGTTTTATCCTCATCTTCTCTATCCGATCCAAATATTTCGACACTCCTTAAGAATTGCGTGTTTGTTGAGCTACTTTGGCTTAAAAGTAAGTCTGAATACTACTCTGCAATATCTTCTGAGGATAAATCAAGAATTCATATGCTAGAGCAGCGCCACCTCTATAAACAAAAAAATAAAAGATGACCTTCTTTAAGTCAAGCTTTGAGTTTATTCTACAACTTATTAACTTCAGATCACCATCCCCAAAACTACCTGAATTCCTTTTTTTAATAGGAACGTTTTATTTTCCTCAAATAAATGTAGAGCTTATAATTAGAGATTCCCATGATTCAACGATATATACTTGGAGAGATGATGAGTTTGGTAATATAGGATGGCATTTACCTGGTGGTATAGTAAGACCTAATGAATCTATGTTTAAACGAATTACTAACGTAATAGATACTGAGCTGCCTTTCTTTACACATATCCTTAACACTAAATATAAAACAATATGAATACTTGGGCTTTCCGAAATTTTTCGTGAGAAACTTTCTTATAGATCACATTTCGTCTCTTTAATTTTCTTAATACACTATCCTGACTTTAACTTTTCTGATTTCTCAGAATTTTCGTCCCATTCAACTGTTTCGTTCTCCAAATCACCACCTTCGAATTTAATAAATAATCATTTACGCTACAAGGATGATCTTTCTACGCATACTTCCAACCTCATGAACAAACATTTTCAAATCTATACTTAACTAATATTTTTTAAGACAATGAATCTTTTGATAATTTTTCACCAGCGATTTTGTCCCACATCGGTTTATTAAACCCCATGTTATATTGAGGCAACGATAATTTTAAGCATTCTTTGCAAATTTCAGCACTACTCTTTCTTTTATTTATATCGCATAACTTTGTTTTTAGGTAATTTTTAGCTACAATAAAATCACGTTCAAAAACTGTACAGCATACTGGCACTGTTAAATCGGCGTTTATGTTTATCTGATTCTCCCTAAATGGACATTTATCATTAATTTCCACCGTACTCGATGCCCTTATGCCCTCCTTAATTGTTACTAACAGGTTATTCTCCAATATCCTCGTCTGTTCATCGCCTTTACCCTTACAATAATTCAGTACCCTCTCTAACGGCATGACTAGTGCATGTACAGTTGACAGGCTAAAGTTTAACTCTTTTGCAAGTCGTTGCATACTCTCTAAATTTTTACCATTATTATTTCTGTACAAATGATAATTAATATCTACCAATGTATCTGCTCTAGATTTGTCAAGCATAAATCGTAATCTATATAAATTGCTTTTGACGAGAGTTATGTCCCCCCCTTGATGTGTTGTATTGTATGCTTCTGGGTAATATCCTGATATTGAAATCTTGAGATAGTCTGGAGCACTCTTAATGAGTGAATCAATCTTTTCAGTCTTTTCATGAGATAGATTCGTAGATATTCCAACTGCTATTCCATTTTCATGAAATGCCTCAATTATCTTTTGCAGTTCGGGGTGTATCAATGGCTCTCCCCAACTATATAATGATACGTGCGTACTGCCTGGGCTTTCTCTTTTTATTTTTTTGATTACAGCTTTTACCTCTTCATATCGCATAATGCCCATTGGCACACCATGATTCGGGATACTATGTGCGCAGCTTGCACATTTTAGATTACATGTACCAACAATATCAATAGTATAGAAATCTTTTTGATAATCACTGTAATTTACTAAGTTATAGTTTACTTCAGGCATGATCGAGATCAATTGACTGTAAATTTCTTGCTCCTTTATTGATACAGCTATAACTATAGTTATTTTATCTTTCCCATGATCATTACACAAATTTGGAATCTCTTCAGGTTTCATTACCCTACTTCCATTTATTATTCTTTCTTGTAATGCTGGATCAGAATCAATAAATCCTATGACACTAATATTATTTACTAAGCACGACCTTTGAAGGCCTATTCCAACGATCCTCGCACCCCATATCACTATCTGTTTACCTGACAACTCGTACTTTAAGTGATGATCCATTTTCTTTATGATTTCACCTTTATAATATACTCATTCTTCCCTAAGTGCAATTATATTAAAATCAAGATCCATGTAAAACACACGCTTCACTTTCTGAACAAATTCATTCCTATTCATTCTCAAAAACTCATCTACACATTCTTGAATAATTTCATTATAATATTAAAACACTAATCATCACCTCCATTTATTCTTAATCATAAATATGTATCGTGTAAGTTTCAACTTATTCAATTGACCTCCATTCCAGGTTTTCAATGTCTTTGATTTATAATAATTGATGTTAAATTAATAATCATATTCTTTTTTGCCTTTTCTATTAGTTCCAAAAGCATTCAAAATGCTCCAACTTCTAGAGAACTTTTTCTTTACAGTTCAACCATCACTTGACCAAATTCTTTTTACATAATAATCAACCAAACTATTTTCCGCTTCCCCAATTAGAATATCTACTTGATCCTAACTAATATAGCATATTGTTTTCATCTCTTATTATTAAAAAAATATTACCTAATAATCTTCTTATTCTGAAATCTCAACACTCTTACCCGTATTTAAGTCATATAATAAATATTCTTTTGTTCTCCTATAATCTTCATTTGACCATTTTTAATAATTACCTGCCAGCATGATATACTTCACTGTAACTCCGACTAAATTTCCTCAATACATTTTCTTTGCCATGTTTTATCCAATAATCAATAAATAAAATGACGTATTAGATTCATAATAATGCTCTAAATCTTACGTCCACCCTTTTATTCCCCCTATCAAACCAATTTTCAAACCTTTTGTTCTCTATAATTATTTATAAAATATCTCTATTTATTTTTCCATAATTTTACCTAATATACTTGTTGAGCCTATGAAAATAATAATTTCAGTGATTCGCTGAAATTATTATTGTTCTCGAACCCACTTTAGACTATCTTGCATTTCAAATTTAGACCAACCTTCACATATTGTTTACGAATTCTAATAATTTTTATCTACACTACAATGTCTACTTTTACGAATAAGCAACCTATTCCTCAAATTGTATTTTCTCATTACTCAAACTAATGCAATATCTGCTGCCTTTCATTTATATCCTACTATTCCATAATAATAGTCTTTGTTAGACCCATGTTCTTGCTAATTCTGTATTTTTTAGCTCTGGCTTGCTATATATACAACCCTTAGCATGTTGTACCAAGTACTTCATATGCGAAAGACCTCTAGCATTGTCTAATTTGCTATAGGTTCTTACCACACTAGTGCTTAGAAGTTCATTGATCTTTTACTATATTAATTACATTGATGTCAATATAATTATCTCTATTTCACCCTACACATTTTTCATTTAACAATTTAGCATTATATTTCTCTTGATTAAACTTACATGTTTTTCAAATTGTAGCCTCGTTCGCTTTGATTTCTTTTTTTCTATCAAGCTTTTCCTGCCTTATCTACTTTTATATTTTACTTATTTATATTTCGTTCTAATGATATCTTCTGTGTTTCCTCTCAAGACTTGTGATCTATGTGTCTGCGCATGTTCTGCTATCCACCAGCCTCTTCCCCTGCCTGTATTTACTCACTTCGCTCAGCTAAGTTAATTTAATTCAAAAATCACACCTACTCAAATTATTGCCAACTTTGATTGCAATTATTAATCTTTTCTCATAAATCTTTCAACAGGGTTTTTATTTGCCATCTACATCTGCTGTTTTTCACTCCAACAAGCAATTGCTTTTTTCTTCATACCTTTTCTCCTCGCTCAATCCAAAACCCTCATGCACAGCCTGCAACGCTGCTACTCCATCCCTTTCTGCCACTACGCAACTGGTTCGGATTTCGCTGGTCGCGATCATTACGATATTGATCTCGGCATTGGCTAAAGCGCGGAACATTCGGCCTGCGGTGCCTGCGGTGGCGGGCATGCCTGCACCGACTGCACTCACTCTGGCAATGGCTGGTCCTTCTTCCAGGATGGC
>Ga0163108_10003589_pt1 | contig 11023 bp, 8 predicted proteins | sample Fk1155metaG_FD_109644 | JGI IMG/M metagenome (GOLD analysis project Ga0163108, IMG submission 109644) | Marine microbial communities from the Central Pacific Ocean - Fk160115 155m metaG | ecosystem: Environmental > Aquatic > Marine > Oceanic > Photic zone | place: The Central Pacific Ocean...
CTCTCAAATGATATAGTAGAATCTTTTGTAATTAGCCAACTCTCATCAAATTTTTTAAGATCTAACCAAAACAATCCGTTAGGGTGGTCCTTTTCTCTAATAAGTTCCCATTTTCCTTTTAGGATTGCAGTTTTATCTGAAATAAGTTTTAAATCTAAGATATCAAATCTAAATTCTCCCATACTAGCTTTTGTTGGGTAACTATTTTTATACCTTTCTAAAGTGTTTTCCCAACCAAATGCTGGCTTATGATTTAGTGATGTGAAAATTAATTCTTCAGAATTCCAATACCCTTCCATAAATCCATCAATATCTCCATTATTCCAATATTCTTGTTGTGTAGTTAATATCTTCTTTATAGCATCAATCTCGAAAGGGTCTTGTTTTATAGTCTCAATAGTCTTGGTGTCATTCATGCTGCAAGACAACAATATAAAAAGGAGAAAGGTAAATAATTGTTTCATAATTTTCGCACCAAATCTAATGAAATTTATCTATTAAATTTTACGATATTTGCAAACAATTATGAGTAACACAAAACCGTTCATACCAAAAGGAATGCGTGATTTTAATTCTGATGTAATGCAGAAAAGAAATTACATTTTTGAAACTGTGCAATCAGCTTTCGAACGCTATGGCTATATCCCAATTGAAACGCCAGCTATGGAGAATACTGAAACTCTAACAGGTAAATATGGAGATGAAGGAGATCGTTTAATATTTAAAGTTCTTAATTCTGGAGACTACTTATCTAAAGCAGATATTGATACTGATACAGACTCAAAATCTTTAAGTAAAAAGATTTCTAATAAAGCATTGCGTTATGATTTAACCGTTCCTTTTGCACGTTTTGTAGTGCAAAATCGTAATGATATTACTTTTCCATTTAAGCGTTATCAGATGCAAAATGTTTGGCGTGCTGATAGGCCTCAAAAAGGAAGATATAGAGAGTTTTATCAATGTGATGCTGATATTATTGGGACAGATTCTTTGCTTTGTGAGGTTGAGTTAGTTCAACTCTATGATGATGTGTTCACTAAGCTAAATATACCTAATATAGATATTTGCATCAATAACCGAAAGGTGTTAAGTGTGATGATTGAACTTATGGGAGCAGCTGATATTTTTGATGATGTTGTGATTACACTTGATAAACTGGATAAGATTGGTATTGAAAAAGTAAAAGAAGAAATGCAAAATCAAGGTGTTAAAGAAACCTCATTGAGTATTTTGGATATTTTTTTAAATGCTCAGAAAATTGATGATTTAGCTTCATTATTGGAGCAATCGAAAGTTGGAAAAGAAGGATTAAAAGAATTACAATTTGTGATGCAAAAAATTGAAAGTTTAGGATTGCAATCAACAAACTTGGTTTTCGATATTACCTTAGGACGAGGGCTTAATTATTATACAGGATGCATCCTTGAGGTAAAAGCGAATGATGTGCAAATTGGCTCAATTGGAGGAGGAGGAAGGTATGATGATTTAACATCTAATTTTGGATTAAAAGATATCTCAGGAGTTGGAATCTCTTTTGGACTTGATAGAATCTATTTAGTGCTTGAGGAATTAGGATTGTTTCCAAAAGATATTACAATTAGTATTACTATAATGTTTGCAAATTTTGGTGCTACTGAATCATCTTATTGTTTACCTCTTTTAAAGCAATTGCGTTCAGCTGGTATTAGTTCAGAACTATACCCTCAAAAAGCAAAAATGAAAAAGCAAATGAATTATGCAAATACTAAAGGTGTTCAGTTTGTAGTATTAGTTGGAGAAAACGAAATGGAGTCTGGATTGTTAACAGTAAAAGACATGAATACTGGTGTAGAATCAGAATTAAATATTAGTGAATTAATTAAGCAACTTTCTTAAATGGCCAAAGCATTTAAAATAGGGGATCAACCTTTATCTATTTCATCTATAGTTGAGGTTTTAGAAACAAATACTCCAATAGCTTTAAGTAAAAGTGCACAAAAGAAGGTTAAAGATTGTCGTAAATATTTAGATAATAAAATTGCATCATCATCAGAACCAATTTATGGTATAAATACTGGTTTTGGTTCACTTTGTAATCATAAAATATCAGATGGTGAGCTAGCTCAGTTACAAAAGAATTTGGTATTATCTCATGCTTGTGGTACTGGAGAAGAAGTTCCTCAAGAAATTGTAAAGATTATTTTATTGTTAAAAGTACAATCACTTGCATTCGGACATTCAGGTGTTCAATTAAGAACAGTTGAGCGCCTTATAGACATGTTCAATAAAGATGTATTACCTGTAGTTTATCAGCAAGGGAGTTTAGGAGCAAGTGGCGATTTATCTCCACTAGCTCATTTATCCTTACCTCTAATTGCTGAGGGTGAAGTATATTTTGATGGAAAAAAGAGAAAGTCAAAATCAGTATTAAAAGGTTTGAGTTGGAGTCCTATTCAGTTGCAATCAAAGGAAGGATTGGCGCTACTTAATGGAACACAATTTATGAGTGCTTATGGTGTATGGAGTTTGATTAAAGCACAGAGACTTTCTTATTTGTCAGATATGATTTCTAGTATTTCATTAGAGGCTTTTGATGGTAGAAGTGAATGTTTTGATGAGTTAATACATTTAGTTCGACCGCATAAAGGACAGTTAAAAACTGCTGAAAATATTCGTGATTTCTTAGATGGTAGTAAAATTCAAGAAGGGGAGAAGCAAGATGTACAAGATCCTTATTCTTTCAGATGTATTCCGCAAGTACATGGGGCTACAAGAGATGTTATTAGTCATGTTAAAAACATATTTATTACTGAAATAAATTCAGTTACGGATAATCCTACAATTTTTGTTAAAGAAGACAAAATAATTTCTGGAGGTAACTTCCATGGACAGTCACTTGCTATGGCAATGGATTATTTGGCTATTGGGATTGCTGAGCTAGGTTCTATTTCTGAAAGAAGAACATATCAACTTATTTCTGGTCAAAGAGGACTTCCTCCATTTTTAGCTGCTAAAGCTGGGCTTAATTCAGGAATGATGATTTTACAATATACAGCTGCAAGTATTGCAAGTCAGAACAAACAATTATGCACACCTGCATCAGTAGATTCTATTGTATCATCAAACGGACAGGAAGACCATGTGAGTATGGGAGCTAATTCGGCAACTAAGTTATTTAAAGTAGTAGAAAATACAGAGCGTATCTTAGCTATTGAAATGCTAAATGCGACACAAGGATTGGCTTTTAGAAATTTAAAATCTTCTAATTTTATTGAATCAATTCTTGATATTTATCGTGATGAAGTAAAATTTCTGGAGAAAGACAGGTTATTACACACTGATATCGAAAAGTCAATAGGATTCTTGCAAGGACTCTCGATAGATTCAGAATTACTTTAATTCTCAAAAACATATTCCAAGATATTTGCACCCATTTGTAGGGCTTTAGCTCTAATAAATTCACTGTCATTATGGACTTCTGCATCTTCCCAGCCATCACCAATATCACTTTCGTGCGTGTACAGGCAAACTAAACGACCATCCATAATTATACCATATGCTTTTGGTGGGTTTGCATCATGCTCATGGATTTTAGGAAGCCCATTTGTAAATTCGTATTTTCCATGGAATATTGGGTGATTCGTAGGCAGTTCTACTAAATCGGTTTCTGGGAATACTTTTTTTATTTCTGTACGCACAAAAGGATTCATTCCGTAATTATCATCAATGTGTAGGAAGCCACCTCCTAAAAGATAATTGCGTAAATTTTCTGTTTCACTAGCATTGAAAACTACATTCCCGTGTCCTGTCATGTGTAGGAAAGGATAATTAAAAATATAGCTACTACCTACTTCCACTATTGCAGGCTCTTTTTTTATATTAGTACCAATGTTCTCGTTTGAAAAAGCAATGAGGTTGTGTAGGGCAGTAGGGTTAGCATACCAATCCCCACCACCTCCATATTTAAGTATGGCTATCTCATAAGTGTTTTGTCCAAACCCAATCATAGGCAAGCAAAGTAATATAAGTAGTAGTTTTTTCATAATTTTAGTTTGTATTTAATATTTTTGGTGTGTACAGCTACAATTCCTGCAGTCTCAGTTCTTAACCTACTATTGCCCAAACTTACAGCTTTATATTGGTTTTTCAAAGCCATCTCAATCTCAGCAGGAGAGAAGTCACCTTCAGGCCCTATTAAAATCAGTGTTCTCTTTTCTGTTCTTTCATTTTTCAATTCAATTCTTTCTGAATCCTCACAATGGGCAATATATTTATTTCCTTTAGAATCCTTCTTCAAGAAATCTTTTAATGTAATTGCCTCATTCAGTTTAGGTAAATGGAATTTGAGCGACTGCTTCATAGCTGAAAGCAAAATTCTATTACATCTTTCAGGTTTTATTATTTTTCTTTCAGAGTACTCACAGATAATAGGTGTAATTTCATCAATACCAATTTCAGTAGCTTTTTCCAAGAACCATTCGTACCTATCCATATTCTTGGTAGGAGCAATGGCAATATGTAAATAGTACTTATGTTGTTTATCTTTTTTTTCTCTTTTTACAATTTTCACTTTTGTTTTTCTACTATCTGCAATAAGTATCTCAGCAATAAAGAGATTACCTTTCCCATCTGTAAAGTTTAAAAAATCTCCCTCCTTTTTGCGTAATACTTTAATGGCATGTTTGCTTTCTTCTGAGCTTATTGTAAAATGGTTTTCTGTGCTATTTGTGTAAAATAATTGCATTTTTCAAAAATATAAAAAAAGCCAAGCATTTGCTCGGCTTCATCTATAATCTAATATATAAATTTAACTCCTAACTGTTGCTTTTGGTGCAGCATCTAGGATTTCATTATTTGCATTATCAGCAAATTGTGCAAAATTCTTATTGAAAGCGTTTGCTAACTCATTTGCTTTTGAATTATATGCATTTTTATCTACCCATGTATTTTTTGGGCTTAATATTTCAGAAGGAACATTAGGACATGAAGTTGGCATATGTAATCCAAATACTTCATGAGTAGTAAAATCTACATTGTCTAATTCCCCATTCAAGATTGAAGTAATCATTGCTCTTGTATATTTTAATGAGATTCTATCACCGGTACCATACTTACCACCTGACCAGCCAGTATTAATTAGCCATACATTTACATTACTTTCATCCATTTTCTCTCCTAACATCTCAGCATACTTTGTAGGGTGTAAAGGCATAAATGGAGCCCCAAAACAAGCAGAGAAGGTTGTTTGTGGCTCAGTAACACCTGCCTCAGTACCAGCAACTTTTGCAGTATAACCTGAGATAAAATGATACATTGCTTGTCCTCTTGTAAGTTTTGATACTGGAGGTAATACACCAAATGCATCAGCTGTTAAAAAGAAAATATTTCTAGGGTTTCTTCCTAATGATGGTTTAGCAATATTATCAATATGATAGATAGGATAACTTACTCTTGTATTTTGGGTGATTGAGTCGTCTTCATAGTTTGGCTTATTAGTATTGTCAAAAAATGAGATGTTTTCCAAAAGTGCTCCTGACTTAACAGCAGCAAAAATATCTGGTTCTTTCTCAGCAGAAAGATCAATACATTTTGCATAACATCCCCCTTCAAAGTTAAATACAGTGTCACCATCCCAACCATGCTCATCATCACCAATCAAATCTCTATTCGGATCGGCAGATAAGGTTGTTTTTCCTGTTCCAGATAATCCAAAGAAGATAGCTGTATCTCCTTCTTTTCCAACATTAGCACTGCAATGCATAGCAAGCACATTCTTTTGATGTGGCAAAATAAAGTTAAGAGCTGAAAAAATACCTTTCTTAATTTCTCCAGTGTAAGCAGTCCCACCGATTAGGATTATTTTTTTTGTAAAATTTAGAATCGCAAAGTTATGCTGGCGTGTACCATCAACCTCTGCATCTGCCATAAATCCTGGAGCATTCAATATAGTCCATTCAGCATCAAAATTTTCAATTTCACCATCAGTAGGGCGTAAGAACATATTGTAAGCAAACATATTGCTCCAAGGGTATTCATTCACCACACGAATGTTAATACGGTATTTGTCATCAGCACATGCATAAGAATCTCGCACATACATCTCTTTGAAACATAAGTAGTCTAATACTTTTTTGTGTAGAGTATCAAATTTATCTTCATCAAAAGATAAGTTTACATCACCCCACCATACAGAATCTTCTGTAATTGAATCACGAACTATGAATCTGTCCATTGGTGAACGTCCTGTGAATTCTCCAGTACTTACATTTATTGCTCCAGTAGAAGTTACTGTTGCTTGCCCTTTCTCAACTGCAATTTTTGATAGTTCTTCTGGTGATAAATTCCAGTGTGCAGTTCCGTCTTTAATTCCTAAATCAGAGATGGTAGCATTTTGTGCTCGCTTTCCTGTTTCGGTCATAATGTTTTCTTTCTAGTTTTTGAAGAAGCAAAATTAAAGATAATTATCTATAAGAGTATGAGATAAGTCATTATTTTTTGATGAATATTATTGAGGATTTTATTAAATAAATAATACTTTCGCCTTTCAAATTTGTAAAGTTTTATGAGAAATATTTTAGTAATAGGAGCAGGAAGATCAGCAGTAATATTAATTAAATATTTATTAGATAACGCACAAGAAAATAATTGGTTAGTAACTATAGCGGATTTTTCAGAAGAATTAGCAAAAAAGGCAGTTGCTAACAATAAAAATGGGAAAGCAATATTCTTAAATGTAACAGATCAGAAAAAAAGAGAAGAGGAGATAGGTAAAGCTGACATTGTGGTCTCTATGTTGCCAGCAAGTATGCATATTACAGTTGCTAATGATTGTGTAAAGTTGAGAAAAAATATGGTTACGGCATCATATGTTTCAAATGAAATTGCAGATTTAGGCGAATCGGCAAAACAAGCAGGAGTATTATTATTAAATGAAATGGGACTTGATCCAGGGATTGATCATATGTCAGCCATGGAAGTGATTGATAAAATAAAAAAGAAAGGAGGAAAGCTAACATCATTTAAATCTTTTTGTGGAGGTTTAATTCATCCTGATTTCGATAATAATCCTTGGAATTACAAATTTACTTGGAACCCAAGGAATGTGGTATTAGCAGGAAAAGGCACTGCACAGTATATTGAGAATGGAGAGTGTAAAGAAATCCCTTATACTAAACTTTTTGAACGTACAGAAACTATGACTGTTTTAGATGCAGGTGAGTTTGAAGGATATGCTAATAGAGATTCCTTGTCTTATAGAAAAGCCTATGATATAGAAAATATTCCAACATTATTTAGAGGGACACTTAGGAGAAAAGGATTTTCCAAGGCCTGGAATATATTTGTTCAGTTAGGGATGACAGATGATTCTTATAAGATAGAAAATTCTGAAATTATTTCTAACAGAGAATTAGTAGATATCTTCCTTCCAAAAAATGACACATTGTCAACTGAAGAAAAACTTTGCAAGAAATTTAATTTAACAACTGAAGGTGTAATTTTTAAGAAATTGAATTGGTTAGGCTTGTTTTCTAATGAGAAGGTTGGAATACAGAATGCTAGTCCTGCTCAGTTATTGCAAGCAATTCTGGAATCTAAATGGACTCTTGGATCTGAGGATAAGGACTTGATAGTGATGCAACATCAGTTTGAGTATGTGCAAAATGGCGAGCAAAAGAAACTTAATTCTTCTCTTTTAGTTTTTGGGTATGATCCAAGATATACGGCTATGGCAAAAACAGTAGGTTTGCCTGTGGCTATCGCGACTAAATTAATCTTAAGTGGAGAGATAAATTCAGTTGGAGTAAAGATTCCAACTACCAAAGATATTTACATTCCTGTTTTAAAGGAGCTTTCTGAAAATGGGATTAACTTTGTGGAGGAGTTAGTTTAAGTCCAAAAATTCCTTAGGTATTTCCACTTCCATAATTCCTTTTTTGGCATCTATATTTTTTACAAATTTCTCATGCCAAGGGAAACAGAATTCATTTCCATCTTTATGTACATAAATAAGTTGTTGTGCTGTTTTTGAGTTGATAAAGGTGATTTTTCCTAACTCACCCATTTTTATATCAATCACCAAAAAGCCAATGAGTTGCTTTTTTGAGATATCATTATCATCTGTTTCTGAAAAAAATTCTTTTGGCAAAAATATTTTTCGTTTTAGTATTTTTTTAGCTTCTTCTTCTGAATCTACATCTTCAAACTTTACCAAAATAACATTTGGTTTAGTAGGTCTTGCTCTATCAATAAAAAAGGGGATAAGCTCACTATTTTGCTCAATCAAAAAATAATCAAGCGTATTAAAATCAAAAGGAACATCAACTTCATTATAGATATTGACATCCCCTTTATATCCGTGCAATTTAAAAACTGTTCCTACTAAGAAGCAATCTTTTTTTTGCATTTTATTTGTATTTAAGCTTCTTTCGTTTCCTCTTCCTCAGCAGAGTCTTCTTCCTTTTTTTCTACAACAACTTCCTCTTCCTCAATTTCTTCTACTTTTGTTTCTTCTTCAACTACTTCCTCAGTTGCAGGAGCTTCTTCAGTAGTTTCTTCTACTTTTGTTTCTTCTTCAACTACTTCCTTAGTTGCAGGAGCTTCTTCAGTAGTTTCTTCTACTTTTGTTTCTTCTTCAACTACTTCCTTATTTGCAGGATCTTCTTCAGTAGTTTCTTCTGCTTTTGTTTTTTCTTCAACTACTTCCTCAGTTGCAGGATCTTCTTCAACAGTTTTTTCTGCTTTTGTTTCTTCTTCAACTACTTCCTCATTTTCAGGAGCTTCTTCTGAGTTTACAGCAGCTGCAGCTTCTACCTCTTCTTTTAATTTAGAATTTTTAAGATCTATAGCTTTAGCTTTTTCTTCTTTAATGGCTTTTTCAGCCGCTAATCTTGCTTTTTTAGCATCAATTGCAGTATTTTTTAATTCAGATTCTTTCTTAGTAATTTTCTTAGCTTTTTCATCCATCCAAATCGTGAATCTTTTTTCAGCATCTTCTTCTGAAAAAGCGCCTTTAGCAACACCAGCTATTAAGTGTTTCTTCATCATTACTCCTTTGTATGATAAAATTGCTCTTGCAGTATCGCTTGGTTGGGCGCCTTTTAATACCCAATTTACAGCACTATCAAAATTAATCTCTATTGTTGCTGGATTTGTGTTTGGGTTGTAGAGTCCCAACCTTTCAATTAATCTTCCATCTCTTTTCGACCTTTGGTCGGCCACTACAATATGGTAAATTGGTTTTCCTTTTTTACCATATCTTTGTAATCTAATTCTTGTTGCCATTTTCTTTTTTATTTGGTTAAACCATCTCGTGATTAATCCTCACTTAAAGAGGGCTGCAAATATAAACATCTTTATTATAAATCTAAACTTATTTTTACGAATTATTTCCAACTAATAAAAACAGGAGCTTTATGTTAATATTTGATTATTTTTGCACTTCAATTATTTGGAAAAACTAATGACTGCTAAGCAACAAACAATGGAGAAGATTACAATTGATAATTTTAAGAAAACAATACTTTCTGATTATAGATTAATAAATGAATGTAGAGAAGCCAGTTTGCAAGGAAGAAGAGATGTGTTGTCTGGGAAAGGAAGTTTTGGGATTTTTGGAGATGGAAAGGAATTAGCGCAGGTAGCTCTTTCAAAAGTTTTTAAAGATGGAGATTTTCGTGCTGGTTATTATAGGGATCAAGCACTGATGATGGCCATAGGACAACTTACCACTAAACAAATGTTTTCTCATTTATATGGAAATCCTGAACTTTCAGCTGAACCTAGCTCTGGCTCAAGGCAAATGATGAATCATTTTGGAAGTCGTTTTGTAAATGATGATGGAAGTTGGAGAAACTTAATGGAGCAAAAAAACTCTACTTCTGACATGGCTTGTTTAGCATCTCAATTTCCAAGATTGGTTGGGCTTGCTCAAGCTTCTAAAATTTATAGAGAAAACAAAGTACTTGCAAAAAATAAACCAAGTTTTACAAATGGTGGAAGTGAAATCGCATTTGCAACAGTTGGGAATTCTACTTGTGCAGAGGGACATTTTTGGGAAGCTGTAAATGCTATTGGTGTGTTGCAAGTTCCTGCAATTATTTCTATCTGGGATGATGGTTACGGTATTTCAGTAGCTAATGATTTGCAGATGACAAAGTCGGATGTTTCTGAAATCCTGAAAGGATTCCAAAGAGATGAGAAAGCAGATGGTTTTGAAATTATGAAGGTAAAAGCTTGGGATTATCCTGCATTGGTAGATGCTTATGAAAAGTGTGAAAAGTTAGCTAGAAATGAGCATATTCCTTGTATTATTCATGTAGTAGAGATGACACAACCAACTGGACATTCTACTTCTGGTTCACATGAAAGATATAAAAGTAAAGAAAGATTGCAATGGGAACAAGATTATGATTGTATAGCGAAATTTGAGGAGTGGATTATAGAAAGCAAGATAGCAACAAGGGAAGAATTAGATTCTATTGTTACTGAGGTGAAAGCATTTGTGAAAGAGGAGAAAAAATCTGCTTGGAAACAGTATCAAGCGCCATTAAAAACTGAACTTAATGAATTCTTGAATATTGCAAATAATATTGCAGGTAAGGTGCAAATTACTGAATTAGAGGGTTGGCTTGCTGACTTAAAACAATCGGCAATGTTTGGTGTTTTTAGAAGAGATTATTTATCTGTCGCTAGACAAATTTTAGCAAAAATCGCTAATGAGAATTTGAATGAGAGATCGGAATTAATCAACTTTATTAATCGCTTAAATTCTGAAAACTATGCAAGATATAGCTCAAAATTATATAATGAAACTAGCACTTCTGCAAGAAAAATTAAAGAAGTACACCCTACTTTTGATGCGGATGCTAGGGAGGTTGATGGACGTATAATTATTCGCGATAATTTTGATAAAATGTTTGAAAATATTCCTGAAGCAATGATTTTTGGACAAGATGTGGGTAAAATAGGAGGAGTTAATCAAGGATGTGAAGGTTTGCAAGAGAAATATGGAGAAGTAAGAGTTGCTGATGTTGGCATTCGAGAA